>Ga0208197_1000228_pt1 | contig 77345 bp, 50 predicted proteins | sample AD_JPNNA4_MetaG_FD_184444 | JGI IMG/M metagenome (GOLD analysis project Ga0208197, IMG submission 184444) | Active sludge microbial communities of municipal wastewater-treating anaerobic digesters from Japan - AD_JPNNA4_MetaG (SPAdes) (version 2) | ecosystem: Engineered > Bioreactor > Anaerobic...
TGTTGTTCTTTTGAAATATTTGTCCTGCCCCGCTGACGCGCCGGAACAGCGGCTCGATTTCGGGCGGGAGCTTTTGCGTTTGTTCGGTAACCAGATAGCCGTCGGGCATCAGTGCGTCGTGAAACATACGCAACACGGCGACACGCTGCTCCGGTGTGAAATGCAGCAATACATTTTTGCACACGATCAGCCCGACTTCTGTGCGAATAGGTTGCAACGTGAGCAAGTCGTGGCGCTGATAGCGCACCGCGCCGCGAATTTCGTCGCGCACGCGCATGTGGCCAGGTTCGCCGGACGGCTCGAAGTAGCGCGTCAGAATATCCGCCGGGACGCGGCCCACTTCCGTGTCGGTGTAGACACCCCGCGCGATGACGTCGCCAAAATGCTGGCTTTCGTCAATGTCGGTGGCGTAGATGCGCACATTGCGGAACAGGAAATGCCCCATGTGCTCGCGGAAGGTGATGGCGAGGGAGTACGGCTCCGGGCCATACGCGCAACCGGCGTCCCACACGTTGATGTACCGGCGCGTCGTCAGATCGGGCAGCGCGTGCTGCGCGATGAGATCCAACACCGCCTGGTCGCGGAAGAAGTACGTGAAGGCCATCGCGCTTACACCAGCTCCTCATGAATGATAAGCTGCGGGTCGCGCAGCAGTTGCAGCAGGTCAAGGATGATCAGGAAGGGGGGAAGGTCGGCATCCTCGTCGCTCTGCACCATGCCGCGCACGACAGCAACGGGGATGTTGAGGGTTTCGCCAGCTTCCCGGATGCGATTCACCGGCAGCGCGACCACGCTGAGCACGTCATCCACCTTGAGCGCCAGTTCCAATGCTTCGGATTGCACCACGACCAGATAGGCGCCCGCGCCATTGGAGGCTGCGGGCAAGCCCAAAAAGCCCGCCAAATCCAGCACCGGATAGATGCGCCCGCGCACGTTGACCACCCCCGCCATCCACCCTGGCGCGCGCGGCACCGGGGTAATCCGTTCCAATGGGCGCGCGTCGAACACGTATTGAGCTTCCAGCCCGTAAACTTCTTGGCCCAAACGGACGAGGACGACCGGCAAACGCTCCCCACCGTCGTCCACAGCCTCCTGTTCGGCCAACATGGCAGCTCTACGCGCCCAGGTCTGCTCCAACACCTCTGTGGTGATCTCATCATTCATCCATTGAATGTCCATTCTTCCTACTCCCTACTCCCTACTTCGTGCTCCTTCACCCACTGTTGTTGCTGGCGGGTGATGGCGTCGCGCAGGCGCTTCACCGTGACGCCGCCGGAACGCGCCACGACTGCATCATCAGGCTGCGCTTCCAACAGACGACGGGCATTGTCCAGGGATTTGAGCGCCGCCAGCGCCTGTCCATTTTGATAGTGTAGCCGCGCCAGGCTGAAGTGACCGAGCACGTCGTTACGGTCAATATAGACCACTTTTTTGAGCGCCTCAATAGCTTCCGGCAATTTAGCCTGGTGCTGCAATACCAGGGCCAGAATGTAATAAGCTTCCAATGCCAGTTTATTGCGCCGCAGCGCCTCACGGCACCAGGATGCAGCAGCCTCCAAATCACCCAGATTCGCGCTGGCCTGCCCCAACAAAATGTAGACTTCAAAACTGACCGGCGGCGATTGCGTCAAAGCCAACAGCAGGTCGCGCGCTTCCTCCGAACGCCCGTATTCCACCAACTGGCGCGCCTGATCCAGCGGCGGAACGTCGGTGGTAGGCGGTTGGGGACGCGGCGGCGCTAGTGGCGATGGCGGCGTGGGCATCGCCGGAGGCGGCGGCGTCACAACTTCGATATGCGGGGGCCAAAACCACTCTGCCGGCTGCGGTGAAGTCTGCATATCCCGTTGATAGAGCACGGTATTGGGGAAATTGCGCGTCTGGAAGCGGCGGTAGACGTTCAACGACAGTTCCGAGTGCCCGACGACCAACCAGCCGCCATCTGTCAACGTGTCGTAAAAGCGATCCACCACATCCAACGTTGCAAATTCGCTGAAGTAGATCGTCACGTTGCGGCACAGGATCAGATCCATGAACATCGTGTTGGTCGCATACGAAGGATACTCATTTCCAGCCAGGTTGAGTCGGCTGAATGTGACCATGCGACGGACTTCGGGATACAATTCCCAGCGCGCGCCGACGCGGCGGAAATAGCGCGAGCGCAGGTCTTTGGCCCGCGCCTCACGGAACGCCCAGTCGCCGAACAAGCCCTGCCGCGCCCGGTCGAGGGCCGCCGTGTTGACGTCCGTGGCAAGGATGGTGATGGACCATTCGTCCACGTCGGGCAGCATGTCACGCAGCAACATAGCGATGGAATAGGGTTCCTCGCCGCTGGAACAACCGGCGCTCCAGATGCGCAGCGTGCGCAACATCCGCCGCCGTTCAATGAGCTGTGGCAAAACGGTGGTGGAGAGCGCATCAAACTGGGCAGCGTCGCGGAAAAAGTATGTCTCGTTGATGGTGACGGCGTTGACCAGGCGCTCCATCTCCAGACCGCCATCGGTCTGCTCCACCAACAGCGTGTAGTATTCGTTGAGGTCGGCGGTCGGCGAGGCCGCGAATGCGCGTAAAATGGCCGACTCTAACTCAGGGCGACGGCGGTCGGAGAAGAACAAACCGTAGCGGTCCAACAACAATTTGCTGAACCGCAAGTAATCCCCGTAGCCCAGGGTAGCATGGTGCAGTGTTTTCTTCTCCACAGATGCGCTCCACTAAAGGGTTGCCATTTCTCCAGCAGTAGCGTCGGCAGCTTGAATGAGTGCCTGCTCCTGCGCGGCGCTGAAAAGACGCTCGTGATCGAGCAGCAAAGTCATACAGCCATCGTGATAGGCCACACCCTGCAACAATCGCGCGACTTCCAATCCAGAAGGCAGAAAGGCGGATGGAGGCGCCGGAGGCTCGCGCAAGGTAACGACTTCCAGAACCTCGTCCACAATCAGCCCGACGACACGCTCGCCGGGCAAGCGCAGCAGAATGATTGGCGTGTGCAATCCCCAGGATTGTTTTTCCAGCCCCACGTAATAGCGCAGGCTGACCACCGGAACCATCGTCCCCCGCACGTTGATGATGCCCTCAATGCCGCCATTCATCTGCGGCAGCGGGAGAATGGAGACCATTTCGATCAACTGCACAATCGGTTCGATGGGGATAGCGTAGGTTTGGCGTCCCAGCCGAAAGGTGAGCACTGTGCGCATCGCGTCATGTGCAACATCAGGTTCGGATATCGGCATCACGGTCATAGGTTCCCCCTTTCTTTCGATTGCCATCGGCGCAAAAATGTCGTCAGTTGTCAACGTCATTCATGCATGGAACAGAACTCGAACAACTCTACAGTAACACAAAGCATGGGGCAGAACGTTCCACTATCGTCCCAAAAATATCACAATTTGTTCCCAGGCTTGAGAAAAGGGGTTCAAAACTTATCCAGGCAGGCAATAAAAAACCAGGTTCCCTACTATCATAAGGAACCTGGTTTCCAGACACTCAGCATCCGGCCGTGACTGTTCAGTTGCGCTCGGCGTCGAACATCGCGTAGTGTCGGTCGCTGAGACGCTGGTCGCTGCTGTTGGCCGGCGGGTTGATCGACTCAAGGTAATTCTTGAGGTTCTGCTTGGCTTGCCGGATCGTCTCCTTCACCGCCTCTATCGGGGTGATCGGCACCTCCTGCGGGACGTAGTCGAGGCCCGTCTCAACGGCGTCAAGTGTGTCGTACGGGTCGGGCGAACGCAAGTCCTCACTTACCTTTTGGACATCGTCGCGGAATTTCTCCGCCTTCGTCAGCTTGTTATAGCCATCCTTGAGCCACTTGAGCGGTTTGGGCAACGACCAATTGGGCGCTTTCTTGAGGTTGTCCAGGCCATCGCGTATCTTTTCGTCCCAGGGTTTGTCTGGATTACACGGCGAGGGCGCGCTTTCCTCCTCGGTGCCGGTGGGATCGATCGCGTTGACCGGGTCGTTGCTCACGTAGGCGTACAGGTTGCTGTCGCCACCCGCGAAACCGAAGGGGTCTTTGTTCGTCCAACGTCCGGCTATGGGATCGTAGTCGCGCAGGCCGAAACGCACCAGCCCTGTGTCACGGTCGTACAGTCCGCCCGCAAAACCAAACGGTTGGAAGCCGGGATTGGAATCTTGCAGCACCTTGCCCCAGGCGTCATAGTCCAGGCGTTGCGCGATCTGCCCGGTGGCGACATTCACCACTAGCCGTGGGCTGCCGAGTTGGTCGGCGATGATGCGGTAGGTCTGACCGCCTTTGAGCAGATACGCCGGGACGTTCGAACGGCTGCCGTAGACAAAGCGACTCACCACGGCGCCGCTACCATCCAACTCGGCAATCGGGCGGAAGCTGCCCTCGTAGAGGAACCCCTGCACCAAGACGCCGTTGACGCGCTTGCCCACACGCCGGTTCAGCGCATCCACCAGGTAGGTAATCTGCGTGCCATCCGGCAGCGTCACCGCCAGCAAGTTACCGGCAGCGTCGTATTGGTAAGTCGTTGTGGCGCTGCCGGTCGTCTGGGAAGCCAGTTCGCCGGCGGCGGTGTAGGCGTAACTCGTCTGCCCGAACTGCACGAGCCGGTCTTGCGCATCGTAGGTGGCGCTCACGCTGTCTGCGCTCAGACGGTTGCCGTTGGCGTCGTAGACATAATCGCCAATCAGCGTACCATCCTTGCGGACTTGCCTGAGCCGCCCGGCGACATCGTAGGTATAGTCGAAAGTGCTGGTCACGCCGCCAATGATCTCGACCTTGCGGGTGATGCGTCCACGCACGTCCCGCTCGAAATCGGTGCGGTATAACGGCGCTCCGTTGTAGGCGGCCGTGTAACTGATTGCTTCAGCATACGTATTGTAGGCCCACGCGTCACTCACGCTGCCCAGTTGGCTGCCCGTCACCAGGCCGTTGCTCGCGTTCCGGCTGATCAGCAAATCGCCGCTTTGCCGCAACAGATCGTCGTTGTCGTAGCGCAGGGTGACCGAATATGCGCCGTTGACCCTGATCGAGCCAACGAGCCAATCAAGCGTATAGGCGAACTCCACTGTGCCCGCTACCGGCCCGCTCTGCATGCGGCGGACGACCAGCGGGCCATCATAGTCATACGTGAGGGTGATGCCGCTCGGATCACTCAAGGATTGGATGCGGCCGGCCGAGTCGTACGTCAAGGCGCGCTCGCCGCGCGGCAGCGTTACGCCGTCAAGGTGAAAACCGTTGTCGATGTAGGTCAGGCCAAGCGTCCCCCCATCCGGTCGGGTGAAGGTGGTCAGATTGTGATCCGCGTCGTAAGCCCATTGGGCGTTGCCGCCGCCGGTCACTGCCGGGGGCGTATAGCTGAGCGGCAGGTCAACCGCATTGTAGCTAAAGCTGTGCGCCGACTTGCCGGGCGGGGTCAGGCCGGTGAGATTGCCGCCGGCGTCGTAGGCGAAGGTGAACGCCCGCCCGCCGGGCAGGGTTGCTGAGATCACACGCCCTGCCGGATCGTGGCTCAGATACGCCACCGACCCATCCGGCGCGGTGTGGCTTGTCAGCCAGTTCGCGGCGCTGTAGCCGAATTGCTGGGCGCGGGCGGCCTGCGCCAACTGCGTCAGGCGACCACGGGCGTCATAAGTGAGGGTGATCGGGGCCAACGCGCCGCTGGCGTCGGTATTGGTGCTGACGAGTCGTCCCGCCGCATCCAGCACGGAACGGTAATGACGGCCCTCAGGTGACACAATCTCCATAGTGCGCGCGCTCGAGGAAAACGTGTACTGCCACGTCTTGCCGTTGACAGTCACCCGTTCCTGCAATCCCGTCATGCTGAACGGGTTGGCAGGCTGAGTCAGCGTCGCAGTGCGTGCGGCGGTCGCGGCATAGGACAGGCCGTCGGGCGTCGTCACCGCGACCGAAGCCGCCAGCGGCACACTCATCCCCCACCGCGGATCTGCGGTGTAGGTGATGCGCTGCGTGGTGCCATCCGGCGCCGTGAGCGTCCACACGCTGCCCTCGCTGTTCAACAGGCGCGTCGTCGTGCCATCGGGCGCGGTGACGCTGCGCAGGCGGTCGCTGTTCGTCAGCACCTCAGTCGCATAGAGCGTGGTGCGGTTCAGTCCCGTTGTGACAGTTACCACGGTGCGGCCTGGTTCCTCCAGCCGAGCCAGTGTCTTGATCCCGCCGGCCGGGTCTTCATCGCGGATCAAGCGGCCATCGCCATCGTAGGTCAGGTGGTGAACGCCGCCGCGGGCGTCGGTCAACGTCTCCAGCAGACCGTCGGCCTTGTAAGTCAGGCCGGTTGTCTCATTGGCGGGATTTGTGACGGCGCTGAGATAGCCGCCTGCGTTGAGCGCCAGCGTGGTCCGTTGCCCGCCGGGCGCGACAATGGCGGTGGGTTTGCCGTCTGCGGCGCGCTCGATCTGGGTGATGTTGCCGTCGTAATCGGTGACGGACGTAAGGCGTCCGGCGGCGTCGTAGCCAAAGCGGTAGAGCGTCGCCCCGGTCAAAGCGTTGAGCGTGCGCAGGTGACGTCCGAGGCTGGAAAATTCGTACACTTCGCTGCCATTTGACGCCGGAATCAGGATTGTCTGGCCCAGCGCGTTTTCTGGCAGCACCGGCGGCCCGATGCGCTCGATGCGGCCCCGCGTGGGATTGAGCAGCAGCGTGCCGTCGGGCGCGATGACGAGACTGTTGTTGGAGATGAAATTGCTGATGCACGCCTGCCGGGCGCTGAGGCCATTGTTGCTCTGCGGGCCTGTGCAGTCACGTCCGGCGTAAGTCGTGATGATACCATCCGGCATGATGCGCCGGACACGATCGTAGGAACCGAAACGCGTGCGCACATACAGGACGCCGTTCTCGTCAACGGCGACGCTCTGCGGATAGCTCAGACTGGCCGCCAGCGCCGTTCCGCCATCACCGGCATTGCCCGAGGCCCCGCTCCCCGCGACGCGCCGCAGCACGCCATCGGGGGTGATGCGGCTCAGGGTGTTGCTGCCCGGATGCGTCACGTAGAGGCTGCCGTCCGGTCCAAACGTCATACCACCTGGAGCAGGCAGCGCGCCCCAGTTCAGGGCAGGGATGCCGATCAGATCGGCGTTGGCGGTGAAGTCGCCGCCGGCGCCGGCGATTGTGGTGATGATGCCGTTCGTGATCTTGCGGATGCGATTATAGTTGCCGCCAGAATAGCGATACAGCGGCGTTTCGGCGATGTACAGGCTGCCGTCAGGGCCAACGAGGATGTCTTCTGGCTTGTTGAGCCGGGCGGCGATCGCCGGGCCACCATCGCCGTTGGCGCCGTTGGAGTCGGTGTAGTAGACGCCGGCAATCGTCTGGATGATCCCATCGGGCGTCACGCGGCGGACAAAGCCAACGTTGAAATTGTCGTAGGTGCCGGCGATATAGAGCGAGCCATCCGGCCCAACCGCCAACCCGTTGACCGCCCAGCCCAACGTCGCCGCGGTCGCCGGACCGCCGTCGCCCGTGGGCATGCCCTGCGAGCCATTGCCGGCGTAAATTTCCAACGGTTGTCCGGGCCGCACCCGGACGATGTGTCTCTCGAATCCATCGTAGAAGAAGATCGTGCCATCGGGCGCGATGGTGAAATCGCCCATGTAATTGATCTGGGGATCGTCAACCACCGTCGAGACGATCGGACCGATATCGCTATTGCGCAGGTCCGTGCCATCGCCCAGGTGCAGCGTGCCGTCATTGGGGTCGTAGGCGTGGTGGACGTCCAACGTCCAGCCACCCAATCCCACACCGGCAGCCGCGTCCCAATAGCCCAGCGGACGGGCGTAATTTCGAATGAGGTTGATGCCGCAGAAGTAGAAAGCGACCTCCGCCGCGGGCGGATAATCCAGGTACTCGCAATACTCGCGCCCGCTGGTGATGAACAGTTCGTCACCAAACTGGCCGAAGCTCTGCTCGAATTCACTGCGGGCGGTGTAGTACGTGTAATCGTAGACGTACCGAAGTTCGATGTGCGCCATCGGCCGCCCGTTGGTGGCGCGGTTGTAGCCATCCTGACCGTTCCAGACCAGACGATAGGTGAGGTTAGGGGCAATGGCCTCGATCGTGCCCGTGTACATCCCCGGAACACCGAAGGGGTTCCCCACCCCATAGCGCGACCAACGTTTGACGATCAACTGCCCGGCAACCTCGGCATACAAAGAGATCGTCTTGACGGTCGTAGGCGGCTCGCCCACCGTGATCGGAATGTCGAAGTAATTGCTGACCTTCCACCCCGGCACACGCCGGGTGGTGTAGTTGAGGGTAAACGGCGTGCCGATCACCGGCAGGAACTCGCCCAGGCTTTGCGCATCGCAATCGATGATCGAGCCAGACTCAGAGCAGGGATTGGGCTGATCGTCCACATCATCGGGACCCGGCGGTTCCTGGGCGTCGGGAGGTGGACCAAAGGGCCAGTTGAAATCCCATGGCGAAAAGTGTGGCAATTCCACGCGCCACAGTTCCTGACCGGCGCTGTACAGGCCGGCCAACTGCTGCCGTTCCGCATCGGTGACGCCAAGATCGGCAAGCGCCTGCCCCGTGTCGGCAACGCCGTCGCCGGTCACATCGAGATCGGCCATCCCGGCGTTGATGCTGAGAATTTTGATGACCCGGCCGTTTTTGGACGGAATCCACTCGCCCTTGTCGCGGTCGTAGTAAGCGGCGGGCACGGCGCTGCCCACCGGCGCGGTGATCAGGTTTTCGGTGTAGTTGATCACGGGCTTGTCGAACGTGACGTTACTCTGACCGGCCTCGTCAACGCTGAACTCCACGGCATAGGTGTAGCCGGAATTGGGCGGCAAATCCCCCGGCATCGCCGCCGCGCCCGCCGTGCCGACCGTGTATTCGGTGGCGCGGACGGTCAGTTGGGCCGCCGCGTGTAGTGCGCCTTGAGCGGAGACCACGGACGTGAACGCCCCCTGGGGAAACAGCAAGGTCGCTTGCCGCGCGCCGCTGGTATCGCTCACCACACTGCCGCGCGCCACCTGGAAATCCGCCGTCGAGGTGGGGTCAATGGCGGTGGCCTGCGCATCCGGCTGGATCAGCACTACCGGCTCGACCGTCTCGAATTGCCGCCGCTGGGTGACGACACGACGCTGCACGGGCAGGTAGCCCGCTTTCTGGAATTCGACGATGACCGTCTCACCGCCGTTTAGGACAAAGTCGAACAGGCCATCGGCGCGGCTCAGCGTCTGCCCGAACTCGGGGCGGTCTTTGATCGAGATGCTGGCGCCAGGCAGCGGTTCGCGGTCGCGGGTGAGCACGTTCCCGCGCAGCACGGCGACACAGCGCGGGTTGATGACGTCAGGAGCGACGCCCGTTTGAACCGGATTACTGCCGGTGTAGAGAAAGCGCGTGGCTTCGTAGAGGTCATAGCTCACACTGCGATCCAGCGGCGGCGCCACATCTTGCGGAGAGCCAGGCAGTTGTGACGCAAACGCCGCCTGGGATTGCGCGACAGATTGCACTCCCGATGCACCGCGTATGACCAGCGGCAAAAAGATGCGTGTGATCGAATCCTGGCATGACGCAATGGAGAAAGAGACAGTCCAGGTGTCAGCCAAAGCCCCGGACATATCGGCCGGCGGCACCGTTTCGTTCGCCAGTATTACCTGGCGCGGCTGTGGGGATGTGACGTCCTGCCGAGGCGCTGCTTCGACCAGCGCGCCGCCTGTGTTGACCAATAAGCTGACAGCGACGATAATCTGAAACAGAGATAATCTACGTGACATATTAACCTGCTCCTTCCGTGTCTCTCAGGCACATTAAACAGAAACCCGTGCGAGTTCACTTCCAATCGGCGGCTGTTATGCCGACTTTCCGTAGGACAGGTGGGGGTTGGCGTTTTAGTATATATATATGATTATTATACTACATATTTTCATAAATCAAGCATGGAAATTTATGGTATGCGCCATAAAATCAACATGAAACAAACCGGCCATTTTCACGTATCATAAACAGACGGCGAGAGAACTTGACCGGCTAAAAGTCATGATCACGAAAATAAAGGAGAAACCGATGTCAGACTCGATCCTCGTTACGTATGCCACCCGTTATGGTTCGACCCAGGAAGTCGCCGAGAAAATTGCCGCGACACTGCGGGAGGGCGGGATAAAGGTCGATTTGAAACCCGCGCGGCAGGTGCAAACATTGACCGGCTACAGTGCGGTCGTGTTGGGCGCGCCGCTCTACATCGGAAACTGGCTCAAGGACGCACAACGCTTCCTGACGCAGCAACAAGCCGCGCTGGAGAAACTGCCTGTCGCTATCTTCACGCTCGGTCCTACACGCGCCGACGAAGATTGGACGGAAGTACGCGCTTCGCTCGATGTTCAACTGGGCAAATATCCCTGGCTCAAGCCGGTGGCGGTGGAACTGTTCGGCGGCAAGTACGATCCGGCCAAACTGAAGTTCCCGGCCACTTTGCTGACTATGCTGCCCGCCAGCCCACTCTACAAAGCGCCGGCCAGCGACGCCCGTGATTGGGATGCTATCCACGCCTGGGCGAGTGGCCTGGTCGGAAAGCTGTAGCTTATGAACGTCGAGATCATCTATTTCTCCGGTACAGGGAATTCGCTGGCGGTGGCGCGGGAGATTGCCAGAAAACTCGGCGGAACGCTGCACGCTGTCCCGGCGCTGATGGAGCAGAAGCGCATTGTCCCGCAAGGCGATGTGCTGGGCCTGGTATTTCCCGTTTACAACAAGGGCCTTCCGCTGATCATCAAGCGCTGCGTCGACAAAATGGCGGGGCTGGAAAACCGGTTTCTGTTTGCCGTCTGCACGTATGGCGACACGATAGGTATGGCTATCCCGCATCTGGCGAAGCTCATTCAGGAGCGCGGGGGACGCCTGGCCGCCGGATTTGGCGTACACATGCCCTACAATTACCTTACGCCTGCCTTGAAGCTCAAAGGCTTCTTCAGCGCGTTCACGCTGCGGGAAATCCCCATGGAAAAACAACAGGCTTTGCTGACGGCTGCACCACAGCGCATTGACGACATTGTCGCGTATGTGCGCGCCGGGAAGTCTGGGGATTTTGAAACCACGTCCGACTTTATGACGCGCCTGGCGGATCGCTTCAATCTAAATGAGACGTTCGGAAAATCGACGTGGCTGAAGATTGCGGGCGTGAATGAGCCGACGACGCTGTCATTTTTGGAAAGCCGGCAGTTGATGGATCGGGCTTTTTACGCTGACGAACATTGTGTCGGCTGTGGCATCTGCGCCCGGATTTGCCCGGTTCGCAACATCCGCATGGTGGACAGCAAACCGCAATGGCAGCAACATTGCGAGCAGTGCTTCGCCTGCCTGCAGTGGTGTCCGCAAGCGGCCATCCAGTTTGGGAACAACACCGCGGGTAAAAAACGGTATCACCATCCCGACGTGAAGCTAAAGGACATGGTGTGGGCACCGTGAAAAGGTCTGTGTGGAGAAGAGTGCATGACACCGTAGGGACATAACCGGCAGGTTGTGGACGGAATGGGCATCGGCCATTTGCACTGTTCCACATATGCTGCTATCATCTAGCACAAAAGTGCCGGAAAACCCATTACACATAGACCTGTCCATGAATGTCAGTACCGCAGCCATCGCCGTCCGCCCCGTCGCCACACGACGGGAGAAGCGCATTTTCCTGCACTTCCCCTGGGGCATCTACCGGCATGATCCCTTATGGGTTCCGCCGATTCTCACCGAACGCGCCGACCGCCTGAACCCCAAGAAAAACAAGTTGTTCCACACCGGCAAGATCGCCACGTTCATCGCCTGGGAAGGGTCCAGGCCGGTGGGGACGATTGCGACGGCGATTGATCCCGCCGTCAACGCCAATCAGCATGAACAGGCCGCCGTGTTCGGCTTCTTCGAATGTGTCGAGAACTACCGTGTCGCGCAGGCTCTGCTGGATCACGCCGCGATGTGGGCGCGCGCGCACGGGATGCGCATCCTGCGCGGTCCGCAATCTTTCGGCCCCAATGACGAACCAGGGGTGCTGATCGAAGGCCGCGAAACCCCACGCGGTCTGTTGATGAGCTGGTCGCCGCCCTACTACCAGACTTTCATCGAACGCTATGGCGTTCAGAGATACCAGGATTCGCTCGCCTACCGGGCCTACCTGGCGAATTACGTGGGCGAGGACGGCGCTTTCCACTCCCCACACAACATTGATCAAATAGCCGAATATGTGCAAAACCGTTACAATGGACGGTGCCGTGTTCGTCTGGGGAACCTGCAAGACCTGGACGGCGAGTTAGAAGTGGCGCGCGACATCTATAATCGCAGCCTGGCAACGTTGCCTGTGTTCACACCGGAGAGACGGGAAGAGTGGCGGCGGATGGCGCTCACTATACGCCCCCTCCTGGACCCGGAATTTGCGCCGTTTGTCGAAGTCGATGGCGTGGCGGTGGCGTTCGGGCTGGCACTGCCAGACATCAATCAGGCGCTGCTGCACTGTAACGGCCTGCGCGCGCCCTGGGATTATCTCAAATTGTGGTGGTACAGCCGCCATCTTCCCGGCATCAGCTTCAAGATTATGGCGCTGCTGCCCGAATACCGGGAACAAGGGTTGGACGCCCTGATTTATAGCCACATCGCCCATACCAGTTTCCGTAAAGGCTATCAATGGATCGACATGTCTTTAACCGGCGACGACAACCCGATGACCAACAAACTGGCGCAGCGCATCGGCGCCGTCATCGATAAACGCTATCGCGTCTACGAATTGGCGCTCGAATAGGCGAATCAGCGAATCGGCGAATCTTCCATCAAAGGAATGGCGCATGACGACAACGGGCAATACCGAAAAACTCACGTTCTGGCAAAAGGCTGCTTATGGCATCGGCGAGTTTGGGAGCGCCGTAGGGCCAGGCACGATCATCCCCTTTTGGTACAGCATCTTCCTCACGGATATCGTGCGTCTGGACTTGAAGCTGGTGAGCCTGTTCTGGGTGATCGTTACGCTGTGGGACGCTGTGAACGATCCACTGTTCGGCTTCCTTTCGGATCACACGCGCAGTCGTTGGGGGCGACGGCGGCCCTACCTGCTGTTCGGCGCGGTCCCTTTCGGTGTATTCTTCGCGCTGCTGTGGGTCATCCCCGCAACGCAGAATCAATGGGTGCTCTTTGCCTATTACACGCTTATGTACATTCTCTACGAAGGGGCGGCGACGGCCATCGGCTGCCCCTACAACGCGATCATGCCGGAGCTGACCCTGGATCCCGACGAGCGCACGTCGTTGGTCACATATCGCATGGCGGTCTCGATTGGTGCGGGACTGGCAGCGCCGCTGCTGCTGGGACTGGTGATCTTCCCGATGTTCCCCGCGCGTTCGGCGCAGGCGTACCAGACCATCGGCGTCATCAGCGGCCTTTCGTTCATCCCGACGATACTGATCACGTTTTTCGGCACCCGCGAGCGCGCCGAATTCCAGGCCGAGAAACCGCTCCCCCTGCGCGCGGCGATGCGCTTTGTGGCGCGCAACCACGTCTTCGGGTACGCGCTCGCCCTGCGCATCCTCAGTTGGATGCCCGTGGTGATCGTGCAGGCGGTGTTCGCTTACTACCTCATCTACTGGACCGGGATGACCGAGGATGAGACCTCCATTTTGCAAGGCGTCATCCTGGCCGTGGCACTGCTCTTTTTGCCCGGGATCGATTGGCTAGCAAAACGTATGGAGAAGAAAAACGCCTACATCGTGACGACAGTGACCTGGATGCTGGTGATGCTCGCGCTGCTGCCGGTGCCGCAGGGGGCGAAAGTCCCCGTCTACATCATCGCGGCGCTGGCGGGACTGGGCGTCTCAGCGGCGCACATCATCCCCAACGCGATCACCCCCGACGTGATGGAGGTGGACGAGCTGATGAGCGGGCGGCGTCAGGAAGGCGCGTATACCGGCATCACGGTCTTCATCGACAAGCTGGCGCGCATGGTGATCCTCGCCTTACTGCCTGTCGTGTTGAGTTGGGCGAAGTACGTGCAGCCCACCGACGCTGTCCCCTACCCGGCGCAACCAGCGTCGGCGCTGACGGCGCTGCGCATCTTCGTCTCGGCCGTGCCCGCCGTGGTGTTGGGCATCTCCATCGTCGTCGCCTACTTCTACCCCATCACCCGCGCCAAGTACGCCGAAATCCAGCGACAACTCGCCGAGCAGCGGGCGGGTAGAAGTCAACGGATTTAATAGATGCGACGGATTTTTAAACTTTCAACGTGCAACCTGTAACGTGCAACTGATCTAAAAGGAGGATGATTATGGCATTGATCTTTGTAGATACGGCAAATCTCGATGAAATCCGCGAGGCGGCGGCGTGGGGGGTGCTGGACGGCGTCACCACCAATCCCACGTTGATGTTCAAGGCGGGGACCGCCAATCGTAAGGAGCAGACGCTCAAGATCGTGGACATCGTCCAGGGGTCGGTCAGCGCCGAGGTGATCAGCACCGACGCGCCCGGCATGATCGAGGAGGCGCGGGAAATCCTCTCCTGGTCGGACCACGTCTACGTGAAAATCCCTACCATCCCGGAGGGCCTCAAAGCGATGCGTGAAATTTCCCGTTGGCCCAACGGGCGCATCAACGCGACGCTCATCTTTTCCGCCAACCAGGCGTTCCTGGCGGCGAAGGCCGGCGCAAGTTACGCCTCGATTTTCCTGGGGCGGTTGGACGACGCCGGGCTGGACGGCATGGAGGTGGTGCGGCAGACACGCCAGATCTTCGACAACTACGGCTTCGGCTGCGCGGTGCTGGCGGCGAGCATCCGCAACACAGTCCACGTCACGCAGGCACTGCTCGCGGGGGCGGACATCCTCACTATGCCCTTCCCCGTCCTCAAGACAATGATGCACAGCCCCTTCACCGACATCGGGTTGCAGCGCTTCCTGGACGACTGGGCCAAGATCGCGGCGAAGTAAAACGTGATACGTGATGCGTGATACGTGATACGTGAGGCGTGAGGCGTGAGAATTGTCCCCTCACGTATCACGCCTCTCATTTCTCATTTCTCGTTTCTCATCTCTCGTTTCTCATTCCGTGGTATAATGACCGGAGTCAATTATGACCAGGGTCAATTATGACGGACAAACCAAACCATACTTCATCCCGTTGGGAACAACGCAAAGAGCGCACGCATCGGCGGCTGTTGGAAGAAGCCGAGCGCCTCTTCCGCAGCCAGGGCTTCGACGCCGTCACCGTTGAGGAGATCGCTGCCGCGGCGGACGTTGCCAAGGGGACGTTTTTCAACTACTTCGAGAGCAAGGAGACCCTGCTCGGCGAACTGCTGTACAGCCGCATCCAATCGCTGCTCGCCGCCCCTCCCGCGCCGGAAGCGCCAGCCGACGAACGCATCCGGCTATTGTTCGAGACGCTCCGTGAGGAATTGACGCCCTATCGCCACCTGGCTCAACGGATGTTCGCGCACGCGATGAAACATCCCAAGCCCGACTATCTCTCGCCTAATCAGCCCACAGCAGCATTGGCGCTGGCGGGCTTGATCCGCGAAGGACAGGCGCAGGGCATTTTCCGCCCCGACATCAACGCCGAGTTGGCCGGCGCTTTGCTGATCATGTACTTCTTCCGCCTGTGCGTCCTGGAGATCGTCACTGCCGAAACGGAACCCGCGAATACCACTATGCCATGTGGACTCGACTTGATTCACGAAGGGCTGGATTTGCTGTACAGAGGGATGCTGGTGTCATCCCATTAGTCCCCGTCTACCGTCTACCTTCTACCTCAATACCGCCGCAGCACCAGCGGCATGTACACATTGTACAGCCGTTCCACGATGCGGACACTCACCGGCACGACAAACGGACTTTCGGGCACTGCCGCTTCCGATGCCGTGACGGTGACCGTACCGGTATACAGTCCCACCGGCAGCCCGCGCGGATCGACGAAGACCCGGAACGCGCCAGGGATGAAGGTCGTGCCTGTTTGTGTAGAACTGGTGGGGATGACGGTCATTGTCAACGTGTCGCTCGCCTTGGCTACCGTCCAATCGAACTCGAAATCACCGGTGTTCTCCACCACCACGGTTGCCGAGACCGGACGGGTGTCGGTCACCGCCATCATCCAACTCAGGCTGGCGGGACGGACGTCCATCCCCCACGCGCTCCATATCTCCAACGTTAGCGGCACTGCGATCACAGGCGGCGTGACCAGCGCATCCGCCGAGGTAACGGTGATGACGCCGGTATACGTCCCGGTCAGCAGTTCCCGCGCGTCCACAGTGACCTGGAACGGCTCGCCCGATACACCCAGTGTGGGCGTGATCGTGAACGGCAATCCTACCGTCGTGGTGACCACATTCCAGGCGAAAGGCACAGCCGTGCTCGACACCGTGACCGTCTCGGTGAAAATCGCACGCTCGCGCAAACGTACCGACCAGTTGAATGCTGCTGGCTCGACGACCATCCCCGACGCAACCCAGGAGCGCGGGCGCTTTTCCATCGTCTGTAAAGCAGTGTAAGACAGGCGGGGCGAAGTGTCCTTGCGCAGGACGGAGAACCAGTTCAAGGGATCGCACGGGGCATACCAGCTTGTCACACTGAAATCCAGGTTGGAGACAATCATCACGCCCATCCACGGCCAGTTGGCGTCGGCGTAGGCGAACGCGCGCTGCAGGTAGTCGGCCTGCTGCTCTGCCGAGACCTTCTGCCACAGAAAGCCGATGTCGTTCCAATAGCTGAGGCATTCCGGGTGGCCTTCCGCAGTCGCGTCCAGCAGCCAGCCGAACTCCGTGCCCCACACTTGTTTATCCCCGTCGCCGTGGGCGACCATCACAGCGTAGATGTCCTCCGCGCGGCGGAAGTTGAGGATGTTCCAGCCGTACTCCTTATCCTCTGGCGCGCCGCCGAAACCGTAATTGTGGATGCTGATGGCGTCAAAATGCCCGGCTAACCCGCTGACGTACATCGCTTCGAGGAAAGTCACGTCATTGATCGAGTGTACGCCATCCCCGCCGGTGGGCGCAAGACTCCCCGCGACGATGGGGATGGTGGGGTCGCCAGCCTTCGCGCCCAGATAAGCGCGTTTGACCATCTCCGTGTACCGCGCGGGATCAAGCGGCTGGCCGGTCCACTGGAAATCGAGATTCGGCTCGTTCCAGATTTCCAGGGCCACGCGATAAGGTATTTTACAAGCCGCGCGTTTTTGGGCGATGCGCGCCGCGAGGGCCTGGAAAAGCGCCTGCCAGCCTGCCAGCTCGCTGTCCTGGATCGGCGTCCAGTTGACGTCATCGCGCTCGACGCGCAAGAGCATATTCAGTCCATTCGTACATGCCCAGCCCAACTGTGTATCCACACCGGTCCAGTTGTACGCGCCATTGTGGTTAGGATCAATGTCATCCCAATAAGCGAAGTACTTAAACCAATCGAAGCCCGCCTCCTTCACCTTCGCCAGGCTGCCTGGCGGATAGGCCAGCATCATTCCATAACCAATGTGCGGCGGAGGCAGCGCCTCACCAGCACCCACCGGTCGCACGGAAACGCCGGCCAACAGCAGCGCAACGATAACCATCATTCGCCAGATCCTCTTCATCATCTCCCCACCCCTCCTGAAAATCCCTGAAGCGTTGTTGCCATCATTCGCCCATTCGTTCGGGTCGCGGAATTAACAGCGCGGATTGATATTCATCGTTGTGCGTTTTCAGGATCGTTTCCGCCTCGTCTGGCGTACAGCCGAGCAGCAGCTTGAGTTCCGCGTCGCGCTTCAGCGCATCCACCGTACAGACGATGGCGGTGACGCGCCGCTCCGGCAAGCTGCCCACCCACACATCCACACCGCCGCCATCAACGGTCTGCGTGCCATCAAGGTAGCCATAATCCAGAGGATAGATGAACTCCGGATAACGCGGGTGCGCCGTCCCCTTCGGGCGGTCAACGACGATCCGATTTTCCGCAACCCAATCATCCAAACGCATCCAGAACTCACGCTGCATACTCTCTCCTCGTGTTCGTAGAACGAATTGACAATTCGTTCTACAAATCGCCGCGCCGCACCCACGCTACGACGCGCGCTGTCACTTCCGCCATATTCCGTCGCGGGACGTAGCCAAAATCGCGCCGGGCGGCGGAGATGTCGTAGTAGTGGCTCTGCGCCAGTTCACTGGCGATGAAGCGCGTGAGACGCGGCTCGCCAGGACGATGTAAGGCGCTGTGGAGCTTCTCCAACACGGCGCCGGCCGCACGCGCTGTCTTCAGCGAAAGGCGCAGACGCGGTTCGGGCAGGTCGAGCGCGCGCAGCAGGGCGCGAATCCACGTCCAGAGATTCACCGGCTCGCCCTGGCTGATGAAGTACACGCGCCCGTGGCCCGGCGGCCCATCCAGCGGGGAACCGGGCGTCAGCGCGTCGGCGGCGAGGAGGTGAGCGCGCGCGGCATCTTCAACGTCGGTGAGATCAACCTTGTTCGTCCCATCGCCCACCTGGGGCAACAGGCCAGTTTTGGCGCGGGCCAGCAGGCCGGGCAGCAGGTGATTGTCGCGCGGCCCGATGATGAGGTGCGGGCGCAGCGAAACCGTCAGCAGGTCTGGGCCGTGCGCCGCCGTCACCGCTTGCTCGGCGATGGCTTTGGTGTGCGGATAGGGGCTTTCGTAGCGAGCAGGATAGGGATACGATTCGTCCACGCCCTCGTGCGGCGCGCCGTCGAAGATGACGCTCGGCGAGCTAGTATAGATCAGCTTGGGCACACCGTTGGCGGTGCACGCAGCGATCACGTTTTGCGTCCCGACGACGTTCACGCCGTAGAAGTCGTCCCACGGCCCCCACATCCCGGCTCTGGCGGCCACGTGGAAGACGACGTCCATGCCCGCACACGCGCGTTTCACGGCTTGGGCGTCCTGCAAATCCCCACGCACCACCCGAACGCCGAGCGCCTCCAGCTCGGGATACGCCCCGCGCGCAAACACCGTCACCGCATCGCCGCGCGCCAACAACTGCTCGACGATGTAGCGTCCCAGAAAACCTCCGCCGCCAGTCACAAGATTTCGCAGACCGGCTACTGGATGCTGGATGCTAGATGCTGGATGCTGGATGCTGGATGCTGGATGCTCGTTACCCATAACCGATTACTCGTTACTGATTACTCGTTACTCGTTACTGATTACTCGTTACCCTTGCCCTTGTCGGTGAGGTAACGGCGCAGGAAAAGGACGGAGATGGCGACACTCAGGAGTACACTGAGGGCGCGGAACAAATCGCCGATGCGGACGCTCGGCGGCAAACCTTCCGGTTTTGAGGAAGGGCAGATCGTCATATCCGCCCCATGCAAGGCTTCACGGTGATGGTGGGCAGCCCACACAGCCAACTTCTCACGCTGGATTTTGGCGTTGTGGCGCACGTCCGTCGGGAAAACATCAGGATAGAATAACACATCCTGAATCGCGCGCGTGTGCTCATATTCCACGCCCAACGCCAGCAGTTCCAACGTGAATTTCTGCTTTTCCAACAGCGAGGCAGGCATACATCCGGCGCGTGGTTCGACCACGAGGACAGGACGTTGCCGCCCCCGTGGGCCGATACCGACCAGGGCGGTGCGGTTGACGTCCGGGTGATGGTTGAAAATTGTCTCACACGGCACGGGAAAGAGTACCTCGTCGCGCGTCATGACCCGGTGGGCCTTGCGCCCGCAGAACCACAGCCGTCCCTGCGCGTCGAAGTAGCCGACGTCACCCATGCGATGCCAAATTCCACCGTCCGGGTCCTGGATTTTCGCCAACGCCGTCTGCTCAGGCCGATTAAGATACGTGCGCGTGACGACCGGCCCTTTGACCACAATCTCGCCGACCTCGCCCGGCGGCAGCGTTAGTCTATCCTCCCACACGGGAATCGCGGCATCGGTGATGCGAATCACGCGCACATCAATCCCCGGCAGCGGGCGGCCCACGCACATCCCCTGGCCCTGGTCGCTGAGCGCAGCGGTCTCCGCCACGATCTCGCGCCCGCTCATAAAGGTGAGCGGCATCGCCTCCGTCGCGCCGAAAGGCGTGTTCACGTCTGCGTCGGGCGCGAGGATGCGCGTGAGCATCGTTTCGATCAACGCAGGCGGCACGGGGGCGCTCGCCATCAACACGCGCTTGAGCGAGGGCAGGCGAATGTCGTGTTCCACACAATACGGCGCGACGCGCTTCCAGATCGTCGGTGAGCCGAAGGCGTTGGTCACGCCGTAAGTCTGGATCGCCTCCACGACGTGCGCCGGGTTGATCGCGGCGGATTTCGTGGGGTCCATATCGGGGATGACGGTGGTGACGCCCAGCGCCGGGTTGAACAGCGCGAAGATGTAGAGCAGCGCCAGGTCCACTTCGCCGGGCTGGATGCCGACAGCGTCGCGCAGCAGGGCGATCTGCGCCTGGAACATCCCGTGCAGGTAAACGACGCCTTTGGGGATGCCGGTGCTGCCCGATGTGAAGGCCACCGCCGCCTCGCTCTCGGTCGTCGTCGGCGCGGTGGGGAAGGGATCGGTGCGCGGCGAGCGCAGCCGTTCGAGCGTTATGTCGGCCAGCGCGCGGTTGACGGCGGAGCCGCCCACCACAGCGCTGCGCCGGACGGTCGCAAACGGCTTGGGGAAGAGCCGCCGCAGTGCGTGGACAATCGGAACGCCGATCAACACCGTCGGTTCGGCTTCGGCGATGCATTGCAGTAGCGCTTTGCGTCCCATACCGGGATCAATGAGCACGGGAACCGCGCCCAGACGCAGCAACGCGAAGACCACAGCAATCAATTCGACGCCGGGACGCACCATCAAGAGCACCCGGTCGCCCATACCGACGCCGAACTGCGCCAGGCCGTGCGCGTAATGGTCACACTCGGCGTTGAGCTGGGCGAAGCTCAATTGCACCGTCTTCGCACGCCCGCCGGCATCCCGCCCGGCAGGAAAGATAATGCCCGGCTGGTACGGATTGCGCACCGCCATCTCTGCCAGCGCGGCAGCGACGTTGTAGTGTTCAGGTGTTTGCATAAGAATCTCCTTGGGGGGTAGACGGTAGACGGTAGACAGTAGACGGGGAAGGAGGGAGAGAGGGGCGGGGGGGCTACTGTCGTTGGTTGACGGATTGGATAAGACGGAAGAGCATACGGCTGATGGCTTCGGCATTCTCCAGAAGTTCCTGGTTGTTGTCGAGATAGCCGAGGTCTTTTGCCAGAATGAAGTAGTATTTGACCTCTTCCAACGATGTTTCGGCAATGTTGTAAAACCTGATCTTGTCCCCTTTTCCTAACCGTTTGAACCCTTCCGCGATATTGGCCGGCACAGAGACCGCCGCTCGTTGTAATTGTGAAGTCAGACCATAACGTTCTTCGCTCGGAAATGCCCGGCAGATACGGTAGACGTCCAAAACCAACCGGTGCGCGTGCTGCCACACCTCCAAATCCTGAAACCTCTCCGCCTTCCCCATACCCCTTCTCCTTTCTCCCCGCCCTGTCTACCGTCTACTGTCTACCTTCTACTGTCTACCGTCTACTGTCTACCGTCTACCAAAAACCCTTTCATCAACGGCAGAATACGCTCGTGCGCGTCTTCGACAACGTAGTGCCCGGCGCGGTCCAGGATGTGGACATCGGCGTAGGGGAAGCGGGCGCGCCAGCCGGCAAGGAAATCTTTGACGGTGAAGACGAAGTCCTGCGCGCCCCACAGGATGAGCATCGGGTGATTGCGGAACAGGTGGAGTTTTGCGTCAATGGCATTGATGGTGGCGCGGGTGGGATGGGTGTCATTTATGGGGATATCCTGCACGAAGCGGTAGACGGCGATGCGGTTCCGCCACGAGTTGTACGGCGCGAGATAGCCCGCGCGCACGTCCGGCGTCATCCGCTTGTGGTTGACCATCGCCAGGTAAACTGCCATACCGGCAAAGGCGTTCAACCCACGCAGCAGTGTCTCCCCGACAACGGGACTGCGGGCCAGTTTAAGCACCCAGGGCACAGCCGGCATGTAGAACGCAGACGTGTTGAAGATCACGAAGCGCGCCACATTTTCCGGGTGGCGTGTGGCGTAGCCCATGCCAATCGCGCCGCCCCAATCGTGCAAGACCAGTGTGATGTCGCGCAACTCCAACTGGACGATGAGCGTTTCCAGGTTGCGGATGTGCTGTTCGAGCGTGTACGGGTAGTCCTGCGGCTTCTCGGAAAACCCGCACCCCACGTGATCCGGGACGATGACGCGATGCGTTTGCGCAATCTCCGGGATGAGCGTGCGGTAGTAGAACGACCACGTCGGATTGCCATGCACCATCACCACGGGCGGCGCATCGCGCGGCCCCTCATCGAGATAATGCATCTTCACCCCGCCCACATCCGCCCACTGCGCCGCAAACGGATACAGCGATTGAAAATTGGCTGATTGGAGATTGGGTGATTGTGAACTGTCGCTCATTCTTGATTCGCTGATTCTTGATTCGCTGATTCTCTGTACCTTGCTTCCTGCATCCTGCCTCTTGCTGCTACCACTGAATCCCCAACACGATGCTGTTGATCCCGCTGCCCACGCCGAAGAGCACGACCTTGTCGCCCTCAACAACGACGCCGTTATCCACGCCAATCGCCATCGAAATCGGCGCGGCGACCGAGGCGGTGTTCCCCAAGTAGTGCAGCGTGGGATGGTCAATATCCAGAGGAACGCCGAGCGCCTTCAGCCCGATCTTGCGTTGCGGTTCGCTGACCTGGTGGGTGAACATCTTCTTGACCGCGCCGTTCCGCCAACCGGTCTCTTCCTGGAAAGCGCGCCAGGCCTGGACGACGACTTTTGTGCCTTCGCTCAGCAGCAAGCTGGAATTGGTGCGCATCCACGTGCGCTGCGCGACGCATAGTTGGTTGTGTTCGGTGTTGCTGTAGGCCGCCCCGCCGAGTATCTGTTTGCCGGTCTTAGACTTCGACTTGCTTCGTAGGATCATCGCCACCGACGCCGCGCCAAGCGTGAACGAGGCCATATTATCGCGGATGGTGTCTTTGGAGGGCGGGGTATTGAGCATATAGTCAATGGTTGCCAACTGGCCCTCTTTCGGATCCTCGGCGGCGACCACGATGCCGGTATCAATCTGTCCCAGTTCGATCATATTGGCAATCGTCATCATCCCATTCAGAAAACCCAGACACGCATTGACGATGTCAAAGCTCATCGCCGCGTCATTCAGTCCCACTTTATGGTGTACGATAGTCGCCGTCGCCGGTTCGATGTAGTCACGGCAGACAGAGGCGTTGATCAGACATTGGATTTCGCGGCGATCAATGCCGGCGTTGGCAATCGCGCGCTCGGCGGCCATCGCTGAAGCGTCCGAAACCAGAATGCCGTCATCCCACCAGCGGCGCTCCTTGATGCCGGTGAGCCGTTCGAGATACCCAAACGGAATGTGCAGCGCCTTGTAGACGGGCGCGATTTGTTGCTCTAGCCAGGCGCTGGTCACGACGTGGTTAGGGACAACGTATCCCATACCTTCGATACAAACGTTCTGATATAACATGTGACTCCTCTTTGGTGCTGTACGGTGTATTCACAAACTCGATGCATTGTACTACAAAAGCGGCTGGGGGGGAATGATTATAAACTTCTTCCGACCGCATACCCCGCCTTCGTCGCCGCGAAGACGTTGCCCGGCGCGAATGCGTCGCCGATGTTGTGCAGTTCCGGCGCAGCATGCAGGGAAACACAGGCTTCGTACAGCGCGTCGTCGGGTGCAAAGCCCGTTGCCAGCACGACCAGGTCCGCCGGAAGAAGGATGTCCTGGATTTCCTCCTGGATGGGGCGCGCCAGCGGGTTCTTGACGTTCTCCGGCAGCACGACCTGCCACGTCACGTAAGGGTCCGGCGCGGTCGGCGAAACGTTGTGCATGACGTTCACATTGCCCGGCCCGATGCGGCGTACCTGGGCGCAATTCATCAGCTTGACGCCCTTGCGTTCCAGGTAGTGGATGAGATAGCCCCGGTTGGCGGTGCAGGCGTCCTTCATAAAATACGGCAGCATCTCCACTACTGTCACCTGCTTGCCCAGTTCGTAGGCCAGGAAGAAAGCGGCCTCGCAGCCCACTTCCCCGCCGCCGATCACGACCACCTGTTCGGCCTCGGCGGCTTTGTCCGGGTGATTGAACAACTCCACCGCGTGAATGACGTTCGGCAGATTGATGCCCTCGATGTGCGGCGTGATGGGTTTCCCGCCCGTGCAGGTGACGATCACATCGAAGCCTTCCGCCTTGAGCGCCTCTGCCGTCACCTCGACACTGAGGCGTGTGGTAAGGGCGTGTCGTTCAGCCGTTTGCGCGAGCGTCGTCTCCAGATAGGCGACGTAGTTGGCGATGTCGAACTTGATGCGCGCGACTGAGCCGGGCCGCAGCATCCCGCCCGCGCGCGCGGCCTTGTCGAAGAGCGTGACCGTGTGCCCACGCTCGGCGGCGGTGCAGGCACAGACGATGCCGGCCGGTCCAGCGCCCACCACGGCGATTTTCTTGGATATGGCGGCGGGTGAGAGGATTTCGTCGTAAACGTCTTCCAATCCCGTGCGCGGGTTGACGCTGCACTGCGGATGTCCGCCCTTGATGAATTCGTTGAGGCACCCTTCCTGATCGCCGATGCAGGGACGAATCTCCGCGACGCGCCCGGCGTAGACCTTGCGCGGCCAATCGGGGTCGGCCAGGAGCGGGCGCGCAAGCATGACCATATCGCACAATCCCTCGCGCAGCGCGCGCTCCGCCAGGTCGGGATAGCCGAGCTTGCCCACGGCGACGATGGGGACATCCAGACCGGTGTTGGCCTTGACCTCGTGTTCGGCAAAGTGCTGCTTCACGAGGTGTGCCACGGGCAGATAACAGCCCGGCGGCATCGGACCGGGCGGATGCGGCAGCCACCAGTTCTCGTAGCAGCCCAGATCCACGTCGAACATATCCACGCCCGCCGCGACCAGATGGCGCATATAGTCCAGTGTCATGGCCACTGTGCGCTCGTTTTGGAAGCGTTTGAGCGGATGCACGGTTGCCATCCGCGCGCCGTAAGTGGCCTGCAACGCCAGCGACAGGTCGATGCGGTACATGATCGGGTAGTCCGGCCCGCAGCGCGCGCGAACTTCTTGCACGCTTTCGATGCCGAACGCCTGCCAATCGGCGAACTTGCCCATAGTGCGATGGTTGAAAGCCGGGTTGGTCATCTGTTCCAACAGATAGCCCTCGTGCCCGTGGAGATAGACGCCGTCGATGGTCAACGCCTTGGCGTCGGCGGCGGCCTGCCCGGTGGCGGCGATGAGACGGCGGCACTCGCCGTCGGTCAATGGGCGGCAGGGGATCGCCGGCATATAAAAGCTCGGATTCCACGAGGCGGAGACCGGCATTTTCAGCTTTTTCAGCAGACACTCCGGCGAGCCGACGCGCCCCAGCCCCGACGTAAGCTGGATGAAGAAGCGCGCGCCGTGGGCGTGGACGGCTTCGGCGAGACTGCGCCAGCCCGCGTAGACCGTGCGCGACCGGTCGATGCGCGGGAGCACACTCAACTGCCCCGGCTCGGTGATGGAGGGATCGAGGTCAGCGTTCACCGGCACCAGCCCGGAGGTGATGAGGCCCACGCCGCCCTTCGCCCGTGCCGCGAAGTAGGCGATCATCTTCGCGCTGGGCCGCCCGGTCTCGTCGGCCATACACACGTTGCCCATCGGCCCCATGACGATGCGGTTCTTGAGCTTCAGCCGGTTCACCTGGATGGGACTGAACAGGGTTGTGTATGGGTAGAGATCGGCGGTCATCCGCCCGTCGCGCGTTTGGCTCTCATCCTCGAACCAGTCACCGAACCCCTCGATAAGGGACTGTAAAAATGTATCGTCGTCCATAGTGTCTCCGTATTCGAATGGCAAATGGCAAATGGCAAATCAGCGAATGAAAGAATCAGCGAATGAAAGAATCAGCGAATCACGAATCAGTGAATAACCGATTACTGATTACCAGTCCCTGATTACCAATCCCCGATTACCAATTACCTGCTCATCAGTTGCTCCGCCAATGCGACCAAATCCGCTGCGCGCCAGAGATGGCCGCTGCGCAAGGGAAATTCGCCGTGGAGGGCGGCTTGCCAGCGCTGCGGGATGGCATCCAGGCCGTAGGCCGCGCCGGCCAATGCGCCAACGACTGCGCCCGCCGTGTCTGCGTCGTTGCCGAGATTGACAACGTTGACGACGGCCTCCTCGAAAGTATGCGTGGTCAGCAAGCCCCAGACGACACTTTCCAACGTGTGGCGCACCCAGCCGCTGCTCGGCAGATCACGGCGGTCTTTGCCGGGTGCGGACTCAATAACAGTGCGCAAGGGGGTGGGGACATCCGCATCGTCCAACGCGCGCGCGACAGCGGCTTCCGGTGCAAGACCGTGCAACAAATGGTAGATGGCGGCGTTGACAAAGGCACAGCCCGCGTTGCACTCCGGGTGGGGATGCGTGACCCGGCTTTGGAGCACGCTGTCTTGGAGCAGGCGCTCCAGGTCATCCCACCATGCCAGCGCGACCGGCCAGCAGCGCATCACCGAACCGTTGCCGGCCGAGCCGGAATTGCGCGCTTGCACGGCGGCGACGGCGCTTTCCCACGGTTCGCCATCCGCGAAACGCCACAACACCGACGCTGTATGAATCCCCACGTCGGGCGGGTGGCTTTCGATCCACGCCACAAAACGCTGCGCCAGGTCTTCCGGGTCAAGTGGACGATGGGCCAGCAGACTCTCCGCTAACGCCAGCGCCATTTCGGTGTCGTCGGTGAAGCTCCCGGCGGGGATGCGACCTGGCAGCATTTCGCACACCAGGCGGTCCACCGGCCGCGCCGGGCCGAATTCCAGCGGCATGCCGAGTGCGTCGCCTATTGCTGCGCCTACGGCCACGCCTGCGATATGATTCTTCATTTTACGTTGCATGTTCATACTTCTTTCTCTAGCCTTTACATCTTCTGACAACTCTGTTCGATAGTATTGACCTTCTTCTGTTTTATGGCAAAAGCGCTGGTAAACCTCGACGTAAATCTTGCACCAATGTATCGAAATCCGGAACCTGAGGAAGCAATTCGCGTAGGTCCGCTTGCCAGGCCCGTTTCAGTGTTTCCAGGCCTGTCCAAAGTGGTGCAGGATCCCATGCTACCTTCACAGTTTCCAATTTAGCAAGCACCAGTTGAGGAATACCCGTTACATCCAATGAAGGTTCTTGAAGCAATAGCCATAAGTCAAAGTAATCACGTGGTGCTTTACGCATCAAGGCTGCGCGAATTTTCTCTGCGGTCATTTCCTCTAATTGCATTACCGTTACCGGAAACGGTTCATAATAAGGGGTTTCGAGCACAAGGGTCAATGGAGGCAAAACAGGTAGTTCTCGGAAACTGATATCCACCTTGAGCGCATTGGGATAACCCAATGGCCCCAAAAACCGCAAACGATGAATGGTCAAGGCGTCGTAAAAAACCTGATACTCTTTAACCTGCGCTTGAAGATCTGGGGCTTCGAGTTGTGATTGGATTTCCGGCAAGGTCACGGCGCGGTACGCAACAAAATCCAGATCAAGAGAGAGTCGCCGATGTAGAAATAGTTTGTGGATTGCCGTGCCCCCTTTGAGGATCAATAGGTCCAGCATTTCCTGCCGGACATACAATCGGCGTAGAATTGTCGAAAGCGCATAATCCTTTTCTAACGCGCCCAGAGAAACATGCCTTTGCGCGGCCATGCGTCGGAGTTCCCGTAATGTGAGCATCTAATGGCCTATCCATTCCAGCAACGAATGAGAGGCTACATTGATCCGTAGTCCCCACCGTGTATTGTAGTCCCCTTGTGGGGCAGCTTGAGGGTCTAAATAGCTCATTCCTGTAGAGATTTCGCCCTGCCAGCGTTCGAGATAATGTCCCGCCGACAGATTCAGCAATTCGCTCAGGTAGCCTAACCGTTTGAAGACTGTGCGGTTTCCTAATCGTGTGGCATATTCGGTCAAGTGTTCCAGATTGTTGTTGAGCGACAAGGGCATATCTATCTCAAGCGTATGCAGATAACGCCATAATCCTTTTGCTGCTTCGATGATCCCCCCACAATATTCTGGACGGTCCAATGCATCAATCAATGTGCGCGCTGGATCGGTAATGACGACCGGCTGCGTCTCGATTTGTGTTTCCTGAAAGCCGAAAAAGTGTTTTTCAGCCAGGGTGACAAAACGATAACGTAGGCCCAATTCCGGAATGGTCACATTTCGGCGCCGGCGCGTCGTAGCGACGAAAATGACATCAGAAGTTTGATCGGTCAATCCGTGAAATGTGAGCGCGGAGGCATAAGCAATCATATATGGGGAGACTAGATATGTTGCGATGATGAATTCATGGACAGTATACAGGCCTTCCATTCCAGCTTCCAACGGCACAATTAAATACTTGCCCCGTTCCAAACGAAAAAGCCACCGTTTGCGTGTCAGACGGTGTAGGAGTTGCCCGGTTTGTGGTCCTTGAGCGCCAAGTGCTGCCTGTGCCTCTTGCGCGGTGAAAATGATGCGCCCCTCTCCCGCCAGTGTGTTTAGGAGCCGAGACTCATTAGCGGTGAGTGTTCTTATATTCTGTGTATCCATCTTTATCCTTTCTTATAAAGATGATAGCACAGAATATAAGAATTACCAATCCTAAGTGTGTTTGGTTCTGACAAGCAACACCCCACTCAGAATCAACGCCAGGCTGATGAACAATCCGGCGTAGATGCGTTCATGCAAAATCAGCGACCCCAGAATCAAGCCGTTGACGGGGACGATGTACGTCACTGTGGTGGTGAAGGTGGCGTTGGTGCGTTGCAGCAGGGTGTAGTAGATGGCGTAGGCGATCACCGTGCCCAGCAGCGCGAGTGTCGCCCAACTGGCGATGGCCGTCCAGGAGGGCGAGAGGGCGAAGGGCCGTTCGATGAGCAGGCTCAGCGGTAGGATGTAGACAAAGCCCATGGTGAATTGCCCGGCGGCGGAGACGAGCGGCGGTTGGCCGTGCAGACGCTCGCGCGCGAAGATGCTGGCAATCGCGTAGGAGATGGACGATCCGACGATGGCAAGCTGTCCCCACACAGAAGCCCGCACACCGCTGCGCAGTTCGGGCCACATCAGCAGCCCCACGCCGGCGAAGCCCAGGACAATGCCGAGCACTTTTTTCGTGGTGAACCGGTCGTCGTGGGTGAGAAAGTGTGCGAAGATGATGGTGAAAATCGGCGTGGTGGATTGGAGCAGGGCGGCCAATCCACTGGGGATGTATTGTTCGCCCCACGAGATGAGGGTGAAGGGCAGCGCGCCGTTAAGCAGCCCGGTGATCGCGTAAACGCCCCACAAACGCCGCTCACGCGGAAAAGGCACGCCGCGCCAACGCAAAAATGCCCACATCGCCAGCGAGGCCAGGCCCAGACGTCCGGCCACTAGCGTCATCGGCGGCACTTCGCCCACGACGATTTTGATGAAGAGGAACGACGTTCCCCAAATGCTGCCAAGGATGAATAAGAGCAACAGATTCATAAGGATGTCCTGGTTGGTGTCGGTTTGGCGGTCGCTGCCATAATGCCGATCAAAATGAGCACCCCGCCGATGATGGTGCTGAACGTTGGCGGCTCGCGCAGGATGAGCCACGCCAGCAATGTCGAGCCAATAGGTTCGGCCAGCACCGCCAGCGCGACGAAGGTCGCCGAGACGTGGCCGAGCGCCCAGTTGAGCGTCGAGTGGCCGACGATCTGCGGAAAGACGGCCATGAGCGTCAGCCAGAGCCACGTCTGCGCCGGGTAGCCGCCGAGCGTGACGCCGCCGAACAACGCCGCACCCATCAGGGCCAGGGCCGCCGTCCCGTAAACCGGGAAGACGTAGGCGAGCAACGAGAGCGGCACAGCCGCCGCAGTATGCGCCGCCGCAGTTTGCTGCGGCGCGCGCAGCCGCCGCCCGATGAGCATATACCCCGCCACAGCCAGCGCGCCGAGCAGCGCCAGCAGGTCGCCGGTGATTTGGTGCGTGCCCTCGCCCGCGTCCGCCAATCCGATGATGAGCGAACCGGCGAGCGCGACCGCCATCCCGATCACCATTTGGCGCGACATGCGCTCCTTCAGGAAGAAGTGCGAGATCGCACCGACGAACAGCGGCGCGGTGGCGACCAGCACCACCGACGCCGCCACACTCGTCAGCGCCAGGGAGGTGATCCAGGTGTAGAAGTGCGCGGCGAGCAACAACCCGGAGACGGCGAGCAAGCCCCAGTCGCGCCGGGTGAGCGCGCGCCACTCCCGGCGGCAAGTGGCCAACGCGAACGGGGCCAGGATGAGCGCGGCAATCGTCAATCGCCACGCTGCTACCGCCAGCGAGGTCATGCTGCCCTGCGCCAGCCGGATAAACGTCGAAGCGGTTGATGCCGCCGTCACACCGACCGCCAGTCCGAGGGCCGGCGGGATGATAGGTGCTGTTCTGCGCGCTGTTGTCATAGTCGTGATTGGGGATTGGTAATGAGTAATGAGTAATGAGTAATGAGTAATCAGTCTCCGGGGATAAAGCCTTATTCTTTACTTCTAACTCTTTACTTCTAACTCTTTACTCCTTACTCTTTACTCTTTACTCCTTACTTCTTTACTCCTACTCCCCTGGCAAAGCGGCGGTGAGGAAGCGCGCCAAATCCGCCTTGAGTTTCGCCAGCGAGGGCTGGTGCAGGTACATCATGTGCCCGGCCTCGTAGTAGTCCATCGTGATGTGCGCCTGGAGGCTCGGATCGAGTTCCAGGTGATCGAAGGTGTACTCGGTGGCAAAGAACGGCGTCGCCAGGTCGTAGTAGCCGTTGCCGACGAAGACTTTGAGGAACGGGTTTTGGGTCATCGCGCTGCGCAGGGTCTCGGCGACGTTGACGTACTGGTTCTGGAATCTGCTGTAGTCCCACGGCTGCACATTGCCGGTGAGGATTTCGTAGGGCAGATCGCTCTTGAAACGTAGCTCCGAGCGCAGGTAGTCGTTCAACATCGCCGTGTATGCCCCCTGGATGATGGCGTAACTCGGATCGTACTCGTGCTGCTCGCCCGCCGCGTCGCGGTCTATACCTTTGAAGCGCGCATCGAAGCGCCCGATGGTGCGGCGTTCATCGCGCAGCAGTTCTTTGACGAAGCGGTGGATGTTGATGCGCAGGTTGGTCTGCTCGATGTAGGTCTCGGAGAGGCCGGAGTAGCGCGCCAGCCGGGTCACAATCTGCCGCCGTTCTTTGTCGGACAGCCGCGCGCCCTGCATCAGCGCCAGTGTGTATTCCCGTTCGGCGAACGTTTTAACTTCAGCGAGCACGGCGCGTAGCTCCTGGTGCTGCAAATCGGCGGGCAGGCGATTGTGGAACCACGCCGCCGCCGCGTAGGTGGGCAGGAAGAGGATGTACGGCAGGTCGTTGCCCAGGTCGAAGCGGATGCTCTGGAAGTTGAGCACCGACGACACGAGCATGATGCCGTTGAGGTACATCCCGATCTCGTTCTGCAGATGCCCGGAGAGGCCGGCGGCGCGGGTCGTGCCATAGCTCTCGCCGATGAGGAACTTGGGCGAGGCCCAACGCTTAGCGCGCGTGGTGTAAAGGCGGATGAACTCGCCGACGGATTTGATGTCCTGTTCGACGCCGTGGAATTGTTTGGCTTCATCTGGCGGGATGGCGCGGCTGTAGCCGGTGCTCACCGGATCGATGAAGACCAGGTCGGTCACGTCCAACAGCGAATACTCGTTGTTGACCAGTGTGTAGGGCGGTGACAGCGCGTCGCCTTCGGGACCCATCAGCACACGGCGCGGCCCGACGACGCCCATATGCAGCCACACCGACGACGATCCCGGCCCGCCGTTGAACGAGAACGTGAGCGGGCGCTGCGCCACGTCCTCCACGTCGTTGCGTGTGTACGCCACGTAGAACAGCGAGGCTTTGGGCTTGTCCGCTTCATCCTTGAGGATCAACGTCCCCGCCGTGGCGGTGTAGGCGATCTCCTGCCCATCAATGACGACGGTGTGCTTGCTCTTGGAGACCTGCTCTTTAGGTGCGGGAAGTGTACCCTTCCCTTTTTTATCCCTTTTGTCCTTTGATGATGACTTCTCATCTTTCTTCTTCGCCATAGAAGTTTTCCTCCTGAGAATTTGCGATTGTTGAGAGCGACTAAAGTCGCTACTACGCATCAAGTTAGCGGGTATTGTAACGGTGGACGCATAAAACGCAATTTGTCTCTTTTGCCGGTGAGACTACAATACGAGAACACGTTGGAACGTTCGAACGTTCCAACGTTTCAACGCTCTAATCATTCATTCTCAAGGAGGTGTGTCATGGCAAAGCTGTTGAAGAACACGTTTTTGGTTCATGCCGTGTTGAGCGGCGTCTTGGGATTAGTGATGCTCACCGCGCCGGGACGTTTCTTGCAGTTGCTCGGCTGGGCGCCGATTGACCCCATCCTCAGCCGGATGTTGGGCGCGGCATTGCTGGCCCTGGCATGGGGCGATTACCACGGCTGGCGCGGCGCAGAGCAGGCCACGCAGACGCTTATCGTCCAGATGCAGTTGGCCTTTGCCGCATTGGCGGGTCTTAGCGTGCTGCGCCATCTCCTTGTTGCCCGCTGGCCGCTGATGGTCTGGCTGCTCTTCATCGGCTGTGCGGCGTTCGCCGTGTTATGGGGTTTGGCGTTGCGGCGTAAAGCGTAAGAGGTTGCGGGTTATGGGTTGTGGGTTGTGGTTTGAGGAATAGTTCGCCAATTCGCCCATTCGCTGATTCGCCCATTCGCCGATTCGCCGATTTGCCAATTCGCTCATTCTTCCCCAGGAGGCTTCTTTAGTGACTGATGACTTTGACTGTATCATTGACCGTCGCGTAACGGACTGTATCAAATGGCAGGCCTATGATGCGGATGTGCTGCCGATGTGGGTGGCAGATATGGACTTCGCTGCGCCGCCGCCGGTGATCGCCGCGTTGCAAGCGCGCGTAGCGCACGGCGTCTTCGGCTACGAGGCGCGCCCGCTGGCATTACTGGAAGCGATTGTCGCGCGCTTGCAGCAGCTTTACGGCTGGACGGTCGCGCCGGAAGCTATCGTCTTCCTGCCGGGCGTGGTGACGGCGTTCAACCTGGCGGCGCAGGCGTTTCTCGCGCCAGGCGACGGGCTGCTCATCCAGACGCCGGTTTACCCGCCGTTTCTCGGCGCGGCGGCGACGGCCAATGCCGTGACGCAAGGAATGGAGTTGACCCTTAATGCGGATGGACGCTACAGCGTGGATTTTGGGTTATTTGAACACACCCTCACCGACCGCACGCGGATGTTTCTGTTGTGCAATCCGCACAATCCCGTGGGTCGCGTCTTCCGTGCGGACGAGCTGGCGCGTATGGCCGAACTGTGCCTGCGCCACAACCTGCTCATCTGCTCCGACGAAATCCACTGCGATTTGATCTTCAGCGGCTACCGGCACATTCCCATTGCCGCGTTGTCGCCGGAAATCGCCGCGCGCACCATCACGCTGATGGCGCCGAGCAAAACGTTCAACATCGCCGGGTTGCACTGCTCGTTCGCGGTGATCCCGGATGCCGATCTGCGCCGCCGTTACCAGGCCGCGCGACGCGGGGTGGTCGAAACGGTCAATGTGCTCGGCTACACAGCGGCGCTGGCGGCATATCAAGAGGGGCAGCCATGGCTCGACGCGGTGTTGCGCTACCTGGAAGCCAACCGCGATTTTGTCGTCGCGTATGTGCAAGAGCATATGCCGGGCGTGACGGTCGCTGCGCCGGAAGGGACCTACCTGGCGTGGCTGGATTGCCGGGCCGCCGGTATCCCCGGCAATCCGCACGAGTTCTTCCTCAAGCAGGCCCGCGTGGCGATGAATGATGGCGCAACATTCGGAGCGGGCGGAGAGGGTTTTGTGCGGCTGAATTTCGGCTGTCCGCGGGCGCTGTTGGAAGAAGGGCTGGAGCGAATGCGCGCGGCGCTCAATCAACTTTGAGAGGTGGCGGCGGGCATTTGCTTCTAACCTACGTTATGATAGAATTGATATGCGGTTGTAGCGTAGTTTCTGGCGCCAGTGCAGGCTTTGAACTGCGCATACACGTACAGGAGGCAGGGTGACAGTCGAACGTGGGCAGAAATATCTCCACATTCGCATACCCTTATTGCTGATCTTGGCAATCGGGGTATTGCTGTATGAGGTCTGGATTTTCGCCGTGTACCAGCGCGCCTCCAACGATCAGACCGGTATTTTCTTCGGCCCGCAACTTGTGGTTGAACAAGTCTTCAATGGCTCCCCACTCCGCACCGGCGATATCATCCTCAAGATCGGCGACCTGGACGTCAACGCTAACCTGATGAAGCCGTTCTACTGGCAGCGGCAGTTTGCTGAGCCGCAATTTGCCAAACAACTTAAACCTGAAGTGGAGTACACCGTTCTGCGTGACGGAACGGAACAGCGCGTTGCCGTGCTCTGGCAGGATTATCGGGCTTTGCCCTTGTTGTGGCGCGGCGGCGCACTGTGGCTCATCGGGTTGGTGATGAATGTTGTGGCCCTGATTCTCGTCACCGGGAAGGGGCGTGATCTGGCGACACGCCTGGTCAGTCTAGGTTTCATCATGGGCGGGCTGAACCAGGTCAACAACTTGATCCGCACGGCCAGCGCCAATATGGCGCTGGCCTGGGGATGGTTCTTCATCCCCATTGACGCGCTCTCCGTGTGGCTGACGTTTAGCCTGTTGCTGCACGCGCTCCTGCTTTTCCCAGAGCTGAAAGCGCCGCTGCGCCGTTTCCCCTGGCTGCCGTGGATTATCCATTTGATGACGCCGGTTATCGCGTTGACCGCCGGTCTGCTCTTTGGAGGCGATACGCTCCTGGAGCGCCGCAACGCGATGTTTGCCGTCGCTAACCCGCTGATGCTGGCGCAATTGGCGTTGGGGGTAGCCGCCCTCACGCACACGTACTTCACCAGCCACCGGCCGGGGGTGCGCAACCAGATCCGCTGGATTATTCTGGGGCTAATTTTGGCATTGATTCCGTGGATGCTATTCTACGCCTTGCCTTCCTTGCTGTTTAACATGACCTGGCTGCCGCTTTCGGTCGTCAACTTGCCGCTCCTCCTGATCCCCATTGCGGTGATGATCTCCATTTTCCGTTTTGGGCTGATGGACGTGGATCGTTTTATGAATCGCACCCTCGTATACGCACTATCAGGGAGCGCGTTAATTCTACTGTATTTCCTCATGTTGCTCATCATCGGAGACATACTCCCCTTCATTGACGGCCACCCCAACCATTTTGCGGCCGGTATCATCGCTACGGTTGTGCTCTTCGCTGTCTTCAATCCGCTGCGGATCTACACACAACATGCGGTCAATCGCGCGTTCTTCAGAGAACAACTGGACGTCAACCAAATCCTGCGCGAAGTGGGACAACAACTCTCTACCGCTGTGTTGCAAGATGATGTATACACCCTGCTGACCCGCGACATCTCCCAACGCCTGGGGTTGACTTCGGCCCGTATTCTGTTGCCAGACAAAGGCGCGTGCGCCTATACCGATCGAGAGAACAGCGTTTGTATTCCGGGCGACTCGCCGCTCATCCCGTGGTTGCGCGAAAACCGTGAGCCGCTGGTCCTCCACCAGGCGCAACGACTGCCGCAGAATGTCCGCGCAGCGACCGAGCCGCTCGTGGCGGCAGGGGGCGAAGTATGTTTAGCCTTGATGCAACGCAACAACCTGTTAGGCATCTACCTGTTCGGCGTCAAAGGTTCGGGCAACCTGTTCAACCGTGAAGAGGTCAACAACCTGGTTCTCCTGGGGCAACAGGCCGCTGCGGCGATTTACAACGCCCAACTCTATGAAAAGTTACAAGAATACAACCGTTCGCTCGAAGCGCACGTTGCGGCGCGAACGTCTGAACTGCAGGCCGAACGTAATCGCCTGAACACCGTCCTGCAGAACATCACCGATGGCCTTGTCGTCACCGACTCCAAAGGGAAGATTGCGCTGGCGAACGCCGCTTTTTGCGACATCGTCAACATGCCCAACGATCAGATTCTCGGCAAACCCCTGTCGGCGGTGTTCCCTTCCAACACACTCACCAGGCTCATCAACATCGCCTCCGCCTATCCCGGTCAGGCGCAAACCGACACGATCGTAGGGGATGTGATAGACGGCGGCATGTACGACTCGTACAGAATCTACAAAGCCTCGGCCTGTGCGATGATCCCCCGCACCTTGTCAGACGTGGCCGCTGGCGCTGGCGAACCGGGTCCGGCGGGAGTGGTCACCGTCGTGCAAGACGTTACCCACGAGCAAGAAGTGGATCGCATGAAGACCGACTTCATCTCCATGGTCTCGCACGAGTTGCGGACGCCCCTCACGTCGGTGTTGGGCTTCGCCAGGCTGATTCAGCGGATCTTCGACCAGGAGTTAGCGCCACGGATTGTAGCGACCGATCAACGAGGGCGTTGGGCCATCGAGCGCGTGAATGACAACCTGAAGATCATCACCAACGAGGGGGATCGGCTCACCCGCCTGATCAACGATGTGCTCGATATTGCCAAAATGGAGGCCGGCAAGATGGAATGGGCGATGAGCGATGTACCATTCCAGGAGATCATTGATACTGCCGTCAGCGCGTTCAGGGCGCTCTCAATCCAGAAAAACGTCCCCATCGTGGTTGAAACCCGCGATCTTCCTCCAACTGTGTTCGTTGACCGTGACCGCATGGTGCAGGTGATGACCAATTTGCTCGCCAATGCCTTGAAATTTACCAGCGAAGGCCAGATCACTATCCGCGCGCAGTGCGTGGATGGATTGAGCGACGACGCGCCGCCGGCCCTCCAAAGCCTGCAAGTCCCCGAAACCAACGGCGCGTGGTTGTGGGTCAGCGTGCAAGATACCGGCATCGGCATCCCAGCGGAAAAACTGGCGCAGGTTTTTGAAAAATTCAAACAGATTCGGAATGCGCTCAGCCAGCAAGTTCATGGAACAGGGCTGGGGCTACCGATATGCCGTGAAATCATCGGACAACACCAGGGCCACATCTGGGTGGAAAGCAAGGTCGGCGTCGGCAGCACCTTCAGTTTCGTGATCCCATTGCAGGAACGAGCCACATCGGACAGTGAAGCAGATGCTCTTCCGCCCGAAACCCAGCCAACGCAATAGAAGGATAAATCCTTGATAGCACCAGCGCCCAGAAATCATACGTCTGCAGAAGACACCGCGCAGCGACAGTCCGAGCATGTCTTACGCGAGGCGCTTAACGCCGATCTGCGCGACAGCTTGCCGGTGCTGGCGCTGATCCTGGGAGCGTTGTTTACGCTGCTCGCCATCAGCCACGCTTTTGTGCTGCCGCGCGCCATTGCCGGGGTGATGGTCAGCCTGGCAACTACGACGGCGCTGCTCAATTTCGGGTCGGCGTGGGCGCTGCGGCGTTGGATGTTACCCGCCCGTTGGGCGCATCCTCTTGCCGCGGCTTTAGCGTTGCTGGCCTTGTTCAACGCCCTGCTGCACCTGTATCTCACCGCCGACCCGTTACAAACGACCAACGTGATACTCTTGATTATCGGCGTTGGCTTTATCGTGTTTTCGACGGGCTGGTGGGGCCTGATCGTGGGGGTCGCAACCCTCGGCTGGTCGCTCATCGTCTGGCGGATCGGCCCCAATCCGACCTGGCAGCACTTTGGCTTTGCCATGATCTCGGCAGTAGCGGTTTCATTGTTGGTGCACCTGGTGCGCCGCCGCACCTACATACGCCTGGAAAGATTTCGCATCCAGGATCGAGAGCAACGCACAAAACTGGAAAAGTCGCTGCACACAACGGAAAGGATCCAACGCGCGCTGGAGACCACCATGGACGTCGCGCAGCACATCACCGCTATCCTCAATCTCGAAGCGCTGTTATATCAGGTCGCGCAACGCATCAAAGAACACTATAACTACACCTACGTTGGCATCTTCCTGCTCGATGAAACCGGAGATTACGTGGTCGCGCGCGCCGGAACCGGGGAGACCGGCCGGATGCTGTGCGAACAGGGCTACCGTCTGGCAGTAGGACGCGAAGGCATCGTCGGATGGGTCGCCGGACACCGGCAGATCGCTAACGTCAGCGACGTCGCTGCCGACCCGCGCTACATCCCGCTCCCCGAAAATCCCACCATTGTTTCGACGTTGGCATTGCCTCTGGAAACCGCCGGCGAACTGCTCGGCGTTCTGGACATCGAAAGCGATGTGCGCGACGCCTTTAGCATGGAAGACGTGCAAATTCTAAGAGCGTTGGCCGCCCAGGTCGCAGTAGCGATTCAAAACGCCTACAACTATCAGGCCGAACAGGCGCGGCGACAGATAACCGAGAGATTGTATACAGTGGGGATGGCGCTCTCGCGGACGCTGAACCTCGCAGAGACGTTGGATCTCATCCTGTCGGGGCTGGTTGATATTGTCGCCTTCGACAGAGGCTCGGTGATGCTGGAAAGCGGCGGTGAGTTGTTGGCCGTGGCCTCAACAGGCTTTCCTCCGGGGACACAACCGCTCGACGTGCGCGTCCACATCAAGGAGAACGACGTATTCCAGGATGTGCGGCGCACGCAGCGCCCGTTGTTGATCGCCGATGTGCAGCAGCGTCCAGATTGGCAGTACGTGAAGAATCTACCGCCGGCCCGCTCCTGGCTCGGCGTCCCGCTCGTCCACCAGGGCGAAGTGATCGGGATGCTCTCACTCACCCGCGAGCGCCCCGAGCCATACACCGAAGATGAAGTTGCGTTTGCGGAGACCTTTGCCAGCCAGGCCGCGCTGGCCATCCAGAACGCCCTGCTTTACGAGAACCTTTCTTCGGTCAATCGCCAGCTCGAGAAAACGGTGGAGCAACTCAGCGAGCGCACGCGCGACCTGCAGACGGCCTATCTACAACTCGAACGGCTGGATCGCACCAAGTCCGACTTCATCAGCGTGGCCTCCCACGAACTGCGCACGCCCATCACCGTGATGAGTGGCTACAGCCAAATGCTGCTCGACGATCCCAAGCTCAAGAAGCACGAGGAATACTTCCCCATAATCTCCGGCATCATATCGGGGATCGCGCGGATGGAAACCATTGTCGGCAGCATCCTCGATATGGCGAAGATTGATAGCCGGGTGATGCAACTACACCCCGAACCCCTCATTCTGACCGTGTTGTTCCAGGCAATCAGCACGACGTTTAGCCAGGTGTGCCAGGAACGCCATCTCACCATCACGCTGCAGGGCCTGGAGGGATTGCCGATCATCCAGGCCGACACCGAAGCGATGCGCAAAGCCTTCCATCACTTGCTGGTGAACGCGGTGAAATACACGCCCGACGGGGGAACCATTACCGTGACCGGACGTGCTGTGCCCCCTGGCGATGATGAATTTCCCGCAGGCGGCGTCGAAATCGTCGTGAGCGACACCGGTATCGGCATTGATCCGAGCGCCCAACAACTGATCTTTACCAAGTTCTACCAGACCGGCGAAGTCGCCGTCCATTCTTCCGGCACAACCACCTTCAAGGGCGGCGGACCAGGATTGGGATTGGCAATCGCGCGCGGCATTGTGGAGGCGCATGGCGGCAAAATTTGGGCCGAAAGTCCCGGTTATGACGAAGTGACCTGCCCCGGCAGCCATTTTCATGTGATTCTGCCCCTCGCCGCTCACGAACTGCGTTATATCGAGACATCAGACAGAGCTGCATCAGGCTGATAGTGTCAGGAGAAGAAAGATGGATGTCAAAGTCGTAAATCAAACCACCCATGAGATGCAACAGCTTACCCAAACGGTTGAGCGGCTGGAGCGCATGGTCACCATCGGCCAGATGCTTAACTCGACGCTGGACTTATCGCAATTGCTGGAAACCATCATCCGCACCGCAGCCGAGCTAGTCGGCACACAGGCGGCTTCGATCCTGTTGGTAGATGAACGCACCGGCGAGCTGTTCTTCGCCGCCTCCACCGGCTCCAGCCGCGAAGAACTGCGCCAGATCAAGGTTCCCATCGTTGGCAGCATCGCCGGGACGATCTACCAGACGGGGGAACCGGTCATCGTCGAAGACGTCAGCGGCGATTCGCGGCACTACACCGGCGTGGATCAGAGCATCAGCTTTCAAACGCGCTCGCTGTTGGGCGTGCCGTTGCTGGTGCGCACGCGCTGCATCGGCGTACTGGAGGCCGTCAACAAACTCGACGGCGGAAAGTTTAGCGAGGATGACATCCGCACACTTTCGACGATGGCCTCCCATTCCGCCATCGCCATCGAGAACGCGCGTCTGGTGGCCAGTCTGCGCGAAGCCAACCACCGTCTCTCAGAACTGGACCGGCTCAAGACCAATTTCATCAGCATCGCTTCGCACGAATTGCGCACGCCATTGATGATCGTGCAGGGTTTCGCCAGCTTCTTGCGCGAACAGGCCAGCGGCGATATGACGAGCGACCTCGATATGGTGCTCCGCGGCGCCAGCAAGCTGCAAGCGATCATTGATCAAATGACCAACTTGAATTTCCTGGAATCCGGCCTTTCGGAACTGAAACAAGAAAAATTCGTTGTGCAAGAGCTGATCGGCGAAATGAACGAAGAATGGCAGCCCCTGGCCGCAGCCAAGCAACAAAGTCTGCGCATCAGTATGCCCTCCACCCCCATCCTGATTCGCGGCGACCGGGGCAAAATCCACCTGGCGCTCAGCAACTTGCTCAACAACGCCGTCAAGTTCACCCCGGAGAACGGGCATATCGAGCTACACGTCATCCTGCACACCGGGCGGGTGGAAATCGCCGTGGTGGATGATGGCATCGGCATCCCCAAAGACGAGCTGACGCGCATCTTCGAACGTTTCTATCAAGTCGAAGACCACCTGACCCGTCACCACGGCGGATTGGGATTAGGTCTCTGCATCGCTAAAGAAGTCATCGAACAACACGGCGGCCGCATCTGGGCCGAGAGCAACGAGGGACAGGGCAGCCGCTTCCGCACAATTCTGCCCACGCTCTTTGAACATCCACAGGAGGCGTAGGATGAAAAAATGGGGGCTTATCCTGATCTGTGCGTTGGCGCTGCTTTGGGCGCCGGCATTGGCCGCGCAAGAGGGCGTCAGTGTGTCGCCGCGCCAGCTCAACATCGCCGTCCAACAAGGGCAGACCGAGACGCGCGTGCTGCTCATCCGCGCCGCCGACGCCGTGAGCGACCTGCGTGTCATCCCGCTGGACTTGACCAACCCCAACGGCGACGTCATCCTGCCAGCGCAAGCTATCCAGGTGAACGTGCCGGCCACGAACATTGCCGCCAACGGGCTGTTGACCGTTCCCGTCACCTTCAACCTGACCAACGCCCCAAGCGGTCAGTTCAGCGGCGAATTGCTCATCAGCTACACGGGACAAAGTTTCACCGTGCCGGTCACGGTCGCCGTCAAGGATAAACCCTGGTTGCCGCTGGCCGCGCTGGTCGTGGGCGTGGCGTTGGGGATCGGCGTTTCGACGTATCGCGCCCAGGGTCGCCCGCGCGATGAAGTCCTGGTGCGCCTGGGGCAAATCCGCACGCAGATGAAGGCAGACAAGGAACTGGAAGAAACCGGCGCGCCGTTCCACGCGCGCATTGCCGCCCATCTGGTAGATGTCGAAGTGGCGCTGGAAGCGCAGCAATGGGAAAAGGCTCAGGAAGCCGTGCGCACCGCCGAGACGCTGTGGGTCAACTGGCGGCGTGCCCGTCCCGACTGGTTGGTGCAGCTCGACTATTACGCCAGGCTCAACGACAAACTGACGCGCCTGGGTGAGAACATCTTCTACATCAGCGAAGTCAAAGAGGCCGCGCTCGACGCCTACCGCGATATGCCCAATCTGGAAAAACCAGAACGCTTCCGTGAAAACCTTGAACGCCTGACGCGCCAGGTCAATGACTTCATCGCGTTGCAAGAGCGTATTAAGGCATTAAAAGAAATCAAACAAGGACTTGCGGCGGGTCAAAAACTGCAAGAACGCCTGAATATGCTTGTCCCTACGGATGACGGAGGACGGCAAAGTTTGCAAGGTGAGATCGAGGCCGCGACGCGCAAAGCCCAATTGGCCCAGCTTGAAGAAAACATCACCCAATTGACCAAAATGTCCGCCAGATTGTCCGAAGCTCAGGCGCAAGTCTGGGGGGGCAAAGCGCAGGAATTTCAAGCGCGCCTGACCACGCTCGATCCAGATGATTCAGCCGCCTATCTGACCCTGGAGAACGACATTAACGCGGCCCTCCGCGAGATGATAATGTTAGCTCCGGCTGGGGAGTCATTACGCGACGCAGCAGCCACGCCGTTTGACGTTCCTATCCCCAAGAGTCCAGCGCAAAGAGAAAGCCTGCTCACCAGCCCGCCTAATACGCATGTGCAACCGCTGGCGGAGAAGATCGCCGGGGCGGGCTGGCGGCTACAAGCATTCACGTGGCTCACCTACGCCGTGGCCGTGATTGCTCTGGCCCTGGCTGGCTTTATGGAATTGTACGGCGCACGTCTCGACTTTGGCGCGAACGGCATCGGCGACTACTTCACGCTGCTGGCGTGGGGCTTCGGCGCGGAGGCCACACGCGCGTCCATCGCCGAGATGGTGCAAGGGTGGAGCATTTCGACGGGGAAATAGTACAGGGAACAGGGATGGAAAAAACAGACAACACAACACAAGTGACTGGCATTTCACTCGGAGCTATGGGGCAGGTTTTCCTGGTGCGGAGCAGCGCCGGGGCCATTTTGGTTGATACGGGACTGCCCAATCAAGCGGACCGCATCCTGAAAGCTCTGGCAGCGCAGGGCGTTGCCCCTCAGGACATTCGCCTGATCCTCATTACTCACGGGCACATGGACCACATCGGCAGCGTGAAAGAACTTCACGAACGCACCGGCGCCCCTGTCGCCGTCCATAGCAAAGATGCGGGAGCTTTGCGCGGTGAGCAAGATTTGGCAGGGGTCAAGCCGACAACCTGGCTATCTGCCCTCATGATGCGCGTGACGGCACGCATGGCGATCTCCAATCCGGCGCCGACGCTGGAGCCGGACATCGTCTTCGACGAAGCCTGGCGGTTGGATGACTACGGCATTGCTGGCGAAGTCATTCCCACGCCAGGTCACTCTCCGGGATCCATTAGTGTGCTGCTCGACAGCGGCGCAGCCATCATCGGCGATCTGGCGATGGGGAGTATGCTCTTCCCCAAGCGCGCGACGCCCCCCCTCATCGCGTGGGACCTGGAGCGCAACTGGGCCAGTCTGCGCGCCGTCCTGGATCGCCATCCCACCATCATCTACATCACCCATGGCCATCCCCTTACACCAGACGCACTCCACACACTCCTGAAGCGTCACGCTTAAGCTACTGATAGTAAACGTTGAAACGTTCTAACGTTGGAACGTTCCAACGTTTTTGGCGTCTTTTATGTTGTCAATCGCAACGTTGTTACAAGAAGGAGTTGCCGCCGCCAAGGCCGGGCAGCGCGAGCGCGCCAGGGCGCTGCTGACGCGCGTCGCCAAATCTGAGCCGGACAACGTGACCGCCTGGCTGTGGCTGAGCGGCGTCGCCGAAACGCTCGCGGAGGCCGTGACCTGCCTGGAACATGCAGTCGAAGTAGAGCCAGAGAACGTTAAAGTGCAGCAAGCCCTCATCACGGCGCGGCGCCGGTTGAGCGACACGTGGGTACAAGAGGCCATCCAGGCTATCCACGCCGGAGAAACTGAAACGGCGCGCGATCTCTTGATGCGGGCCGTGGAACGCGACGAGTCCAACGTCGTCGCCTGGTGGCAGCTCAGCCAGGTGGTCGAAGCGCCGGATGAGCGTGACATCTGCCTCGAAAACGTGCTGGCCCTCGACCCCGACCACGCGGAAGCGCGCGCGGCGCTGGAAAGTGCGCGGCGTGACACTGTGTTGACGTCCGCTATCCCCGATGAAGCCGCTGACGCTCCCGTGACAGACCGTCAAGTGGAAAGTTGGATGCCGGCCATAACAGTCCCGTTCATCAGCCCGCCTGAGAGCGAGGCGGCGTCCATGCCTCCGGCGGTCCCCATGCCGGACATCCTCAACGATGAACTCCGTTGCCCCTATTGTGCGACACCCACCGCCTGGGAAGATCGGCGTTGTTCAGTCTGCGGGCGCACGTTGTGGACCCGCCAGCGCGAGGTCGAAAAGCGGGCGTCGCCCTACTGGATTCTCATCATACTGGAAGTCACGTTATGCTTCGGCGGATTATTGCTCCCGCTGTTGCTGCTCACTTACGTGGATATGCGCGTGGACTTTGCGGACATCACCCAGCTCTTCCCCGTCTACCTGGGTACGCGCAGCATCACCGCAGCCGGGGCCGCCGTAGTTTTCGGTCTCGCGCCGCGTCTGCTTTTCTGGCTTTCGCTGATCCCCAGCGGTCTGTCGGTGCTGATTCTGCTGAGCGTGCTCAGCCGGTGGCTGCCGTGCTACTTCGCCGCGCTGCTGATGGGCGCGCTGCGCATCCTGGCTGGCCTCAGCAGCGCCGTCATCGTGATCAGCACCCGGCTGGAACCGGCGCAGTCTGTGCTGCGCGGCGCGCTTGAAGTCGCGCCGGCAGGACGATTCATCAACCTCGTGCGCACCGGCATTATCGCCGCCAACCTGGGATTGGTGGCGCTTGGTATGTTCGCGCTAGTGTCGCTGGCGAGCCTGCAGAATCATTTTGCATTTAAGAGCCGCCGGCTCCTGCTGCGCATTGATAACGACGTGGAAGGCAGCCAGGTCGGATTGTGGCTGCGCGGGCGCGCTTACGCGCAGCAAAAAGCCTGGGCGCTGGCCGCTCTGCATTTGCGCCAGGCCGTAATGCTCGAAAAACATCTGGAGGTCTATCTGGCGTTGAGTGTCGCGTACATCAATCTGGCGTGCTTCAATCTGGCCGACGCCGCCCTGAAGCAAGCGCGCCGCCTCAGCCCAGATGATCCCCAAATTACCGAATTGATGGCACTGCTGGCGGAAAAGCGGGCGGGTGAGAGTGAATTGTATGTCTCAACGGCGTGAACTTGCACAGCATTTTCTGACGGACGGGATAGCCGCGGCGAAAAGTGGGCACAAAGCTCAGGCGCGCTCGCTGCTACAGAGCGCCGTCGAAGTCAAGGCAGACAATGCGACCGCCTGGTTGTGGTTAAGCGGCGTGCTCGACGATCCCCTGGAGCAGGAAGCCTGCCTCGAAAAAGCACTCGCCCTCGACCCCGACAATGCTCCCGCGCGTAAGGGCTTAGCCGTGGTGCGCCAGCGCGCCACCCAGACTCTTCTCACCCGAGGGATCACGGCGGCAGAGAATGGGGATCGCGCAGCCGCCCGGACCGTGCTGACGCAGGTGGTCAGCCGCGAAGAGAACAATCTCGCCGCCTGGTTATGGCTAAGCCGCGTGGTGGATACGCCGGAAGATCAAGAAACCTGCTACGAGAACGTGTTGGCCCTCGATCCAGCCAACGCTGAAGCCCAGAACAAGCTGACGCTTCTGCAACAGTTGCGCGAAGTCGCCAGTATCAATCCGTGGGCTGATGTCCACGACGACAAAGAAGAAGCCGCCGGGCCTACGCCCACATTGGCCGCCGCCATCTTGGGCGAAGACTACGTCCACAAACACACCACCATCATCCCGGAGCCAGAGCCGACGCCCGAATCACCCACCGTGGCGCTATGGGCGCAGTACGACGAGATGCTCTGTCCATACTGCGCTGCGCCCACAACCTACGAAGACCGGCGCTGCAAGACTTGCGGCAACCCACTGTGGCTTAAAGTCCGGCGGCGCGCGGAACGGTCAATCCTGTTGTGGATTTTGATTGCGCTTCAGGCGCTCGCCACTGGCTTCAGCCTTCTGATACCGGTCATGGCGCTATATCTCGTCAGCGCGCGTATTGGCCTGTACGATTTTACAAAACTGCTCAACGTCTACCTTAGCATCACAAGTGACATCCCGCCGGAAACGGCAAGGGCGGCGCTGGCCTATTTGCCGCGCGGCTATTTTTTCCTGCTGTGGATTCCGTCGGCCATATCCGCAGCCTATACCATTGCGCTCTATCTACGCTGGCCGCCGATTTTTTACCTGATGCTCATCAGCGCCGTATTGGACCTGCTTTCCTCGGTCATCAGCGCGGTGCTGAATATCAACAACGGCCTCCTGGCGATCCTTGCGGGGGGCGTGGGCGTCGTCGTGTCTATCCTCATCTTTCTGCTCGTGCTCCGGCTCGAAGATGACTTCAAACAGGACACCGTGCGTGTCTTGCTGAAAGTGGACGAGGGCATCAAGGACGGCTTTGGGTATCTACTGCGTGGGCGGCTCTACGCCGCGCAGAAAATGTGGGCGCGCGCTGCGCTGCATTACCGGCGCGCCGCCGCGATGCTACCGTACCAAACCGACGGCCACATCGCTGCCGCCACCGCCTGCATCAAACTCAAGAACTACGAGCTGGCGACCTACATCCTGCAAGAAGCGCAACGCATCAACCCGGAGGATGCGCAGGCGCAAGAACTGCTGGCGCTGCTGCGTGATAGCGAAAAACGTAAAACGTAATGCTTACGTTTTACGCTTTACTAAAAGCAAGACGCCGACGAGAACATCGCCGGCGTCTTGGGTTAAAGTTAGCTTAACGTATCTTTAGCCGCCGAAGAGGTGGAACGCCGCGATCACAGGCGCGAAGAGCGAAGAGACGAGCGACATCACGGTGATCAGCGTGTTCAGAGACGGCCCGGCGGTGTCTTTGAAGGGATCGCCCACCGTATCGCCAACCACGCCAGCCTTGTGCGCCTCAGACCCCTTGCCGCCAAAGTTACCGCTTTCGATGTATTTCTTGGCATTATCCCAGGTGCCGCCGGCGTTCGCCATCAACAACGCGAAGAGGATGCCGGTGATAATCGCGCCACCCAAGAACGCGCCGAGCGCCTCTGGCCCCATAATGAAGCCCACCACCAATGGCAAGACCACCGCCAGACACGCCGGCAGAATCAACGACTGCAACGCATTCTGCGAAGCCAACGAGACGCACTTCACATAGTCTGGTTCCACCGTACCCGCCAGGATGCCGGGGTCGGCATGGAACTGGCGGCGAATTTCCTCGATCATGTCGAAGGCATTGTGGGTCACGGAAAGCATCGTCAGCGCACTGAAGAGCGGCGGGGTGAGCGCGCCCAACAAAATTGCCGCGATGACCATCGGGTTAGCGAGACTCATCGTCATATCAATAGCTGGCAGACCGTGTTCCGCTACCGCAATCGAAATCTCGCTGGAATATGCGGCGAACAAGGCCAACACGGTTAAAGCAGCCGCGCTGATGGCGAAGCCCTTCGTAATGGCCTTGGCGGTGTTGCCTGCAGCATCCATCACGTCGGCCACTTCAATGACGTCTTCGGGCATCCCAGCCATCTCGGCGATACCGCGGGCGTTATCCACGATCGGCCCGTAAGCATCCGACGACACAATCATACCGCTGATCGCCAGCATACCCACCGCTGCAATACCGACGCCGTAGACGCCGTTCACTACCGCCGATTGATCGGCGATGAAGTAGGCGATCAGCGTCGCCGCAGCGATACCCACGACCGAGGGTGCAATACTGATCAAACCATAGCTAAAGCCGGTGATGATGTTGATGGCCGCACCGGAGGTAGACACCCGCGCCGTTTCGACCACAGGCGGGCGATCATCGCCGGTAAAGAAGTCGGATGTGAAGCCGATGATGACACCGACGATGAGACCAGCCAGCGTCGCCCACATCACAGCCTTATCCAGACCCATAACGAGCACCACAGCAATCACCAACACGCCAAAGATGATGCAGGTATAAATGGTGCCGTTATTCAGCGAGGTACCGGGCTTGCCGCCTTCCTTCACCTGCACAAATTGCACACCGATCAACGCGGCAATCGCGCCCAACATACACAGAATCAACGGGAAGATGGTGTAGAGCACCCGCGTCTCCGGACTGAGTTTCAGCAAAGCCGCGCCGAGGAGCATGGCCGCCACCGAACTGGCAACGTAGCTGTCGAAAATGTCTGCGCCCATACCGGCGACATCACCCACGTTGTCACCCACGTTGTCGGCGACGACGGCGGGGTTGCGGGGGTCGTCTTCAGGGATGCCGACCTCGACCTTGCCGACCAGGTCAGCAGCAATGTCAGCGGTCTTGGTATAGATGCCGCCGCCAGCCTTCGCCAGCAGCGCCAGCGTCGAAGCGCCGAAGCTGAAACCCAACACCAGATTAGCGTCGCCAGTAATCAGGAAAACCAGGCTCATGCCCATCAGCGCCAGGCCGACCATCGCCAGGCCCATCACCGCGCCTGCTTTGAAGGCCAGGTTGAAGGCCGGATTCAGGCCTTTGCTCGCCGCGGTCGCGCTACGCACATTGGCTTCCACCGCCACCGTCATCCCCATATACCCGGCCGCCGTAGAACACAGCGAACCGAAGATAAAGGTGATTGCCATAGTCAACCCATAACCGAAGTTTATCTGCAATCCAAAGACGATAGCGATGATAATAGCAAGGCCGCCCGCGAGTAGCCCAAGGGCGCTGTATAACTTCTTCAAGTAAGACCGCGCTCCATCGCGGATCCAACCGGCAACTCGCTGCGCGCGCTCAGTCCCCGGGTCCTGTTTCACGACCCACCTGAAGTAGCTATAAGCGACTCCCACAGAAACAACACCTGCAATGAAACTCAAAACCAGCCATACTGTGTTACTCATGATTTTTGCCTCCGATCCTCCAGAATATAAGATAGACTACACACACAAATAGGCTCAAGCTTCTCCAAAATTTTTGCCGATATTCACAGCGCCTTGCAAACAGAACAACGCGTTGTTGTGTATTTCGCAATCGCACTGTTTTATCGCCAAAAACCTCAGAAGAGCTATGAGCCTTTCGTGATCCAGTTAAGGGGCAGCTAAGCTGCCGACCCACTTTGCCTGCAAATTACATATTGGCGGAGCGCCACCAGCGGTAATGCTTCGCCCGTAATTCTTCTTGAGCAGGCAGTGGGAAGAATAACAACTTCTCCGTATTTCCCACAAACACGCCGCTTTTCAACATACGATAGGGAAAAGCAGCCGGACTGAGACGGTCAACCATCTTGGTATGCACGACCTTGGTGCTCAAGTCGGTCAGGCATTGCCGGAGATGGTCAATGTTGGGATAGGGCAAATCCCCCACGCTGCCAAATTCGGGATTGTGCGCTAGTTCGCCAAGCCGCAACTCGGCAAAACAGACGGCGGGAAGGGTGAGGAGCGAAGTAGGATTTTTCACAATCAAGTCGTAGAAAGCCCGCGCGCCTAGCGTGCTGACGATAAGAGGATGTACCGGGGCGATTTCTTGATAGAGATGCAAGCCGCCGGTATCCTCAGGGAGGTTGACGCTGGTGCCTTCAAGCCCCAGTGTACGTCCATCTTGAGTCACAAGATACAGTTGCTCAATCGCATCTAACGAAACCCGTTCCAACGCCCGATAGACGGTAATGTAAATGGAGTTTTTGGGACTGCCATCCTCGTGGGGCACACAACGCTGAATACCTTCATCAATGGGCAGTTCGGGGTGACGAAAATCGGGGTCAATCTCGAAAAAAATCGCCTGCCCGCGCGATTTCTTCTCACTGCCTACCGCATAGTAGACGCCAAATTCCTCAGGAGTTAACATGGAAGCGATCAACGCTTCGGGAATCATCGAAAGATACAGATGGACACCCATAGCTATCCTCCTTTGGTAGAATGAACATGGCTTAAGTAAAAAAGTAAAAAGCCATTCACAGTCATTATACCACAATTATCGGAGACTGGAAATGCAATTTTTAGTTAGGACGAGGTAGCATGATGCGTTAGGGGCGGGAAATCCCGCCCCTACGCCTAAACCCACATCAAATCCGGGTCCTCGACCAACTGTTTGATGTACTGCATAAACCGCGCCGCCGGGCCGCCGTCCACCAGGCGGTGATCGAAGGTCAGGCTCAGCCACATCAGCTTGCGGATGCAAATTGCGCCGTTGTAGACCGCCGGTTTCTCCTGGATGCGCCCCACGCCGAGGATGGCGATTTCAGGCAGGTTGATGATCGGCGTGAAGGCGTCAATGTCGAACATCCCCAGGTTGGTGATGGTGAACGTGCCGCCGGTCAGCTCGTCGGGCAGCACCTTGCCCGCGCGCGTGCGCTGCACCAGATCGTTCGTGGCGCGGGCGATGTCGAGCAGCCCCTTGCGATCCACGTCGCGCACCACCGGCACGATCAGTCCACGCGGGGTATCCATCGCCAGGGAGATGTTGACCTCGTCCAGTTGGCGGATGACGCCCGCAGCCTCGTCCAGCCGCGCGTTGACGGCGGGGAACTTGCGCAGCGCCTTCGCTGTGATGACCATCAGCAAGTCGTTGTAGCTGATGTTGAAGCCCAGTTCCTTCGCAAAACGTGCCTTGAGCTTCTCGCGCAGCGCGGCGAACGCCGTCGCATCCACTTCCACCGTGAGCGTCGTTTCCGCTGTGGTGACGTGGCTCGCGTGCATCCGCTGCGCGATAATCGCGCGCACGCCACTCATCGGCGTCTCCGTGGGAGAGGGAGAGCGAGAGGGAGAGGGAGAGGGAGAGATAGAGAGAGGGGGAGATTCGCTGACTCGCTGAGTCGCTGATTCGCTCACTCGCTGATTCGCTGATTCGCTCATTCGCTCATTCGCTGATTTGCTGATTTGCTGACTTGCTGATTTTTCTACATCCGCCTTCGTCACACGCCCAGACGGACCGGTGCCCGTGATGCCGCGTAGGTCCACGCCCAGGCTTTCCGCCAGACGGCGCGCCACCGGCGTCACCTTCGGCGCGGCTGCGAGGTAGGCCGCGACATCTTTCTCCACAATCCGCCCGTTCGGCCCGCTGCCGACGATCTCCGCCAGGTCTACGCCTTCCGCCTCGGCCAACTTCCGCGCACGCGGGGAAGCAAAGAGGCGAGTGGGAGAGGCGGGGGGTGGGGGAGTGGGGGAGTGAGAGAGTGAGGGTGTGGGGGCATGAGGGAGTGAGGGAGAGATTGACTCATTTGCTGATTTGCTGATTTGCTGATTTGCTGATTCGAGCAGTTCATCCGGCGTATCCGTCATTCGCGCGATCACGGCCAGGACGGGCACGCGCTCGCCGGCAGGGGTCAGGATTTCGCGCAGGAAGCCATCTGCCGATGCTTCAACTTCCAGCACGGCCTTGTCGGTCTCCACGGAAAACAGCGTTTCGCCGCGCATCACCGGCTCGCCCACGGCCTTCAGCCACTCGACGATCACACCATCATTCATCGTTTCGCCCAACATGGGCAGGATGATTTCTTTGATTGCCATAGTATGCTCCTTGAAGTAAGGAGTAAGGAGTAGGGAGTAAGAAGTAGGGACGGCGTCCCTTACTCCATACTCCCTACTCCTTACTCCACTAAAGTACTTTACGTATCCCGGCGATAATCGCGTCCACGGTGGGTACCATCGCGTTTTCCAGCGATTCGCTCATCGGCACGGGCACGTCTGCGCCGGTCACACGGACGACGGGTGCGTCGAGCCAGTCGAATAGCTCCTCCTGGATGCGCGCCGCCAATTCGCTGATGAACGAGTTGACACGGTACGCCTCGGTGACGCCGACCACGCGCCCGGTCTTCTTGACGGACGCTGCGATGGTGTCCATATCCAGCGGCTTCAGCGTGCGCAGGTCGATCACCTCTACATCGATCCCCTCTTCCGCCAGCTTTTCCGCCGCTTTGAGGGAGCGATGCACCATCTGCGAGTAGGTGATCACCGTCACGTCCGTCCCCTCGCGCTTCACATCCGCCACGCCAAAGGGGATGATGTAATCTTCTTCGGGGACGAAGCCCTCGATGCCGTAGAGCATCTTGTGCTCGATGAACATCACGGGATTGTCGTCGCGGATGGCGGCCTTGAGCAGGCCCTTTGCGTCGTAGGGTGTGGACGGCATCACGACGTAGATGCCGGGGAAGTGCGTCCACAGCGCCTCGAGGCTTTGCGAGTGGTGCGCCGCGATCCCGCGCCCCGCCCCACCCTCGGTGCGGATCACCATGGGTACTTTGGTCTTGCCGCCGAACATATAGCGGTTCTTCGCGCCCTGGTTGGCGACCTGATCCATCGCCAGCGGGGTGAAGTCTACATACATAATCTCGGCGACGGGCCGCATTCCACACATCGCCGCGCCCACCGCCGACCCGCCAATCGTCGCTTCGGAGATGGGGGTGTCGCGCACGCGCTCCTTGCCGAACTCCTCGAACAGCCCGCGCGTCGCGCCATAAGCGCCGCCGTACAGGCCGATGTCCTCGCCCATCAGGAAGACCTGCGGATCGCGCAACATCTCCTCGCGCATCGCGTCGCGGAGGGCCTCCCAATAGCGCGCTTTCTTCACGCCGGGACCGCCGTTGCGCACCCGCTCGCGCAATGCCTTCTCGCGGGCCACATCGGCGTCCGTCCACGACGAAGGCGCGTAGACGTACAATTCCAGTTCTTCAGCCGGCGGCAGGGACGAACTGAGCGCAAAGTCGGTCGCGACCTGAATTTCGCCCTTGACCTTGGCCTCAATCGCGTCAATCTCCTCTTCGGTCGCTACCCCTTCAGCCACCAACAACGCGGCAAAGTTTGGGATAGGGTCGCGCGCTTTCCAGTCGGCTTCCTCTTCCTTGGTGCGATAGGCACGCGGGTCGGAACGGGAGTGCCCGTACCAGCGATAGGTCTGGAATTCGAGCAGGTAGGGGCCGGCGCCGCTGCGCGCGTGTTCAATGGCCTTGGCGACTGCCGCGCGCACGGCCAACACATCCATCCCATCCACAATGTCGAAGGGGATATTGTAGGCTGCGCCGCGCGTCGCAATGGCCGGCGTACACGTCGAACACGAGAGCGGCACCGACATGCCGTACAGGTTGTTCTCGATAATGTAAACCACCGGCAGTTTCCACAGTGACGCCAGGTTGAGCGATTCGTGGAAGTTGCCGGTATTCGAGGCGCCGTCGCCGAAGAAGCACAGCACCACGCGGCCCGTCCCCTGCAACTGTTGCGCCAGGCCCGCGCCCGTCGCTACGGGAATGTTGCCGCCGACGATGCCCGTCGCGCCGAGGTTGCCGTGTTCCACGTCAGCGATGTGCATCGAGCCGCCGCGCCCACCGCAATAGCCGGTCGAGCGCCCGCACAGTTCGGCCATCATCTTGTTGTAGTGCGTCTGGCGTTCTTCGTCGGTGGTGTTCAACACCGCGCCGCGCGCGTGACAGTGCCCGTGCCCCCGGTGGGTGCTGGTGATGAGATCATCCTCACGCAGAGTCGACATCGCGCCCACCGCGACCGCCTCCTGCCCCGCGTAAAGGTGCGACGCGCCGCGGATGAGGTTCTTGCCCAACAAATCGTACACCGTATCCTCGAACATGCGGATTTCCCACATCTGCTGCAACATATCGAGGGCCTGCTCTTTCTTCAGATTGTACTCTTCCAAAATACCCGTATCCTTAGCCATACTTACCTCACTTTGTTATTTTTTTAGCGGCCAGCTTACAGCCTTCAGCTCTGATTCTGAATCGTGTCATCAAGCGAAACCTATACCAGCTCCAGTTTTGCGCCATGCTTCTCTTCAACAGCGGCCTGAATTTCCAATTCCCGCTTATGATTGATCGGCAATAGAATGAGCAGGCCAATCCCGATAAGCAGAATGACCGCCGGAATGATGCCGGTACCCAAACGGATGGCCCGAACAACTTCGAGGCTCTGGCTTTTGCTCCCGCCAACATAGCCCGTAGCACTGAGCAAAGCACTCAAAATCAAGGGCTGTAAACTAGAGGCAGGCACCATCAATATTGCCATAATGCCTCGCACCACTCCCGGCTGACGTTTGCCAGTTTTAAGCTCGATGTGGTCTACAATCAATCCGCCGATTGGCGCGTTGATTGCGGAACTGAAACCATAGCCCAAGAGGATGACAATATATGTCCCGGCGGCAATCCAGTAGTTGATGGGCAAGCTCAACATGGCGTGTCCCGCAACCGCAATTAGCAGCCCCTTCCACAAAGTCTCCTTGGATCCGAATTTTCTGACGGCAAGAACGATCAAGGGAAAAGTCGCCATCTGACCGACACCGGTAAGCACATCGGGGATGGTCGCTTGCAGGCCAGAGACTTCCAGGACATTGTCCATGTAGTATAGGTAGCCAGAGAAATAATTCCCTGTGGCGGCCTGGATCAAGAAAAAGGCTGCTATAAAAATGGCAAAGGTCTTGTCTCTGAAAAGCTCCCTTGCAAGGGCGAGTAGTTCCTTGAGTCCCTGGGTGACCTCCATAGTTTCGTAGAATCTCTTGTTTTCGCGGATGAATTGCGACCCGATCCAAATGAGCAAGAGGCCGAAAAGAAACGCCCCGGAAAAGATTGCCACCAGGCTCATACGGCTGTATTCACCTGTGAGGAACCATACGGGGATCATACCGCCCAGGAAGACGGGGATCATGTTCACGTAGCTTGAGATAACCTGCATTTCGGTGCGCTCGTCGGTAGCCAGAAAGGTGTTGACTGTAAAGGCCATATAGCTGACACCCAGAACGGTCTGAAATCCCTCATAGATCACCAGAAGTATCAACAAGTAGACCGCGGTTACGATCTCGCCCCAGTCAGGGGAAGCGAACAAAAGGGCGATAACCGAAACGCCGATGGCCGGGATAGACCAGCGAATCAGAGGCCGGTATTTTCCGCGTCCTGTCAAGAACGGCCGTTTGTCTGCCCAGTATCCAATGATGGGATCGTTGATGCCGTTCCAGATACTGAAAATAAAAAACACGACACCGTATAGGGCAGGACTCAAGCCAACGATATCCGTGTAGAATTTCATGAACGAACTACCGACAATCACCGTTACCAGAGCCGAGCCACCGGAGATCAGGCTTAGCAAGATTTTTCTTTTCAGGGTGTAGTATTGTTTCAGGTCCACTATTTTGCTTTCCTATTGGGCACTCATCTTCTCCGATTCTTGTTTCACAGCGGTTTCAGCCCGGTTCTTCGCTCCGCGCCCCACCATCGCTCCACTGACGCCGCCGACAAGAGGTCCGTCTTCATCACCTATACCCACGGTCAACACGAACCCCAGGGCAACCGACTCAGGCGCTATCTCCAACTTAACCGCTGCATCACTACCATCATGAGCTACGGTGAAGCTGATTGCCGCTTCCGCCGACTGGCTCTCTGCGCGAGAGTCAGATGTAAAGGTGTCAAGGGTAATGCGAAGTGTACGGTCGCTGAATTCCGCTGCGGCGTGGATGCCGCTACACTCCACGCTGAGAACTTCGACACCACGTGTAGCTTGTGGCAATGGCAAGTCCACGCAAATGTTGGATGCAACCAGTTTCATCCAGGCATACTCAGCGAACTCCTGGCTCAACCCATAGGCTTCAACAACAGGCAGCACGCGGTGCTGGAGAAAATCGTGGGCAATGCCGTCCACATCAATCTTGAGAACTGCGGTGTAGGCGATGGTTCCGCCGGGCTGAATGGCTTTTGTCCCCTCGACCGCAACGGCAACGGGAATCGGGATAGGCTTACTGATTTCGGCAAGGGTAGGCGCACTGAGTATCGGCGAGCCAAATTGCGTCAACGGACCGGAGGGCAAGCACTCGCCCGGAGACGCTTGTGCGTCAACGGTTGATTTAGCGATGCCCTTGATGTCCGGCATACAGGCCAGGGCCTGCGCTGGCGTGAGGAAGCGCACACCCTTATCCGCAAGCGGTTTGAGCGCCGCATACAAGTCTTGGGCTGAAGCATTCCAGTTGGTCGCCATGAGGAAATTCACCGGAGAACGCTCGGCTGGGTCCAGCGCCATAATGGCTTCGATGCGTTCTTTGATGCGGGCCGCATTCTCCGAGTAGCCATTCTGGGTGATCAGGACAGGCGTTCCCGTGTCCCTGCGAAAGGCTTTGTCCACACTAGGCCCATAGCCAACCAGTACGCCGTGCAGAGCGTCCCTGCCGGGCGCGCCTTCCAGGACTTGCCACAACGGCTCATCGGTGATAGTCAAAGAGCTGTCGAGGGACCACAGCGTATGGACGCCGGCGTCGCCCATCGCAGAAAAGGTGTCCCGGTAGTACTTCTCTGGCTCAGGGAGAGTGGAAGCATGTACATACGCGATGCCCATGATAGAGACGATTTCATCGTTGGGGCGGATTGTACTGCGATAGAATTCCCAGATTCCCGGCGCCAAAACGGATAGACTCACCCCCATACTCCAGCCCAGAGGGAGCACGCCACGCTCTGCCGTGTTCCAGTACGTTGATTGTGGGTATTGAAGAATCGGAACCTGCAAGTTATCCCCGTCTGTAATCGCGAGGGCTACGTTGACCTGTGATGCGTCACATTGCGGCAGTGATACCTCGGGTTTTTCGGCAAGCGGAACCAGGGGCGACTTGCCCAGAACTGCGACGTGGAACGACAGATTGCTGACCTCGTGGGTGGGAACGAGATATTTGCCCGAGGTGGACGCCCGCTCTACCGCGATTTCTTCTTCAACTGTATCGTCGGACACGTAGCCATAGAGGACATGGCCGCCGGGATAAGCGTCCATAATCGCCGCCACGCCATCCCAGGTGTCGTGCTTTGGCCGTGAAAAAACCGGCATGATCTCTTGCTGCACAACGAAATCCCATAGATTCTCGGTGTGTCTCAGAATCGCCAGCCCAGGATAGGCGAGGGCGGTTCCGTATTTCTCCACGGTAGCCCGGTAGGCAGAGACTGCATCCGGCCACCGCCCGCGCACATCGTCCAGTTCGCGCCAGCCGGCGCTTCTGAGTTGATCGGCCACAGCATCCGGAGCCACCACACCATGCTGCACGGTGGCGATGACAGTTGCGGCATGGATCGTCCACGGTTCCGCCTCGGTCGCCGTCACAAAACCGGCGACCTCAGAACCATATTTTGCCACAGCCTCGCTGATGCACAGTCGCCCCCCGATATTGATCCATCCACGCCGCTCGTATTCTTCAATCCAAAAACGCTCCGCTTCGACAAATTGCACGTTGTCGGAATTGACGAGATACAGCCGCGCTTCGGCGCGGTTGATCGTACCCTGCAACGTCCGCATGAACAGCCTCTCCGCTGTTGACGTTCCCTTGAGATCAACAATCCACGCCGCGCCCAGGTCCGGTCGTTTGGTCAGAAAGGTTCCCTCGGCATCCCAGGAAGTATGGCGTCCCCTAACTTCATCAGGCTCCAGGGGTCCAAAATGACTTTGCTTCATATTGTCCATCATCAACTCCTTATCACATTCCATGCGCCGAACGCGGCCAGGACCATACTGCTGCCCGGCGCGCCCACCATCCCCGGCTGAGGAAATTTCTTCAAACTACACCACCATCACATCCACACCCAACTGGCGTACCTGCGTGACGAGAGCGGCAGGCGATTGGTCATCGGTGATAACGGCGTCCACATCTTCCAGACTCGCATACGAGGTGACGCCGACGCGCCCCCATTTCGTTGCGTCGGCCACTACGACGACTTTGTGGCACAACCTGACCAATTGGCGCTTGATCTCGGATTCGGGCGCGCTCCCATCGGTCAGTCCGGCGTCCACACTGAGGCCATACGCGCCAAAGAAGCCCTTGCGGATGTGATACTGCTCCAAAAATGCCAGGCCGTCCGGCCCGATGAGCGACATGGTATCGTGGTGCAGCGTGCCGCCCGGCATCACCACCGTGATCTCCGTCAGGCCGAGCATGTCCTGCGCGATGACCAGGCTGTTGGTGACCAGGGTGAGGTCGCGCCGGGTTCTGAGGTGCTGCGCCACCGCAATCGCCGTGCTGCTGCTATCAAGGAAGACGGCCTCGCCGTCGGTGATAAGCGCTGCGGCTGCGGCGCCGATGCGCTGTTTTTCGGGGATGTGCTGCTGGCGGCGCTGAAGCAGCGACAGCTCTTGCAAGCTGTATGTCGCGGAGATCGCGCCGCCATACGTGCGGACCAGCAAGCCGCGTTCAGCGAGCGCCTGGAGGTCGGCGCGGATCGTTACTTCGGAGACATCGAACCGCGCACTGAGATCGGGCACAGAGACCCGTCCGTGGTCTGCAATCAAATTGAGGATAGCCTGCCGCCGTTCTTCGAGATACACGCGCGTCCCAGCCTTCGTTTGCTTTCGATTTCTTTCATTGTAAAACGAATATGAAAGATGTCAAACCGGGATCAGGACGCAGATTTTCGCAGATTCACGCAGATCATTGCCTGAAAATCAGCGAAAATCTGCGTGAATCTGCGTCCGATACGTTTTCGAGGCTTTTACCAGGCCGCGAGCAACCCGCCACCCTCATCCTGCCAGTGCGGCATCCAGACCAGGGAGACCAGTTGCACGGCGATGTCGGTCTTGCGGGGTTTGATGACGATACGATCCACCTGTGTCGCCAACTGCTCCATCTTGGCGGCCAGGGTTTGGGTTTCCGCGTCGAACTCGGCTTGCAGATCGGCTAATTGCTTCTGCAAGACTTCGACGGTTTCCTCGGCGCGGGCGACGTCTTCGCGCTGCTGCGAGGCCCGGCCCACGCTCTTGGCTGTCGTCGCGGCCTTGCCCACGGTGGAGGAGCTGACTGCTTTACGACCCACCAGCGCCCCCAACAACGTCGCGCCGACGTTGACGGCGGTTTGCAGACCGGCCTGGCGCGCCTGCGCCTGCTCGCGTTCGACGGCCTGCTGCGCTTTGCGGAGGCGCTCCTGCAGCGCGGTTAGCCGGGGCGCGTACTTCTTGCGCAGCGCGTCGAGGGCGGCATCGCGCTGTTCGCGCGCGATTTGCTGGATGCGCAGGCTGAAATCGCGCTCCGACTCGTCAGGCGCGGCGATCAGCTTCAAGCCGGGGCTGCGCAGCAGTTCGAATTTTTGCGTGCCGTAGACCCACGTGGCAAAGTCCCGGTTCCAGGCCGTATAGCTCCTGGCCTGAGCCGCCGCCGTCGGCAACGCGCCATACTGCGCATCCGGCTCGCCGATTTTCTCCAGGTCGGTCACGGCGAGGTCAATCACCTTCGCTTGCGCCCAATCCACGGGAATCGGGGTATCGGTGATGGGCGTGACGGCCACAATGTCTGCGGTTTGATCCACACCCACTTTCGTATCCACAAAATGCGTCCGCGCCGCGCCGAGCAGGTATGGCTTGTAGACCACGGTGCGGCTTTTACGACTGCCACGCACAGGGACGAAAAAGCGCGACACGTCCGGCGAGAGTGTGGGCGCTGCGCCGGCGGACGGCGCAGCCGCCGCCGGAACAGCGGCGACCGGCGCGGCGACTGTCGGCGCAGTCACCGTTGTCGGCGCGAAGGCCGTCGTCGCCGCGATGGCCGGCGACGGCATGGTCGCAGGCGTAGCCGTGCGCGCCGCCGCTTTGCGCGGTTCCATCAGCGCGCGGATTTGCTCGCGGGTGATCGGGCCGCGCAGGTACGACATTGCCCAGCGCGTGGTGAAGATGACCGGGGCATCCTCGTGGACGTTGTTCAGCAGGAAGACGCGGTTGCCCAAACCGGCGAGGGTTTGTTCCATCGCGCGGCGGTCGAAGCGCCCGCCGATGCTCGCGGCGGCGCCTTCCAGGCCGTCTAACAAGCGCGCTTTGTCGCGCTCGGTCTGCAAGCGCCCGATGAACCACGTCCCGGCGTTGGAAAGCGCCTTGTAATCGAGGTCCACCGGGTTCTGCGTCGCCAGCACGACGCCGACGCCAAAGGCGCGCGCCTGTTTAAGCATCGTCAGCAGCGGCAGTTTGGAAGGCGGATTGCCGATGGGCGGCAGGTAGCCAAAGAGTTCGTCAATGTAGAGCAACGCGCGCAGGCTGGTGGTGCCGGAAAGGTTGCGCATCCAGCTCAAGACCTGGTTCAACAGCAGGGAGACGAAGAACATGCGCTCGCGGTCGCCCAGGTGCGCGATGGAGAAGATGGCGATGCGCGGCTTGCCCTGCGGCGTGTACAAAATCTGGCCGATATCGAGCGGCTCGCCTTCCAGCCACGCGCTAAAGCCGGGCGAGGCGAGCAGGTTGTTCAACGCCATCACCAGGGCAAAGCGATCTTTGGCCGGGTAGAACGAGTCCAGGTCGAGCACGCCGATTTTGCTCACGGGGGGGGTTTGGACGAGTTGGATCAGCGCGGCGAGGTCAACGTCGCGTCCCTGTCGCCATGTCAAATCCAGAATGGTCGAGAGCAGAATGTACTCGCGGCTCTGGATGGGATCGGCGTCAATCCCTAACAGGCCGAGCAGACTGGTGACGGTCGTGCCCACACGTTCGCGCATCATTTCGCCGTCATCCAGCACAGCCGGCAGCGGCGCAGCGAAGGACTTGAGAATGGAGACAGACACGCCGGCATTGCTGGCCGGGGTGTAGATAACAAAATCGGCAGCATCCCGGAGTTTCTGAATGCGCGCGCCATCTTGCCCCCAACTCGCCAGGCCCTTCTGCCAGAGGGCGGCCTGCGCGTCGGCGTAAGCCTGGGGCGTCAGCCCTTTCTGGCGGGCGTCGTCCGCGTTGATCCAGGGCAAGAAGTCTTCGCCGCGCAATTGCGGGAAGGTGAGCAGCAGATTGCCCAGGTCGCCTTTAGGGTCAATGACGATGGCGGGGATGCCGTCAATGGCGGCCTCTTCGATCAGGCCGATGCACAGGCCAGTCTTGCCGCTGCCGGTCATGCCCACGGCGACGGCGTGCGTCACCAAGTCTTTGCTGTCGTAGAGCAAAAGCGCGTCTTTGGCAGCCTTCTTCTCCAGATCGTACTCTTTGCCCAAATAGAATACACCGAGCTTTTCAAAATCCTCCATAATATCCTCCTTACTTCTATATGTTAGCAGGACACTCAAATAGCTGCGTCCTGGGAAGGTCACTGCTAAACGCAGTATAGTAGAAGACAGAGAAAAGGTCAAAAGAGATCATCCGGCTTTTGTGTCCTGGTGTCTTTGTGGTACATTGAAGACTTGATCCCAGGCTTACTTGAAGGAGACGCTATGCCAGTCGAAGCGAAAGTGCTCTGCGCCAGCGATGATGAACAATTATTGCAGGTGTTATCTGCAAACCTCGCGTCAGCAGGATGCGATGTGCTCACAGCTACAGGAAAGGCAAAAGCTTTCCAACTCTATATTAAGGAGCAGCCGGACCTTGTCTTCGTAGATGCGCTACCATCCGACGACGCTGGATTTGCCGTATTGCAGGAGATCCTGGCCTACGATCCAACCGCCGATGTCATTATGGTCACCGCGCCAAACGATATGGAGATGGTCATTGCTGCGCTACGCGTCGGGGCTACCGATGTCATTCCCCAACCGGTAGAGAGGGCGGCGTTGGCGACCGTGCTGCGTCATGCCGGCAACCGCATCGCCACGAAACGCGAACTACGCCAGGCCAGGGAGGCGCGGGATCACGCCGCCGCAGAAGCGCTCCGCGATGCGCAAGATGCGCGCGAGCATAGGCGCCTGGAAAAACACCTGGCGGCTGTGTATGAACTGGGCTGGAATCAAACGTTGCTGCACGATGAAGCTACAATTATCCAACGCGCCCTGGAAATTGCGGCCCAGGTCATTCATTTTGAGTTTGCCAGTTTTAGTCTGGCAGACCGGTCTGCCCATCAACTTCTGCACCGCTACTTTCTGCACGAGGGGACGCTCAGAACTGTAGCGTATCCTCTGCCGTTGGACAGCCCGTGCGGGATTACTGCCGCCGTGGCCCGCAGTGGGTGCGCGCTGAATATCCCCGATGTGGAGCAAGACCCGCGTTACCTGTGTCCGGCAGACGTCTCCTCCGCTTTCAAGTCTGAATTATGCGTTCCGATGAAGATCGGCGAACGTATCATCGGCGTCCTAAACGTCGAGAGCGTCCAGGTAAACCGTTTTACGCCTGCCGACCAGCAATTGCTCCAAACGCTGGCCAATCAAACCGCCGTAGCCCTGGAAAACGCGCGTCTCTACACACAAGCCCAACGCCACACCCGCGAATTGGCAGCGTTGAACAGTGCCACCCACGCCCTGGCCTCCAACCTGGATCTGAACACGGTGTTGCAGCAGACCATGATTCAAATCAACACCCTGTTGGAAGCCGAAGATGCGTCGGTGCTGTTGTACGATGCCAAGAATAACGATCTTGTGTTTGCCGCGGTGGCTACGGATTCGGCGTTCGCGGTGCTATTCGGGAAACATATTGCGCTCGATTCCGGGGTCGCCGGTTGGATCGCGCGGAACAGACAGCCAGTGCGGCTGAATGACGCCCAAGCAGACCCCCGCTTCTACGACGCCATTGATACAATCACCGCCGTCACAACCCGCTCGTTGTTGGCCGTTCCCCTCATCACCAAAGACCGTTTCATTGGCGTGATTGAGGTGATCAACAAGCTGAACGGCACGTTTGACGACCACGATCTGGAACTCCTCCAGGCATTAGCCAGTTCTGCCGCCATCGCCATTGATAACGCGCATCTGTACTATGAGCTGATTGATCAGCTCCGGATGCTGCGCGAAGCACAGGCGCAATTGATCCAAAGCGAGAAGATGGCGGCATTAGGACGACTGATTGCCTCCATCTCGCATGAAATCAACAATCCACTCCAATCTATCCAGGGATGTCTCACGCTGGCGAAAGAAGAGTTGGAAGGCGATATACGTCCGGTCAAAATGAGGCGGTATCTGGATGTCGCTGAGGACGAGATTGAGCGCATTGCCGTCATCGTGCGCCGCGTGCGCGACTTTTATCGGCCTTCCAATCAAGAACAGGCCACCATCAACCTGCACCAAACCCTCGAAAACGTGTTGGATTTAGCCGGGAAACAATTGCAGCACAGTGACGTCACAGTCGAACGCATCTGGCTGCCCAACTTACCGCCAGTGACGGCGAATTCCGCGCATCTCAAACAAGTTTTTCTGAACCTGGTGCTGAATGCGATTGACGCTATGCCCAGCGGCGGAACCCTTACCATTCGCACAATGCTCAACCCTACCACGGTCGGCATCGAGTTCAGCGACACCGGGGTTGGCATGTCGGCTGAAACGCAGGCGCGCCTGTTCGAGCCATTTTTTACCACCAAACCACAGGGGTCAGGATTGGGTTTATCCATCAGCTATGGTATAATAAAAGCGCATCACGGGCAAATTTTAGTGACTAGCGAATTGGGTCATGGAACAACCGTCACGATTTTGCTGCCTCTGGAGACCTTCCCGTGACCATGCCCCAGAGCACATCCGGTCATCGCAACGTCCTTGCGCCGTCATTCAACTGTAACACAAGCGTTTTTGTAAGCGGTAGCAAAAAGGGTTAGAATATAAAAATGGAATCCATCACCAAAATTCTAGTTGTAGATGACGAAGCCAGCATCCGCTTCTTCTTGAAGGAGCTATTAGAGCACGACGGTTATCAGGTCACGGCAGTGGATAGCGGAGAGGCGGCTCTGAAGTACATCGAACAGGAAGAGTTTGACCTCGCGTTGATTGATTTGATGATGAAGGGCGTCAGCGGCACACAGGTGTTGAAAGAGCTGCGCGCGCAATCGCCGGATACGGTCGTGATTATGCTCACCGGCCACGGGTCGCTGGAATCCGCCGTTGAAGCGCTGCGACAGGGCGCGCACGACTATCTCTTCAAGCCCTGCAAGACCATCGAGTTGCGCGAAAGTATTCGCGTCGGGCTGCTCAACCGCCAGCAGAAGAAACGCCAGCGGGCGCTGCTATGGCAATTGGAGCACCATCTCAGCAGCACGCTGGCGGATGTACGCGCGACGATCGGGGGAGTCGGAGCGCCGCCGGTCCCTGCCGCACGGACGGCAGCGAGCGCCAATCCTCCGGCGGCTGCCAACCAACCGGCGGCCGAACACCAGCGATTTATGCAAAGAGGCCGCTTGATCGTTGATTTGACCCGTCACGTTATCACCATGGATGGGAAGTTATTGGAGTTAAGCCCTACCGAATTCGACATACTCGCTTATTTGATCAGCGAGGCGCCGCGCGTCATTCCGCCCCAGGAATTGCTCCGCGAAGCGCAAGGGTATGCGACTGAATTATGGGAGGCCCGCGATATTATCCGCTATCACATCTATCGCATCCGCCAAAAAATTAAGGAGGCGACAGGAGACACAGACATCATTCAAACTGTGCGCGGAGTAGGATATACGGTCAAAGATACCTGACACGTTCTACATTTGCTCCAACACATCTGCAACACATCTGCCACACAACCCTAACATCCTTCTAACCGGTCTGTGGTATCGTATCATTACCTAACCATTGCGGTGGTGAAATCACGGATTTTATAATGGAGAGGATAATGATAAAGCCCAGACCAAACACTGAAAACCTGAGCGAAGATCCACAACCAAAGGTAGTAGCTGATCTCAACGAGATACACAACGCCTTCATTCGCAATGTATCCCACGAATTGCGGACTCCGCTCGCGGTCCTGATGGGATACGCTGACTTACTGTACCACGGCGAATTGGGAGCCATGACGCCGGAACAAGAAGAAGCGATGTTTATCATCGTCAATCGCGCCCAGGAACTGAAGAAAATGGTGACCCGCATCAGCACGCTGTTGGCGGTCAAAGCCCGTCAAACTGTCAAACACCCCCTTGCCCTGGCGGCAATGGTCGCCCAAATGGCAGAGGCGCAGCGCACTCTGGCCGCGGACAACGGGTTGACGTTCAAACTGGAGATGCCGCCGAATCTGCCTAACATCATCGGAGATGCCGAGCAATTGCAAATGGCGATCGAGTGTCTCATCGAGAATAGCATCAAATTTACGCAACCCGGTGGTCGTGTTACCGTTCAACTCTGGTCAGAAGCAGGTTGGGTCAATGTGATGATCAGCGATACAGGCATTGGCATTGAGGAAAACGAGATGGCGCGACTCTTTCAGCCCTTTCAACAGGCTGACGATTCGCCCTCGCGCGCCTATGGAGGTCTGGGGTTGGGCTTAACCCTGGCGCGCGATATTGTTGCCGCGCATGCCGGCAAAATCGAAGTGAAAAGCCAGCCGGGTCAAGGAACCTGTTTCACCGTCAAGCTCCCGTCATTTTGCGCGCCGGATGAAGCCTGCACTGTGGACGCCAGGAATATACCCAAGCGCCGCATTCTGATTGTAGACGACGAAGAGTTCGTCGCCTTTACCCTGCGCGAGGGGTTGGAAAAACTCCCGCATTGCGAAGTTGAAGTCACCATGAGCGGGCTACAGGCGCTCAAGCTCTTCGAGGAACACCCTTATGATCTCCTGGTGACCGATTACAAAATGCCCGATTTGAACGGGGTGCTGCTGGCCTCGCAAATCCGGCAGCAGTATCCGAGCACAGGCATCATTATGATGACAGCCTACAACCATGACCTGATCCAAGAACCATCCGCAGCAGCGTCAATCCAGCGTGTGCTGAACAAACCCGTCAAACTCACCGAGATCCGCGACGTAGCCTTAGAAACCCTGGCCGTGCATGACAGCCTGCGCGTATAGCCTCGTTGTCAGTGCATAGACGAACAGAGAAGAAAACGATGCAAACCAAGCGTGTGCTCATTGTGGATGATGACCCGGCTGTGGTGTTGACCTTGTCGGCCAGCCTGGAAAGATTGGGCGACGCTTATGCCGTAGATACCTGCGCCAATGGTCTGGATGCCCTGCAAACAATTAAGCTCCAATCTTACGACTTGCTGATAACCGACTACAGTATGCCGGGGATGAACGGGTTGGATTTGGCGAAAGCGGCCCAGAGCATCACGCCGACCATACACGTTATCCTGATGACGGCTTATGGCACGCGCGAACTGCGGGAAGAAGCCGCCGGCGTGAAATCTTTGACCTTTGTAGACAAACCCTTCACCGTCAAACAAATCCGCGACATTGTGACCAACGCTATGCAAACCGAGGCCGCCTCCCCGCGTGTGTTGATCATTGAGGACAACCTCGATTTGCGCCGCCTTTACAATCGCGCGCTGGCACGCGCGGGCTACGATGTCACAGCGACCGGGATGCTCGCCGAGGCCCACGCCCTGCTCGATCAAAGCTGCTTCGATGTTTTACTCTGCGACATTCATATAGGCGCAGAGAAAGGCACCGATCTGATCCGCGCCAAACGCGCGCAACTCCAGAAAAACAAAACCCACGTTGTCATGATTACTGGCGAAACCTGGTACGGCGATATCGCCGAAGAGGTTGGCGCCGATCTTTTTTTAGAGAAACCGGTCGGTCTCGATACGCTGGTGGGGTTGGTTGGACGATTAACAGCCTCACACGATTCGTAAGCAAACGGTCACACGACAGTAACAGAATTTAGAGCAATTCCGTATAAACTAAAAACAAACCTTTGGTTTAGTGGGATAGGCATGGAATTCAAGGAGGGCATTGTGAACAGTTCGAAAAGTACTGGAATAAAATCCATTCAAATCAAAATTGCCTTATGGGCGGGCATCTGTCTGTTTCTGGCGGCAGCAGTCATTATCACCTACACAGGCATTTCACTTTATAACACTGCCACGAAAACAGCCGAGGCGCAAGTCGTTGCCCTGGCGCAGTCGCAGGCTGGCATCATTGACGCCGAAATCGAGACTGCGTTGGATACCGCGCGCACCCTGGCGCAGACGATGGCCGCGCTCAAAAGCAGCGGTGAAACCCTGAGCCGCGAGCAAGTCAACGCCATGTTGGAACAGGTTATGCTTGGCAACCCCAACTTCTTTGGCGCCTACACATTGTGGGAACCTAACGCCTTTGACGGCAAGGATGCCGAATACGCCAACACATCAGGTCATGATGCCACAGGTCGTTTTCTGCCGTATTGGTTCCGGTCAGACAACACAGTGACAACAGATGTGTTGCTCTCGGAAGATATGGATGTGGGTGACTTCTACCTGATCCCCAAGCAAACCGGAAAAGAAGCGATCATTGAACCATATTTCTATCCTATCGCTGGGAAAGACGTGCTGATGATCTCCTTGGTCGTCCCCATTGTGGTAGGGGGACGATTCTACGGCGTCGCGGGTGTAGACTATCGCCTGGACTTTTTGCAAGAACTAACCGACAAGGCCAGGATTTATGAAGGCAAAGGCCAGTTAGTCCTCATCACCTATCAAGGGACGCTGGCCGGTATGACAGGACATCCCCAGTTAGTCGGTAAACCGGCTATTGAGATCCATCCCGACTCCGCCGCAGAGTTGCCTGACATTCAAGCCGGAAAACGCATTAGCCAATACTGGAAGAATCGCCTGGAAATTTTCGAGCCGATCTATTTCGGACGCACTGATACACCGTGGTCAGCCAACATTCTTGTCCCTGTCGAGACCATCACGGCTGAGGCCAATGCGGTGTTGTGGCGCATGGTCGGGATTGGCATCATCCTGGTGGGGATCGCGCTCGTGCTTCTATGGGTGGTCAGCGGGCGGATTGCGCGACCGATCAAGCAGATCACCCAGACCGCGCAAACCATTGCCGCCGGAGAGCTGGACGTTGAGGCTCCTGTTACATCCAGTGATGAAGTCGGCGTGCTGGCGGGCGCTTTCAACCAAATGACCACCCGGCTACGCGAGATGGTTGACACGGTCCAAACCCGCAGTGTGGAACTGGAAGAGCGCACCAAAGAACTCGAGGCCAGCCAGCGCGTGACCTTCGCCGCCAGCGAACACGCCACCCCCGATGAACTCCTCGATCTGGTGGTGAACCTCATCCGCGACCAGTTCGACCTCTACCACGCCCAGGTTTACATGGTGGACGAACAAGAACAAGCCGCTGTGCTGCGCCAATCCACCGGCTACGCGGGCCGCCAACTCCTCCAACGCAAGCACCGCATCCCCCTGGACGCCACCGCGCTCGTCACCCGCGCCATTCACACCGGCGAAGCGGTCCTGGTGGATGACGTCAAAGCCGATCCCAACTTCCTGCCTAACCCATTGCTTCCCGATACCCGCTCCGAGTTGGTTGTGCCCCTCAAACGTGAGGGCAAAGTCATCGGCGTCCTGGATGCCCAGGACCGCAACCCGGGCCGCTTCAACCCGAGCACCATCGCCCTCTTCCAAACGATGACCGACCAGGTCGCCATCCTCTTCGAGAACAGCGAATTGTTGCAGCGCGTCACCGATCAGACTGAGGTGATGGGCATCTTCTCCAACCAATTGCGCACCGCTGCCGACATTGCCCGCCGGTTGGGCACGATCCTTGATCCCGAACAGTTGCTGCAAGAAGTCGTCGAGTTGATCCAGAGCCGTTTTGGCCTCTACCACGCGCACATCTATCTGTTGAATGAAGAAGCAGACACGCTGAAACTGGCGACCGGCTCCGGCGAGGTCGGGCGGGTGCTGCGCGAGCGCGGACACAGTATCCCACTCAACGCAGAGAAAAGCCTGGTCGCCCGCGCAGCCCGTTCACGCAGCACGATCCTTGTGACCGACACCACCCTCGAATCCGACTTTATGCCCAACCCCCTGCTGCCGCAAACCCGTTCCGAGTTGTCGCTGCCGCTGGTTGTTGGCAACACTGTTCTGGGTGTGCTCGACCTGCAAGACGATCAGGCCGGGCGCTTCACCGAAGCCGAGCGTGACACCTTCGGCACCCTGGCAGGACTGGTCGCTACGGCCATCCAAAATGCGCGCTTGTTCGAGAGGCAGCGGCAAGCAGAAGCGGCCATCCGTGAATCGCAGCAACGACTGTCGCTACTCGTGCAGCAAAGCCCGCTGGCCGTGATCGAGTGGAACACCGACTTTGAGGTCGTCCAATGGAACGAGGCCGCCGAACACATCTTTGGCTACACCCGCGAAGAGGCGTTGGGTCGCCACGCTGCCGGGTTGATTGTGCCGGAAGAAGTCCGCGACCTGGTCAATCAGGTCTGGCAGGATCTCCTCACGCAGCGAGGCGGGACCCGCAGCACGAACGACAACTTCACCAAGGATGGGCGCATCATCACCTGCGAATGGTACAACGCGCCCCTCGTGGATGCTAATGGCAATGTCCTCGGCGTCGCTTCCCTGGTTGCCGACGTCACCGAGCAGAAACGCGCACAGGCTGCCTTGCAAGAGAATGAGGAACGCTTGGGACTCGCGCTCGAAGCCGCCGCCGCCGCTGTGTGGGAGTTCCTGCCGCTGGCGGGTGAGGCCTACTTCGATGACCGCTGGTATACGATGTTGGGCTATGAATCTCAAGAACTGCCCCAGTCCTACGATACATGGCGCAGCCTGTTACATCCCGACGACCTGGCCGTCTCCGAACCGAAGATCCTGCAGAAGATTCAGGTTGGCGGTGACTTCTCCGAGGAGTTCCGCATGAAGACCAAAGATGGCGGCTGGCGCTGGATCCACGCCATCGGCAAAACGATCGCCACCAATGAGGATGGCGTCACCACCCGGATGTTGGGCACACACACCGACATCACCGAGCGTGTGCGCGCCGAGGCTGCCGTGCGCGAATCGCGGCGGATGCTGGAGATCGTGATGAACAGCCTGCCGGAGTCCATCTTCTGGAAGGACAAAGACCTGGTCTACCTGGGCTGCAACACCAACTTCGCCCATGATGCAGGCTTCGAGTCTCCGGAGCAGGTGATCGGCAAAACCGACCACGATATGCCGTGGAAGGATCAGGTGGCGCTCTACCAGGCCGACGACCGCCACGTGATCGAGACTGGCGAGGCCAAGATTGACTACGAAGAGCCGCAGAGCACACCCGACGGCGGCACCATCTGGCTACGCACCAGCAAGTTGCCCCTGTACAACGAGCAAGGCGAAGCCTACGCTGTTCTGGGCGCGTATGCCGACATCACCGAGATGAAGAAGGCGGAACAAGCAGTCCGTGAATCGCAGCAACGACTGTCGCTACTCGTGCAGCAAAGCCCGTTGGCCGTGATCGAGTGGAACACCGACTTTGAGGTCGTCCAATGGAACGAGGCCGCCGAACACATCTTTGGCTACACCCGCGAAGAGGCGTTGGGTCGCCACGCTGCCGGGTTGATTGTGCCGGAAGAAGTCCGCGATCTGGTCAATCAGGTCTGGCAGGATCTCCTCACGCAAAAAGGCGGAACCCGCAGCACCAACGACAACTTCACCAAGGATGGGCGCATCATCACCTGCGAATGGTACAACGCGCCCCTCGTGGATGCCAACGGTAATGTCCTCGGCGTTGCTTCCCTGGTTGCCGATATCACCGAGCGCGTCCGTGCTGAAGCCGAAATCCAGAAACGCGCATCCGAACTGCAGACCGTGGCCGAAGTCGGTACGGCGGCGGCCACCATCCTGGAACCCGACCGGCTGCTGTCCCAGGTCGTCGAACTCACCAAGTCCAACTTCGGCCTCTACCACGCGCACATCTACCTCATTGACGAACTCGGAGAATCCCTGGTTCTGGCGGCTGGCGCGGGCGAGGCCGGCAAGCAAATGCTGGCGCAGGGCTGGAAGATCGCGGCGGACAGCGCGACCTCGCTGGTGGCGCGCGCTTTCCGCACCCGCGCGGGCGTCATCGTCAATGACGTGCGCGCTGCGCCGGATTTCCTTCCCAACCCGCTGCTCCCGGAGACCCGCGCGGAGTTGGCCGTCCCGTTGATCGTCGGCGAGCGCGTCCTGGGCGTTCTGGACGTGCAATCCGATCAGGTGGACCACTTCACCCGCGAGGACGTCGCCATCCAGACCACGCTCGCCGGGCAGATTGCCACCGCCATCGAGAATGCCCGCCTCTTCCAGGAAAGTCGCCAGGTGGATCGCCTGAAGAGCGAATTCCTGGCGAACATGAGCCACGAGCTGCGCACACCGCTGAACTCGATCATCGGCTACATCCAGCTCTTGCTGATGGACCTCGAAGGCGAGATTCCCGAAGAGAGCTACGAGGATATGCGGTCCATTGACACCAATAGCCGGCACCTGCTCAATCTGATCAACGACATCCTCGACCTGGCAAAGATCGAGGCCGGGCGCGTGGAATTGCATCTGGAAGAAATGGACGTAGCGGCGCTGCTGGATACCGTTAAAAACAACAACGCTGGCTTGTTTATCAACAGCGCATTGAGTTTCAACGTCAGCGCCGAAGAGGGGTTGCCGCACATCAACGCCGATCCGGTGCGCATCAACCAAATCCTGAACAACCTGATCTCGAATGCCTTCAAGTTTACCGAGACCGGCGGCGTCACCATCCACGCCTACCGGGACAACAACGACGTCTGCATCGCGGTTCAAGATACCGGCATCGGCATCGCCGAAAAAGACCTGGAGGCCGTCTTCGAGCGCTTCCGCCAGGTGGATGGCTCCTTCACCCGCCGCGCCGAAGGGACCGGCCTGGGGTTGTCCATCACCCGCCTGCTGGTCGAGATGCACAAGGGCCGGCTCAGCGTGCGCAGCAGACTCGGCGAGGGAAGCACTTTCACAGTACATCTCCCGGCGGTTGCGTAGTATCGTTCCACAGACAAGGTGCAACGCACTGACAATGAGGTGCGTTGCACTTTGTTTTACTATGCTGGAAAAGTGAGTACAATCTAAGCATCTGTTTCCTCAACAGCTAAATCGTTTTTAGCTCCCTCAATAGGAACGGGAAGACCGGTTGGAACATTTCTCGGAGCAGGAGGAAAGCCGATGAAAACTCTATTCACATCCGTGAAGTGTCTGGAATGTGGGCACATGATGCCAGCCGACCTTTTTGCCAGCACATGTGCCGCTTGCGGCGGCAGTTGGCTCGATGCGCGTTACGACATCGCCGCGCTTCCCCAAGGTTGGCCGGCCCATCTGCAAGCGCGCCCGCGCGATCTGTGGCGCTATCGGGAATTGCTGCCCTTCCCGGAGGATTTCGTCTTCAACACGATGGGCGGCGAAGGCTGGACGCCTCTCACCCGCGCCAGGGGCCTGGAACGCGAATTGGAACATGGCGCGCAAGGAGAAATCTGGATCAAGGATGAGCGACGGCAGCCGACCGGCTCTTTCAAAGACCGGCAGGCGGCCTTCACCACCAGCACGCTCATAGCGCAAGGCATCAATGAACTCGTGTTGGCTTCTACCGGCAACGCGGCGGCGGCCTACGCGGCTTACTGCGCCCGCGCTGGCATCAAATTCTGGGTCTTCCTGCCGAGCAGCGTCCCCGCAGAGAAAATGCGCGAACTCGCGCTCTATGGCGCGGAAGTCATCAAGATCACCGGCACCTACGACCAGGCCAAGGAAGTCGCCGCCGATTTTGCTATCCGGCGCGGCATCTACCGCGACGGCGGCGCGAAATCCATCCCCGGCAAAGAAAGTATGAAGACCATCGCGCTGGAAATCGTTGAGCAGTTGGGCTGGCGCGCCCCGGATTGGTACGTCCAGGCCGTCTCCGGCGGCATCGGGCCGCTGGGCGTCCTTAAAGGCTTCGTCGAACTGTACGAAGCGCGGTTAATTGATCGCGTCCCCAAACTCGCTATCGTGCAGGCGGAAGGCTGCGCTCCGATGGTCAAAGCCTGGCAGCTTGGACGCGACAAAGCCGAACCGCTGCAACCCGATACCCTCATCACCGTGCTCTCCACCGGCGATCCAGGTAAGGCTTACAGTATCCTCAAACAAGCCGCCGACGTTTATGGCGGCGCCATGGTCGCCGTCAGCGACGGCGATGCCTTCCGCGCTATGCGCCGCGTCGCGCGGATCGAGGGGTATTCGATGGAGCCGGCAGCCAGCGTCGCGTTTGCCGGGTTGGAGAAGCTCATCGCTGACGGGGTGATGCACGCTGACGAGTGTATCGTCGTCAACTGCTCCGGGCACACCTTCAGCGCCGAGAAACACGCCCTCGAAGACCGCTACGCCTTCCATCTACAAATGGCTGCGCCGGATTCTTCCGCCGTTGGCGCACCAACCAATTACTCCAAAGAGGGGCTAGTCTCTGTTCTGGAACAACTGGATGAGCAAATCACCACCATTGTTATCATTGACGATAACCCGCACGACAGTCGCCTCATCCGCCGCCTGCTGCTGCGCTACAAGAACTACCGCGTGTTCGAGGCGCACAGCGGCGCGGATGGCCTCGACCTGGTGCGCCAGCGCCAGCCCGATCTGGTGGTACTCGACCTGACACTCCCGGATACGGATGGCTTCTCCATCCTTGAAAAGCTCAAGACCGATCCGCGCACCAACGAAATCCCGGTGGTCATCGTCTCCGCGAAATCACTGTCGTCTGAAGAATGGTCACGCTTGCGGCGATATACCCAATCCATCTGGCAAAAAGGCAATTTCGGGAGCCAGGAACTTGTCCACCACATGGTCGGGCTGCTCGGCGATAGCATTGAGCTTTCGCAAAAGCCAGAGAAGACCGATGCAGCGTCCGAGCGCGCCACCTGGGTAGAAGGAACCACTTTCGGCGAAGATGAACGTCTGCGCATCCTGGTCATTGACGACAATGTTTCTGACGCGCGACTGATGCACCGCCTATTCCAGGCGCGGCAGCGCTTTCGCATTGATGAGGCCCACTCTGGACAAGAAGCGTTACAGGCCATCGAGAAAGCCAGGCCTGACCTCATCATCCTCGACCTGATCCTGCCTGACATCCCTGGCGAGAAACTTCTTGAGATGCTGCGCGAACGGCCAGTGACCCGCGAGGTTCCCGTCATCGTGATGTCGGCAAAGGACATCAACCCTGCCACACGCCTCCGCTTGACCGCGCTGGCCGATTCCCTCTGGGAGAAAGGCGCTTTGGATCGCAGCAGCCTCTTGGCGCACATTGAAGCAATCCTGCCGGCATAAATCGGCGGCATAGCCAACACAACCGCAACATAATTGCTACAAAACACAAACGTAATATCAGATGAATCATGATATGCTATGTATAGTTATAGGGTGGGACGGGTTGACGTCTAATATCGGGGGTTCGGGTTGGATAGGCAAGCTGTTAGTTTGTCGGGATGGACAAACTAACAGCTTGTCCTATAATAGGACACAAATCAATTGAACGAGACCGATTATGATTGAACAGAAGACAGTTTTATACATCGAAGATAACCCCCACAACCGGCGTCTGGTCCGTAGAACGCTCGAACGGCGCGGCTACTCCATCATTGAAGCCGAAGATGGCGAAAGCGGCCTGGCCATGGTGCGTGAACTGAAACCGCCCCTCGTTCTCCTCGATATCGGACTGCCCAAGATGGACGGCATGGAAGTCGTCGGGCGGATTAAAGCCGACGCGGAACTTCAAGATATTCCGGTGATCGCCATCACCGCTTCGGCGATGCACGGCGACCGCGAGCGTTTCCTGGCCGCCGGCTGCGACGATTATCTGTCCAAGCCCATCCAGGTTTTGGAATTGATTGATAAAGTAAATCTCTACTACCCTTCGGCGACCAACATCTACCGCCAGCAAAAAGCCGAGTTAAAGGCTACCGGAAGTCCGGCCTGATATTGATCTGGAAAGCGCCTCCGCCATTTCGCGGAGGCGCTTTCTTGCGTGAAAGATTCTAACGCACATACGCATTGCAATACGGACCTTCCGGCATGACGCAGATGCGCGCCTGGGGACCGTACTGCTTTTGGAGCGCCACCACTGTCTCGCCAATATCCCGGCACGGCAGAAACAGCGCCGCACGGATTTGTGCCTCGGTCAAGCCGCCGCTGTAGACGTAGACCGCAGCCCGCTGCTGAATTTGCGCCTGCACCTGCACCTGCCACTGATCCGGCGCAGAGAACCCCGGACGCGCCAACATAGCCAGCACCCCCTGCGGTGAACCGCCCTCCGCCAGCAGCGCGGCGTAGCGCCCGTGGTCGGGGATGCCGTCCTCGCATGCCGCCGCCACGACGATCGCCCCACCCTCCCGTACGATCTCGTTGGCGGCGCTGATGCCCTTCACCGCCTGGTAGAGGTTCTGGTCGAGTGGATAGCCGCCGTTGGTCGTCACGACGATGTCGTAGGGCACAGCCACGGGGACCATCGCGTGCTCACGCACGAAGGCGCAGCCGGCCGCGTGCGCCGCAAGCATCTCCCCCGCGAAGACGCCCGTCATTTGCCCCGCCGTGTTGATCGTCACGTTGAGCAAGAACGTGGGATGGGTCATCAACGCCACTTCGCGCATCTCCTCCCAGATGGGATTGCCCTCGGTGTAACCCCACGTTGCTTTGGGATGGGCGATCATGGCGCGCCCGTGGTTGGTGACGACACTCTCCGCCCCGGCGAGCGCAGGCAGCACGCCCTTCGGCCCGCCACTGAACCCGGCGAAGAAGTGCGGCTCGATCAGCCCGGTGAGGATGCGCACGTCGGCTTCCATAAAGCAACGATTCACGCGCACGGGATGGCCGAAGCCGGTCTGCCCCAACGCGACCAGTCCGGCGTCGTCGTTGCCGTCGTGTTGCAAGCAGCGGTAACGCTCCACGATGGCATCGCCCAACATCGCCCGCAACTCGGCCTCCGTCTGCGGGCGGTGCGTGCCGAGCGCGTTGAGCAATGTGATGTCCTTACGCGCCACGCCCGCGGCTTCCAATTCTGCCAGCAGCACCGGCAGCAAACGCGCGTTCGGCGTGGCCCGCGTGATGTCGCTGTGGGCGATGACGACCGTATCGCCGGGCTGCACCAGACTCGCCAATGGTGGTGAGGCGATGGGGTGGCGCAGCGCCTCGCGGATTGCTGTTGCTTCGTCCGGTAGGCCGGGTGTGAAGCGCGTCGTCACAACATCGCCATCGTCCGGTAGTGCGACAGTTAGCCCTTCTCGTCCGTAGCGTAACGTAATTTCCATATCTTTCCCTTTGACGAACCTGCCAAACGCCGCTATAATCAGGACTGCGGATAGAACTCTATCACGAATCCACTGTAGGGCGAATTGCCAATTCGGCCAACCAAATTTGACTATTCGACGAACGACAATCAGACTATTGGAGGCTTTATGAATTATCGAGCAATGTACGAACTGTTAGCCGAAGACTTGACCCAACAAGGCATCGACATCGACGCCGTGAAGGCGCGGCTGAAGGCGCAAAAGATCGAGACGCCCTCGTGGGGCTACGCGAACAGCGGCACGCGCTTCAAGGCGTTCGCATGGCCCGGCGCTGCCGTCACCACCCGCGAAAAACTCGACGACGCGGCGATGGTTCACAAAATGACGGGCATCGCGCCGTCGGTGGCCCTGCACATCCCCTGGGACAAGCCGGAGGACAACGACTACACTGCGATGCGCGAGTACGCCGAAGCGCAGGGCATCAAACTGGGCGCGATCAACCCCAACGTCTTCCAGGACGACGAGTACCGCTTGGGATCATTCGGCAATCCCGATCCCGGCATCCGCGAGATGGCACTGGATCACATCCTGGAGTGCTGCGAGATTATGACGAAAACCGGCAGCCGTGACCTGAGCCTGTGGTTCGCCGACGGGACGAACTACGCCGGGCAAGACAGCCTGCGCGGGCGCAAGCGCCGCTTCGAGCAGGGCCTGCAGCAGACCTACGCGCACCTCCCGGCGGGCGGGCGTATGCTCATCGAGTACAAGCTGTTCGAGCCGGCCTTTTACAACACCGATCTGCCCGACTGGGGCACGTCGTATGCCTTCAGTCTCAAGCTGGGCGAGCGGGCGCAGGTGTTGGTCGATCTGGGCCACCACGCACAGGGCGTCAACATCGAGCAGATCGTCGCCTTTTTGCTCGACGAGGGCAAGCTGGGCGGTTTCCACTTCAACAACCGCAAATACGCGGATGACGATCTCATCGTGGGGACGGTCAACCCGTACGAACTATTCCTCATTTTCAACGAATTGGCTGACGCCGAACTGGGTACATCCGAACCCGCGCACACCACGGCGGTCAACGTCGCCTATATGATTGACCAATCCCACGCCATCGAGGGCAAACTGGCGCCGATGATCTACTCGGTGCTCAACTGCCAGGAAGCCTATGCCAAAGCGCTGCTCGTGCCGCGTCAGCAGCTCGCCGCCGCGCAGGCCGAAGGTGATGTCCTGGGCGCGCACCGCATCCTCACCGAGGCGTACCGCTATGACGTGCGCCCGCTGCTCGCCGTCGTCCGCGAGGAAATGGGCGTTCCAATAGACCCCATCGCCGCCTACTGGGCCAGCGGCTACGAGGACAAAATCCGCAACGAACGCGGCCTCGCCGAAACCAGCGGCGGCTATCAGTAAATAGTACACGGATGAACACGGAAGACACGGATTTTTGTTTTTGATCCGTGAAATCCGTGTTCATCCGTGTACCAAATAGGAATACCAATGACACAAGTTTCCACCAGCCCGCGCGCGTTTCACGTGATGGTGAAGCCGCGCGGGTCGGTTTGTAATCTCAACTGCGCTTACTGCTACTATCTCCCTAAGGAGCGGCTGTACCCCGGCAGCGATTTTCGCATAAGCGACGCCGTGCTGGAGAGCTTCACCCGGCAGTACATCGCGGCGCAGCGCGTGCCCGAAGTCACATTCGGCTGGCAGGGCGGCGAACCGCTATTGATGGGCGTTGACTTCTTCGAGCGCGCTGTCGCCTTGCAGGAGCAGTACAAACGGCCCGGTATGCGCATTATCAACACGCTGCAAACCAACGGTACACTGCTGGATGACGCCTGGGGCGAATTCTTCAAAGCGCACGACTTCCTCATCGGCCTCAGCCTCGATGGGCCGCAGGCGATGCACGACGCCTATCGCCGCGACAAGGGCGGTGCGCCCACGTGGGAGC
>Ga0208197_1000230_pt1 | contig 76848 bp, 65 predicted proteins | sample AD_JPNNA4_MetaG_FD_184444 | JGI IMG/M metagenome (GOLD analysis project Ga0208197, IMG submission 184444) | Active sludge microbial communities of municipal wastewater-treating anaerobic digesters from Japan - AD_JPNNA4_MetaG (SPAdes) (version 2) | ecosystem: Engineered > Bioreactor > Anaerobic...
AAGCGGGCGGTGTCCAACCCTGGCGGCGACAGGACCAGGGTACTCATCCGAATAGCGCGATACCGTGTGGGTAACGTGTAAATCAGGGTTTCGTATTGAGCGCGCCGCAACATGCTGTTCTCTCAGGCGGCGACCAGAGCGTAGCGCAGGTGTTCTACCGGGGAACGCTGCTGTAGGAATTCGCGATAACGCGCTTCGCGTCGTTGCCAGATCTCATACAGGCCGGCCCATTCCAAAAAGTCATGGAATTGCGGCAAATCTACGTCGTCAAACTCAGCCAACTCCCCAGCCTGAAATGCCTGATGGAAGTCATAAGACAACAGACTGTACTTATCTTCAAAAGCACGCAATTGCCATTCGAGCCAATGGATTTCACGGATCAGGGCTTGTAATTCCATATTTTCCCTCACATAACTTCTACCGAAACACACACTCTTCGCGCTCTTTCCTACTCATCAGAACACGAAATGTACTCACTCACCAGCTTTATCTTTAGTATACCCCAGACATAGCTTGACGGCAATAATGCATAGAGTGTATCTCGAAATGGGACGCACTTTATCGCTAAAGTGCGTCCCCATCGAAATACAGCCAGGTGTGCTCAATACGGTGAGCGTTCCAAACCAAGCCAATCAGATTATAACCGAATCGTGAGCATCTTTGTCTCTTTGTCTGGGACGATGCGCACGCCTTGCACCTCAACCTGCGCCACACCGCCGACGACAGATTGTACGGCGGCGACGTTCCGCAGCACGAGGTTCCACGGTTTGGTCGCCCCGACGATTTCCACGCGAATCTCCTGCCCGGCGCGCGTCGCAGTGACGGCGAGTGCTGTTTCGCCCTTGATCGTTGGCACGCGCGCGCATACCGTCGCGCCGTCGGCCAGCTCGAAGAGGTGGAACGTTACACCGTCGGCGAAATCGTAATCCGGTTTCTGCTCGTTCGCGCCAACCGCGATGATCGAGTTCGGGCGCGCCAGCAACGGCAGGCTGAGATAGCCGTGCGTCTCGCGCACCCATCGCCCGCCTTCGACGACGTTGCCGCTGAGGAAGTTCGTCCAGCGGCCTGCGGGCAGGTAGTAGTCCACTCTGCCGTCCGGCGAGAAGATCGGCGCGACGAGCAGCGAGCCGCCGAGCATATACTGCCGGTCGAGCGTGTCGCAGCCGGGATCGTCGGGGAATTCCAGTGGCATCGCGCGCAGCATCGGTGTGCCGTGTTCGTGCGCTTCGATGGCGGCATCGAAGAGGTAGGGCATGAGCCGGCACTTGAGTTTGGTGAAGAAACGCAGCACGTCGCTGGCGGTCGGGCCGTCATAGCCGGCCTCGTCGAAGAGCCAGGGTACGCGATAGGAGCTGTTGCCATGCAGGCGGCTGTGCGACGAGAGCAGGCCGAAGGCGCACCAACGTTTGTACACGTCCGCCGACGCCGTCAGCTCGAAGCCGCCCATGTCGTGGCTCCAGAAACCGAAGCCCGACATGCCGAGCGAGAGGCCGCCGCGCAGGCTCTCGGACATCGACTCGAAGGTGGCAGTGCTGTCGCCGCCCCAATGGACGGGATACTGCTGCCCGCCCGTCGTTGCCGAGCGCGCGAAGACGGTCGCTTCGCCCTTCCCCAGTTTCTCTTCCAGCACCTCGAACACCGTCTGATTGTAGAGCTGCGTGTAGTAGTTGTGCATCAGCATGGGGTCAGAACCGTCGAAGTAGACGACGTCCGTGGGGATGCGCTCGCCGAAGTCGGTCTTGAAGCAGTCCACGCCCATATCCACCAGCGCGCGCAGTTTGTCGCCGTACCAGCGGCGCGCCGCCGGGTTGGTGAAGTCCACCAGGCCCATGCCCGATTGCCACTTGTCCCACTGGAACACACTACCATCGGCGCGCTTGAGCAGATAGCCGTTTGCCATCCCCTCGTCGAAGAGCGCCGAACGCTGCGCGATGTAGGGGTTGATCCACACGCAAATTTTCAGGCCGCGCGCCTTGAGCCGTTGCAGCATCCCCACCGGGTCGGGGAAGACTGCCGGGTCCCACTCGAAGTTGCACCAGTGGAAGGCTTTCATCCAGAAGCAGTCGAAGTGGAAGACGTGCAGCGGCAAATCGCGCTCGGCCATGCCTTCGATGAAGCTGGTGACGGTGGCCTCATCGTAATTGGTGACGAAAGACGTGGTCAGCCAGAGGCCGAACGACCACGCCGGCGGCAGCGCGGGCCGGCCGGTGAGCGCGGTGTAGCGATCCAGTACCTCTTTGGGCGTGGGGCCGTAGATGACGAAGTAATCCAGAGACTCGCCGGGCACGCTGAACTGCACGCGCTCGACCTTCTCCGAGGCAATCTCCAGCGAGACTTTCTCCGGGTGGTTGATGAAGACGCCGTAGCCGCGATTGGTCAGGTAGAGGGGGATGTTCTTGTACGCCTGTTCGCTGCTGGTGCCGCCGTCCTCCTGCCAGATATCAACCACCTGCCCGTTTTTGACGAACGGCGTGAAGCGCTCGCCCAGGCCGTAGACGCACTCGCCAACGCCGAGTGCCAGTTGCTCGTGGATGAAGCGGCCTTCGGCGGTGTCCACGACGCCGAGCGCACGCCAGCCGCTTTCGGTGATGACCTTGTCGCCGTCTTTGAATTGCACTTTCCAGTCCCCGGCTTTTTCGATGCGCACCGTCAACTGTCCGGTGGTCAGCGTGGCGGCTTTGTCGTCGTTGTGAATCGCCACGTCCGGTGCGGGCTGCGGAAACAGCGTGAATTCCGGCTTGCGCGGCTGCTCGCCCTTGTAATGCCAGACCTGCACGCGGATGACGTTTTCCACCGGCGAGGAGAAGCGCACCGTGAGCAGCGGCAGGTTGAGCGTGTCGCCGCGGTGGTTGATGCGGCGGGTCGGCGCGTAGACCGTCAGCGCGTCGGATTCTACATCGACGTCGTAGACGTGCACCGCGTAGTGCGGCGTCACGCCCTCACGAATGTTCCAATAGCCATCGGTGAATTTCATAAGCGACCTCCTTAAAACAACGAATTTGCACTAACCCTCACGCATAAAAATTAGTATGGTCCGTGAAGATTAGTGGTGAAATCTGTACAAGACAAGGCATCACTGCTCAATGAGCCATTCGGCCAATGATCGGATTTCTATCGTCGCGCCCTCTTGCTCAATAGGATCCATATTCGCGTCGGTCAAGATCATACCGTAGGAGAGGTTAAGGGCACGTAATGCATCGGACAGAGCGCGGAGTTCTCTTTCGCATGTGGGTGGATGTTCGATGTTTTGCGCCACTTGAAATATCTGACGTGTCTCTGGCAAGTAGAAATCTACCTCATAGCCGGAAGGTGTAACATAGTAATAAATCTCTTTTGTCCTACGCCGCAGCGCCAGGAACACCAGGTTTTCCAGCAGCTTGCCCGTGTTGGGTGAAAATGTAAAACCGACATTGTTGGCAAGGCCGGTATCAATGCAATAGACCTTTTTGGGCGCGATTTGTTGGCGTTTCACCGAATAGTCGTACACATTCACCGTGAAAACAAGCCAGCTATTTTCGAGATACTCGATGTAGTTCTTGACCGTGTTGACACTGCCCAGATGCAATTGCTGCTTCAGCTTGTTGTACGAGACCAGACCAGCCGGATTACTCACCAGGTAAAACGCGAGTTCCTTGAGCGCGCCAACTTCATCTATACCGTAACGGACAGCGATATCCCGGTAGAGCACATCATCATACAAGATGCGGAGCAGGGGCAGATCGGGATATTTGAGCGGTTCAGGGATGCCGCCCAACCGAAGGTACTCATCCAGGTAACGGCGCAGTAAGCCCTTGTCGGTGGTGGTCATGCGCACCGTGTCAGGGATTTCATATCCTCGGAACTGCAAAAACTCGGCGAACGAGAAGGGAAATAACTCAATCGGCACATAACGTCCGGTCAAACGACTGCCAAGTTCACGGCTCAACAGAGCGGCGTTCGAGCCGGTGATGTAAAACTTGAAACCCATATCCATAAAGCGGCGGACGAAGTGCTCCCAGCCGGGGATGTTCTGGATTTCATCCACGACAAAGGTTTTGCGTTCTCCGAAAAGCGTAACGAGGGTTTGGTACACAGCATTGGCATCTTCTGCCTGAAAACTCAGAAAACGGTCATCCTCGAAGTTTAAATAGTAGAAGTGCTCCTGGTCTAACTTGTGGGCCATTTGCGCGAGCAGCGTAGACTTCCCAGCGCGCCGCAATCCAGAAATGATGACGGCGTGCGGCAGTGAAGCCGCTTGTTCGACGTTAACTAACCGGGCGCGTGGGATGCCGGTATCCATCTGCCGGAACATCTCGAATTGTTCCAGCAGCAACGCCCGGATTTGATCCTGTGTCCACTTCGTTCGCCAGGGGTTTTCGTTCATAATGAAATTATATATTAAAAATTTTTCATTGTCAATGAAAACTTCTCTCGCTACAGCGTTCCCGCGTAGCGCACATCATACGGCGCGGCTTGCGCGATGGTGTACGCCCGGCGAATTTGCACGAGTTGCTGGATGTGCCATTGGTCGTGAATCACCCACGACGCGAACATATCGCCCGCGCGCATCACGCCGCCCCACGGCGCGGGTATACTGGCTTCCCAATCGGGCGTCCCCAGGCTTTCCAGCCATGCCAGCGACGCGCGGCGCTCCGCGAGGAAGTTCTGTATCGAGGTTTCCAGGTCGCGCGCGTTGTAGGCGCGTTCTGTCACCCATTCGAAAGGGCGGATGGGCGACCAGGGATCCTCCGGCCTGTGCAGGATGGCATCCAGGTGAGCGCGGAAATCCTCGCGTTCTTCGTCGTAGAGGTGGTTGATGATCTCCAGCAGCGACCACGTATCTGTGTCCGGCTTCCACCGCGCCTGCTCCGGCGTCACCTCTGTAAGTTGGTGGATGATCTCCGCTTGCTGGGCCATTAAGCGTTTGAGGTATTCAAAGTTCATCGTTACGCCTCCTGCGACTATGTGCACATTGTTCGAGATTTTTGCCGACTGAAGTCGGCGGTTACACGTACCTGCCGACTTCAGTCGGCATTCTTTCGGTAAACGATATGCGAGTTCCAGGGGATAATCAACGGCTGCGGCCCGGCGGCCGGGAACAGCGCGGCCCAGTCCTGCGGATTGTACGTCCGCTTGGCGAAACATTCGTAGTGCGCTGGAACCGCCGTCTTCAAGCCGAGTTTCTGCGCCAGCCGGACGCTCCCCGCGAAGAACGGGAATTCGCCCTCGGTGGGGTGGGTGGTGAGGAAGCCGACGTCCGGCTTGAGCGCGGCAATAGGCGCGACCAACTCGTCGTGGTCGGCGAAGGTGTTGATGGCGTCGCCGGTGATGTAGAACTTGATCCCTTCCATTTCAATAACGTAGCCCAGATGGGTGACGTCCGGCGGCGCGATTCCTGCCGCGGGATCGCCCTGCGGCGGTTTGGACCAAAATGCGTGGATGGTGATCTCGCCGACCGCCGCTGCTTCACCCGCGCGGATGATGATGGTGTGACCGGCCTCAATGGGCGTCTCGTCGAGCACCTGCGCGATGCTCTCCGGCGGCCCGATGACGACGACATCCGGCCACGCCGCGTGGATGCGGGTGAGTGTCTCCGGGTTGGTGTGATCGCTGTGCCGGTGCGTCAACAGCACGTAATTCACCGGGAACTCTGCCTCAACCACGGGCGGCTGCGGGCGGATGAACTTTTCCGCCGGGCGAAAGGCTGGAAAATAGGGGTCGGTGAGCAGCACCGTTCCCCGCGAATCCTTGAGCGCGTAGGCGTTTTGCTCGAACCAATGGATGCCCACCGAACCGGGCTGTACGGTCAACTCAGCAAATGGGTGCATAGTTCCTCCGGTAGTTTGTCCGAAAATTGGACACGGATTTCACGGATTCAACGGACTTAAAATCCGTGTTATCCGTGTTCATCCGCGTCCCAAACATTACCACGGCCACTCGTTGCCCTGGTAATCCACGAGGACCAGCCGGTCTTCGTCATCGCGCGCGTTCACGAAGATGGGAATCGCGTAGGCGGCGGCCTCCTCCGGTTCCAGATCGGCCTCGTTATTCTTCTGCCCGCCCATGTACGAACGCACCCAGCCGGGGTGGTAGACGCGGAAGGTGTAGCCTTCGGGACGCAGGGCGTTGAACAGGTTTTTGATTGCCATATTCAGCGCCGCCTTCGACATACAGTAACCAAACCAGGCGTCGCGGTAGCTGCGCTCGATGCTGCCGGCCTCTGAGGAAACGAAGCACAGCCGCTTGAATGTTCCGCGATCCAGCAACGGCAAAAACGCCTCCACCACACGTAGCGGCCCCAGGCTGTTGATGTCGAACAGCCGGTGCATCTCGTCATAATCCTGACCCTCGCGGATGGTGCGGCGGCTGGTCGGCGAGGCGACGCCGGCGTTGTTAATGAGCATATCAAGGTGCGGCGTAAGCGCAGCCACGGTCTGCGCCGCCGCCCGCGCCGACTCCACCGAGGCCACATCCAGTGGGACGAGGTGCAGCGCGCCAGGGTATAGCTTTGCCAGGATGCCCAAATCCGGCCAATCAGGCATATACTGCCCGGCGAAGACGCGCCAGCCCTGTTCAAGCAGACCCGCTGTGAGGCCGAACCCCAATCCACGGTCGGCGCCGGTCACGAAGACGGTGCGTTTGGCTGCCGCGCACCAGCGCAGGGCGTTGTCCAACAGCGTCTGGAATCCCGGCTGTAGCCATACCTCGACGTTGTGACCCGGCGTGAGCATACAGACGCGGCCCGCGCCTTCGAAGCGCGTCCAACCGCCGGGCTGCGCGCCGTGTTGCGAGATGGTGATCATAAAAACGTCGGCGTCAGCGTCGTCTAGCGCCATCATATAGTGCTCATCCAGCACGGTGAACGGCACAGTTCCCACCGTGATGGGATGGCCGACTTGCGGTTCCACAGTGACCGGACACTGCGGGGGATGGTTGACGAACACGCCACCCAGCAAGGCGCGGAACGTCGGCGTCTCCGTGTAACCAGCGGACCCGGAATGAACGACCAGCAGCCCGTTACCCCGACGGACGTAATCTACGAAGGCCGCCTCGACCTCTTCGGTCATCCAATGGCTTTCGTCGGTCGCTGAGACATTGTTCGATTTGACGAACAGCGCCACTGGATACTCGGCCATTCGTTCCGCCGACCACTCCGCGGCATTCTCGATCCAGTCGAACACGTAGCCCTGCTCAGCTAACGGCGCCAGTCCCTCGCGGGCCACCTTCGCCGGATGCCAACGATCATCGGACAAAACTAGTATTCTCATGACTCCCTCCTGCTTCAGCTTGCTTCAATGGATCATGTTTATCGCTATAGTATAGCTTTCTAGCGATAAGTGTCCACTGCTTCAATGAGCGCCTTGACGTTCTCGAAGGGCGCATCGTTTTCGATTTCGATGTAAAAAATACCGCCGCCGCCCAGCGCGTGATAGCGGTCGGCATAGGCGCGGATGGCGGCCTCGATCTCCTGGGGCGTGCCGCGCGGCACGAGATACTGCCGGTCGGGGTGGATGTAGAGCGTGACCCGGCGCTCCACGCATTTCTCCACGGCGTTCGGCCACTGCTCGAAAAGTTTGATCTGCGGCCACAGGCCATCAATGCCCAGGTCCAGCAACTCGTCGAAAATCGGGCCGAGATAACCACAGGAATGGAAGAAGACTTTGCATCCCGCGCGTTTCACCCGTTCAAACATGCGGCGGTAATGCGGGACAAAGATCCGCCGGAACAGCGCCGGCGATACGAACGGTGCGATCTGCGTGCCCCAATCGTCGCCGAACATGATGATGTCGGCGCCGAGATCAAGAAAGTCATCAATCATGTCCATCCAGAAGTCAACCAGACGCTCCAGAAAAGCCAACAGATGTTTGTCCCCAACGGCCAAACCGATCAGAACCTCTTCCATCGGCTGTAGCTCATAGAGGCGTTCGAAGATGGAGATGCCGCTCTCGATCCTCAGATACTTTTCTTGATTTCGGGCTGCCGCATACTTTTTTGAGGAGAAGAGGCGACTGGCGGACATACGCGGGGGAAAAACGTAGTCGGCTGCGGCCTCCCAGCCGGTGAAAGGGAAACGCTTGGGGATCCCGGAGACGCCAAAGATAAGATGCTCCCATTCAGTGCCCCATATATCTTTTCCAAGATCGTGATACCGCCCGGAATCATCCACCGCTTCAGAAGCGGGCGTATAAATTTGGAACATAATCAGGTTGTCCGGCGGATGAGCGTTGAACAAGTCCAGCAGTTTTTGTCCGTGGACATACAATCCGGCGGGCGAGTCATGATAAATGAGCGGAATCTTATCGGGGTGGTTAAAGTGAATGGCATCGAGCATACGCTGTCGGGGAGTTACCATTGGCGCACCTCCAATCATCGCCATTATTCGTCTTTCGCTGCGGACCACGGTTGGCCGATGGGCCAACACGACCATCTTCAGACCGCCATGAGGGTTCACACGACTGGGGAAATAAAGCGGGTGAGGGGATTCGAACCCCTGACATCAGGCTTGGGAAGCATGCGTTCTACCACTGAACTACACCCGCGCGCTAACGATGGGGATTATAGCATAAGGCGCAATCTTGGCAAGTCTGCGTTACCTGGGGTTGCATTCACTGCACAAAGAGAGTAAAATAGGTTTAGGTGTAATTTATCTGATCTTTGTGGGATTGTTCTATCGCGTGAAAGTGAGTCTACTATGCCGAAAAAGAAACCGGATGTAGCTGCCGACGAGGGTAAAGCCATTAATTGGGATGATCCAAGCCTCTACTTTAACCGCGAGTTGAGCTTTCTCTTGTTGAATCTGCGCGTGTTGGAAGAGGCGCTGGACGAGCGCCACCCGCTGCTGGAACGGGTGAAGTTCCTCTCGATCTACTCGAACAACCTCGACGAGTTCTTTATGATCCGCGTTTCAGGGTTGTATGGGCAATTGCTCGCCGGCGTGGTGGAGACGCCGCCCGATGGGATGACGCCGGCCGAACAATTGGCCGCCATCCGCCGCGAAATTCTGCCGCCTTTGACCACCCAGATGAACTGCTGGCTTAATGACCTGATGCCCAAGCTTGCCGCTGAAGGAATTCATATTCTGAGTTACGGCGACCTTAAAGGCAAGCAGCGCAAGTTGTTGCGCCGGTACTTCGAACAGGAGATTTTCCCGGTGCTCACGCCGCTGGCCTTCGATCCGGGGCATCCTTTCCCGCACATCTCTAACCTCAGCATCAATCTGGCGGTGGTGGTGCGCGATCCGCTTCACGGCGAGCGTTTCGCCCGTCTCAAAATTCCCAACGTTTTCCCGCGCCTGCTGCGCATCCCCGAAGAGGAAAAAGCCGACAACTACGATCCCCTGGGGCTGAAAACCGTCAGCGACAACAACTTTGTCTGGATTGAGGAAGTCGTCGCCGCTAACCTGGATATGCTTTTCCCCGGCGTCGAGATTGTGGCGGCGTATCCCTTCCGGGTAACGCGCGACGCGGACCTGGAGATTGAGGAGGACGAAGCCGCCGACCTGCTGGAAACCATCGAAGAGAGTGTGGAGCGGCGGCAGTTCGGCTCGGTGGTGCGGCTGGAAGTGGATAAGCATATGCCTAAGAATATCCGCGACATCCTGTTCAGCAATCTCGAAATCCCACCGTATCTGGTCTACACGGCGGATGGGCCGATTGGGTTGGCGGATGTGATGAAGCTGATGGCGGTGGATCGCCCGGATCTGAAGGACACGCCGTTTATCCCGTACACGCCGCGCGCCCTCTCCGGCGACGAGAACATCTTTGCGGCGATCCGGCGCAAGAAGAATATCCTGCTCTATCACCCCTACGATAGTTTCAAGCCGGTGGTGGATTTTCTGGAAGCGGCCGCGCTTGATCCGCAGGTCTTGGCGATCAAGCAGACGTTGTATCGCGTCGGGACGAATGCGCCGGTGGTGGACGCGCTGCTCAAGGCGCGGGAGCACGGCAAGCAGGTCGCCGTACTGGTGGAATTGAAAGCCCGCTTCGACGAAGAGAACAATATCACATGGGCGCGCGCGTTGGAGCGGGCGGGCGTCCACGTGATCTATGGCCTGGTCGGCCTGAAGACGCACGCGAAGGTGTGCATGGTGGTGCGGCGCGAGCCAGATGGGATGAGGCGCTACGTCCACATGGCGACGGGCAACTACAACGCCGTGACCGCGCGCATCTACACCGACCTGGGCTACTTCACCGCCGACCCGGACATCGGCGCTGATGTGGCCGATTTGTTCAATACCTTGACCGGCTATTCGCGGCTAAATAACTATCGCAAGCTGTTGGTCGCGCCCCATGGGATTCGCCAGGGCATCATTGAGCGGATCGAGCGGGAAATCGAAGTTCACAAGAAGACCGGCAACGGCTACCTGGCGTTCAAAATGAACCAGTTGGTGGACAAAGCGAGCATCATCGCGCTCTATCGCGCCTCGCAGGCCGGGGTGAAGGTGGAGTTGCAGGTGCGCAGCATCTGCTGCCTGCGCCCCGGTGTGCCGGGCGTCAGCGAGAACATCCGCGTCACCTCCATTGTCGGGCGTTTCCTGGAACACCCGCGTATCTTCTACTTTCACAACGGCGGAAATGAAGAAATCCTCTTGGGCAGCGCCGACCTGATGCCGCGCAATCTGGATCGCCGGGTGGAGACGCTGTTCCCGATCGAGGACCCCGAACTGCGCGCTGCCATTCGTGACCATATCTTGCGGATTCATCTGCAGGACAATGTCCAGGCGCGTGTCTTGATGCCCGAAGGCGCTTACAAGCGCCTCCGCGCCAGGCCGGATGAAGAGGAAATCAACTCGCAGTTATGGATGATCAGTCACCGGGGTATCTGGCACGTCGGCGAGTAATGGGGGTTCGTTGGGGAGCGGTTCAAACAAGCCGTATGATTTTTCCGGGAATGTATCTTGTGACGTTTGCAAGAGGTCTTCGGGCTGGTAGTTGAGTTCGCGCGTTAAAAGCTCGACCAGCGTTTGTACGGTTTTGACGCGCGAGTAGCGTTTGTCATCGCTCTCGATCACCGTCCACGGAGCCGGGACTGTGCTGGTGCGGAGCAGCATATCTTCCACGGCCTCCTCGTACAGTTCCCATTTGGCGCGATTGTCCCACGTTTTGGGTGTGAGTTTCCAGGCTTTGTGCGTGGCTTGCTCGCGCGCCATAAAGCGCCGCAGTTGTTCTTCCGGGCTGATGTGCAGCCAGAACTTGGCGATGATGATGTCAAACTCCACCAATTGGCGCTCGAATTCGTTGATCTCGCGGTACGCGCGCCGCCACACGTTTTTGGGATAGATCCCCTCCACGCGTTCGCTTAGCACGCGCCCGTACCAACTGCGGTTGAAAATCAGGATTTGCTTCTTATCCGGCGGCATCAGGCAGCGCCAAAATCGCCATAGATAGTGATGGGTGCGTTCCTCGTTCTCCGGGGGCGCAATGGGGTAGACCTCATAGCCGCGGGGGTCCAGCCTTTCGGTAACGTATTTGATGTTGCTGCTTTTGCCGGCGGCGTCCATTCCCTCATAGACAACCACCAACGAGCGTTTGTTCAGGTAGAGCTGATAGGCCAATTGGCGGAGCTGTAACTGCGCGCGCAAAAGCTCTTTTTCGTAGGTCTTGCGTGGTAAACTTTGGCTCAAATCAATTGTTTGTAACATGGGTCAGGCTTCCTCATCTTCCGGCAAAGGCTCTGCTTCTTCGATGTAGGTATCTGGCGGCAACGCCTGTCCGCGCGCCTGGAGCGCCCTCTCCATGCGCTGGATGACCGCCTCAAAAGCCGCGCTGCGTGCCCACCGCTCATCTGTCGCGGGGATGATCTCCCACGGCGCTGTGGGGCTATCGGTGCGCTGCAACATCTCTTCGATGGCGGCGACGTAGTGCTCATACTTGTTGTGCCGTTCCCAGTGTACTGGTTGAACGCGCCAACTGGACAGCGGGTCGCTCTGTAAGGCGGTGAGCCGCCGCGCTTGTTCTTCCTGGCTGATGTGGAAGAAGAGCTTGGTGATGACGTACCCATCGTCTGCCAGCGCGCGCTCGAAATTGCTGATGTCCCGGAACGCTTTGTGCAAGTCCTGTTTGGGCAGACCCGTTTCCACCCGTTCGGTCAAGACGCGCCCGTACCAACTGTGATAGAAGATCGCCATATCGCCATAACGCGGAATCTTGAGCCAGAAACGCCACAGCCATGGCATGTGCGTTTCGTAGGTGCGGGGCGGTTGGATGTCGTGGATGGTGACATTGCGCGGATCAAGCTTCTGGGTCATCATCTTCATAGCCGCGTCTTTACCGGCTGCATCCCATCCCTCAAAAACGATGATGACAGGAACCCCTGCATCCCGGCAGGCAATTTGCAACGCATACAGTCGTTGTTGGAGCCGGGGACGCTGCTTCTTGTAGACGCCCTTCCGCAGTTTTTGCTCGAGATCCACAGTTTCTAGCATGATGATCTCCTGGTGGATCGCTATGGTAGAGGTACAGTTGTTGAAAATTGGACGCAGATTCTCGCAGTTTATCGCAGATAAGAAAGACAATCGGCGTACATCTGCGAAAATCTGCGTCCGAGATATGTTCTACAAATTGACGACGGCGGCTTGCAGCGCCTCGGTGACGGCGTCAATCGCCTGCGCGCCGTCAATATCAACCAGGATGCCTTTGCCGCGATAGTACCCGATGAGTGGGCTGGTCTGATCCCAGTACGCCTTCAGCCGGTTCTGTACGGTCGCCTCGGTGTCGTCGTCCCGTTGGTACAGCGGCCCACCGTCTTTGTCGCAGATGCCCGCCTGTTGCGGCGGGTTGAACTTGATGTGATAGGGTTCGCCGCAGGTGCGGCACAAACGCCGGCCGGTCACCCGCTCGATCAGCAGTTCATCGGGCACGATGATGTTGAGCACGCCGTTGATGGCGACGCCCTTCTCGGCCAGCGCCTTGTCCAGCGCCTCGGCCTGCGCCAGCGTGCGCGGGAATCCATCGAGCAGCGCGCCCACTTCGCAGTCCGGACGGCTCAAGCGGTCGAGCACCATCGCAATGGTGATGTCGTCGGGGACTAACGCGCCTTGATCCATGTACGTCTTGGCTTTGCGTCCCAGTTCCGTCTCGTTTTTGAGGTTATAGCGGAACAGATCACCGCTGGCGACGTGTGGCAGGTTGAGATGTTCGCTCAACCGTGTCGCCTGCGTGCCTTTCCCGGCGGCGGGCGGTCCAAGTAGGATAACGAATTTCGAGTTTGTAGCCATAATTTTTCTCCTTGTCTATACGATGTTTGAGATATGTTTTACCCATGTTCCTTTTATAAAACGTAAAACGTAAAACGTAAAATTGTTTTACGTTTTACGCATTACGTTTTACGAGCGTAGCACGGCGATGGCGTTAGCCAGCAACCGGGCGAAGTCGGCGCGCTCGAAGCGCCGCCAGGCTTCGGGAAAAGTGCTCATCAGGCGTCGAATTTCCGCCTGTTGAAACGCCAGATATGCGGCGACGTCGGGTGCGCCGATGGGCGTCTGCGTCCACCGTAGAGCGCCATCCACCGGCGGCATCCACGTCCCCCACGCAAGGACGTGGTGCAATTGGGCGCTGGCGACGACGGCATCCTGAAGCGCGCCCAGGTGGTTTTGCAGCGTTTTCAGTTCATCAATGGCCCGTTCGGTATCCGCCCCCAACACCTCGCGGAAATACTCCACCGTGTAGCGCAGGTTCTTGGCGACGATGCGCATTTGGTGATAGTCGCTCAGGGCAGCGTTGGGTTGATCGAGCCGGGCCTTGCACTGATAGAACTCCGCCAGACGCCCATTCACCAAATCGGGTATGGCTTCAGCGATGCGGCGCACAGCGTAACGTTGCGTTGCGTCGCTTTGGGGAAGCGGTGTTGCCAGGCGTATGGCAAATTCGTGTTTGAAGCGTTGATAGCGTTTGCCGTCCAAATACGTCAACATCCTGCGCCGCGCGCACTTATATTCGGCGTCCCACGCCTGCCGCAACACGGACAAGTCGGGCGCGTTCCCTTTCGTAAAAGTGTCCAGGTACGTTTGGGCATTTTCGCGGAAAACATCCAGATCGCGGACATGGCCTAGCACTCGCCCGGTCCGTCGCAGGTCCTTGAGGTACGGCTGCATCGCGTCGGCATCCATCGCCGCTGCAAAGACGCGAAATGCCGTGCGCATCCGCCGGGTGGCGACGCGCATATCGTGCAATGCCTCGGTATCTTGCCCTGCGCGCGTCCCTTGCTCGTTCAGCATCACCCGCAGCAGGTGAAAGCGTAGCGTTTTGCGCGCGGCCTCGGCGATAGTGTCGTCCAGCGTGATGCCGGGCGGGGCCGCGTTGACCGCCGCCAGCCCGCGCTCGAATTTTGAAAGTGGCTCAGGCGATAGTCCGGGCATATCTGCCAGATCACTCACGATAGCCGCCAGATCGGATTCAGCCCCTGCGCCTTTAAGCTCGATTTCCAGCTCCATAAATGGCTCCTCGCTGCCGGTGTGCGACAACGTCACCGTGTCGAGGCTAAGTTCAGCGACGAGGCGCTGCGCGTGGAAGATATGGCGCACACAGCGTCGCTGCTTGAGGCTGAAGAGCGGCGTCAGCGGAGCACATTCCGCCAATGCCAAAACCTGCTGACGCGCCGGGCTGTCCGGCCATTGGCTCGGCGTCGCCAGCGATACCGTCGCGGGTAGCTCCGTCTCCCACTCCTCACGGCGATGAACGGCGCCGGAAACGCCGCGTAATCCTTTAAGGGTGATCAGGCGAACGCCGTCCTGCTCCCTTTGGCGACAGGCGTATCCGGCCCGCAAAATTTTGCGGTCCGGGGTGTCGAAATAGGTGTCGTGAATGTCGTAGACGCGGCCCGCCGCGAGCGAAAAGCGCCCGATGGAATCCAAAGCCTGCATCGTCTGGTAGACCTGGATATTTTGTATGGCAAATTTCGCTTCGATTTCCATGAACACATTCCTGCAGCGGTTTCATATTTATTATACGGGTTTCTCAAGGAGTCACAAGTTTGATGCCAGAATCCCCAACCAGTTTTCTGTTTTCGGGTATACTTGCACTCTGTTAGCATGGGAGGGATGATGCACGCGATTCTGGCCAGGCTTGTCGAGAACATCTCGTTTACTGACGATATTGCGCGGGACGTGACGGACTTCTTACAGCATTACGGCTGCCCTAACACAGCCGTCCACAGCGCGGCGGTGGCGGCGGAAGCGCGTCGTCTTGCTGCGCAGGTGGATGTGGACGAGACAGCGGCAGCGCAAGCGGCGTGGCTGCACGACATCAGCGCGGTGTTTCCGGCGGATGAGCGTGTGGCAGCAGCAGAGGGTCTGGGCATTGACGTGCTGCCCGAAGAGCGCACCCTGCCGATGATCCTGCACCAAAAGCTCTCGGCGGTCCTGGCCCGCGAAGTGTTCGGCGTGACCGACGCCGCCGTGTTGAGCGCCATCGGCTGCCATACCACGCTTAAGGTGGAGGCTTCCCGCCTCGACAAGCTCATCTTCGTGGCGGATAAGCTGGCGTGGGACCAACCCGGCGAGCCGCCATATCGCGCGGCCATGATTGCGGCGCTGGTCGAGTCATTGGATGCGGCGGCGTGCGTTTACCTGCGCTACCTGTGGGAGCGTCGCGCGACGCTGGCGGTTGTGCATCCATGGTTCGCTGCTGCATATAGGCAATTGTGTCATGAAGCAAGTAGCGCAAGCTGTAGCCGCAAATTTGCGGCGCTTGCGGCAAAGGCATACTGACAGTTTGCCCTACATTTGCGATTTGTTATTTCTCCGGGAGGTATGTATGTGTGAGACGCAGATCAGGATTGCAGTCGTGATTTCGGCGGGACAGGAGTGGGATGTGGTGCGCGATGTGGTGGCGCATAATGGAATGTGTACTTCCCCTTATGGAGAATGGTGTACCGCGCCGGTCGAAATCAACGGGTTTGCAGAAACAGCCGTCTTCTTCCACGAGGGATGGGGGAAGATCGCGGCGGCGGCGGCGACGCAATACGTGATTGACCGCTGGCAGCCGCAGCTCATCGTCAACCTGGGGACGTGCGGCGGCTTCGAGGGGGCGATTGCGCGTGAGACGGTCGTGCTGGCCGAGCGCACGCTCGTCTACGACCTCATCGAGCAGATGGGCGATCCCGACGCGGCCTTCGCCCACTACGCGACCGACCTGGACTTGTCGTGGCTGGCGGAACCGTACCCGATGCTTGTGCATCGCGGGTTGCTGCTCTCCGGCGACCGCGATCTGGTGGCTGAGGAAGTCCCCGTCTTGCGTGAGCGCTTCGGCGCTGCCGCCGGAGATTGGGAGTCTGGCGCGATTGCCTACGTCGCGGCGCGAAACGGCGTGCGTTGTCTCATCCTGCGCGGCGTCACCGACCTGGTGGGGGCCGGCGGCGGTGAGGCTTACGACGGCTCCGTCGCGTTCTTTCGCGCACAGGCGCGGATCGTGATGACGCAATTGCTCAACGCGCTACCCGCCTGGCTGGCGTGTGTGCGTTGGTAAAGGAGGCAAGATGCAAGATACAAGATACAAGATGCAGGATTTTTCATTCTTGCTTCCTGCAACTTGCTTCCTGCATCTTGCTTCTTTGTGCTCAGACTTTTTGTAACACGAAGCTCTGGTAGACGACATCGCCAGTTTGGAAGCGTTTGTAAATCCCCGCGCCTTTGGTTCCGGCGAATTCTTGCAGCAATCGTCTCAATGTCTTGGGGACGCCACGTTGGATGTGCGCGATCCGGCGGTCGTGGTCGGCGTCCAGGGCTTCGATCACGTTGGGGGTAATGTTCTTCTGCTTGATGCGCTGCATCTTGGTCTGTTCGAGTTGTTCGTCCAGCGCATCGAGTTGCTCGCGGTTGCGGAAATCGGCAAAGAGAAAATGTCCCCCCGACTTGAGGACGCGCTTCACCTGCGCGAGGAAAGCCGCCATCGAACCGTAACAGTGGGAGGATTCCACGTTCACAACGGCGTCGAAACTTTTATCGTCAAAAGGGAGATGTTCAGCATCGCCTGGCATGAAGCTCAGACCCTCGACACAATAGTGCTGCCGGCACAGATTCACGGCTTTGTCGGAAAAGTCCACGCCGACCATACGCGCTGGCTCGAGGTAGCGTTTGATGTAGTCCGCTCCGCCGCCCCGTCCGCTGCCTACTTCCAGTACTTTGAGTCCACGTAGATTAACTGCATTGGCGACATGGTGATAAAGCTGAATGCAGTAGCGATTAATTTCGTCATTCATGTGCAGCGTTGGTGTTTCTGCTGCATCGTCGGGGGCGTATCCGTAGTTCATAAATGTCCAGTCCTGCTTTTGATAGTAACGGGCCATGAACTGGTACATCTGTTTACGTGAAGCTTTTCTGAATCCTGGATAAAGATCACACAATTTGGTATACCATCTGGCTAACATACATCACCTCATCTCCCTTGGCGGTTTGGGAACACAATGCGTCCATTATACCAGATATAAAAACTCACCGGTTTCTGTAAGAAACCGGTGAGTGTGTGCTAACTTTGTGAGAGCGTTTTCTTAGCCTTTCAGCGATCCGGCGAGCAGGCCGCGCATAAAGAGCTTGCCCAGCGCCAGATAGACAACGATGGTCGGCAGCGCGGCGATCAACGCGGCGGACATCTGCACATTCCACTCCACGCTCCAGCTTCCGGCGATGTTCTGCACGGCGACGTTGACCGGCGCCAGCCGGGGACTGCTGAGGACGACCAGCCCAATCAGAAAGTCGTTCCAGATGTTGGTGAACTGCCAGAGCAGGACAACGGCAAATGACGGCATAGAGATCGGCAACAGAATCCAGCGATAGATGCCAAAGAAGCCGCATCCATCAATCTTGCCCGCATCCACCAATTCATCGGGAATGCCGGCATAGTAGCTGCGGAACAAAAGCGCCGTGATGGGAATGCCAAAGATACAATGGACCATAATCAGGCCCAGCGTCTTGCCATAAAGGCCCACGGCCTGCAAGGTTCGCACCAGCGGGACGAGGATACCCTGGTAGGGCAAAAACATCCCGACCAGGAACAAAATAAACAGCGTATTTGAACCGGGGAAACGCCATTTGGCGAAGATATAGCCGTTGATTGATCCGATGAACGATGAAATGATCGCTGCCGGGATCGTGATCACGATGCTGTTGCGAAAGTTGGGGGCCACGCGATTCCACGCTTCCCTGATTCCGTCCAGGCTGACGGTTTTGGGAAGGTCCCACATGCGGGTCACATTGAGGTCTTCATAGGGCTTAAGCCCGGTGATAAACATCACGTAGAAAGGCAGCAGGTAGAAGAGGCAGAAAACAATCAAAAAGAAATAGATCGCGCTACGCGATAAAAGCTGGCGTGTCTTCATTGTTCGGCCTCGAGGTTCATACTGTGAAGGTAAGGCGCGACCAGGAAAGAGGAGAGGAAGACCATAAAGAAGCCGACTGCTGCGGCCAACGAAAAGCGATATAACCCAAAAATTGACTGGTACATGTGAAAAGCCAACGTATCCGTGGTGAAAGCTGGCCCTCGTAGAATGGTCACCAGGTCAAAGACTCGGATAGATCCCATACCCGTCAGCACGACGGCGGTGAACGTCACCGGTCGGAGCAGCGGAATGATGATGCGGCGGTACAGTCCCCAGGTTCCTGCGCCATCAACCCTGGCGGCTTCGCGTAGTTCGTCGGGAATGCCGCGCAGCGCGGCCAGATAGAGGGCCATGATATACCCGGTGAACTGCCAGGCCGCCGCTACTGAGATCGCCAGGATGCCCCATTTGGGATTGGCATTCCATTCAAAGTAGAAATTCTCAAATCCGATCTTTTGCAGGAGCAGATTAATGCCTGTGGTCGGCTGCATCAGCCAGCGCCAGGCAACGCCGGTGACGACGCTCGATACAGCGAAGGGGAAAATGACGATGGTGCGGAAGAGTGCTTCCCCTTTGATCTTTTGGTCCAGTAATACAGCGATGAGAAAGCCAAAAATGATGCATTGGCTCATAAATCCTAGCGCATAAAGGACCAGGCTACGCAGGTCCCAGTGAAACCGCTCCATCGTGAAGAGCTGGATCCAGTTTCGCAGACCCACGAAGGTGTAATCTTCGATGGCAGTATCCCATTTCACCAGGGAGACATAGCCAGTCCACAGGATGAAACCATAGATGAATATAGCCACCGCTACGATCGAGGGGATGAGAACCAGGAAAGCGATTGCCGTGTCGCCGTGAAACCAGGGCAATCGCTTGCGTAGTGCAGATAGAATGGGGGAGGCGGCAAAGCCGCGCTCCCCCTGCTGTGTTGAGTGGCTCATAGCCTTATTTGCCAAGCCCGGCGACTTTAGCCGCATCTACCAGCATTTGCTGGGTCTTGGCGACGTTGTGATTAGTAGCAAGATCGGCGAGGGCCGCGTCGTAGTCAACCAGGAAGCTCTGCTTGACCGCTGCGCCGTGCTGAATGCTTGGCAGGCCCACGTTTGTCTTGAAAGCATCCATAGCTTCGTTCAGATACGTGTCATACTTGCTCCGGTCGCCATCCGTGCGCGCCGGGATGGACCCTTTGATGGGGTTGAAGGCATCCTGACCTTCCTTGGAACCGACAACGCGCAAGAAGGCAATGGCATTCTCGCGGTCAGGTGCATTCTTGGGCAGCCCAAAGGAGTCCGAGAGGAGTACGAAGTAGCCCTCAGTGCCAGGTGCAGTCGTCCAATGGTAATCTTTGAACCCTTTGGACATCAGCACGCCGTGGGTCCAGTCACCCATAATCATCATCGCCGGCCCATCGTCGGAGACGAAGCGGTCGTTGATGTCGCCCCAACTGGTGCTCAGGTAATCCGGGTTGGCGTAGCCGTAGAGCTTGTCCAAGATCTGCAGCGCCTGGGTGACGCCGGGATCATCCCAGCCGGTTTTGCCGTTGAACAAACCCTTGTACTTGTCAGGCCCCAGCACAGACACGAGAATGTTTTCCAGGACATGGCCGGAGAAACCACCGCCAGCATCTTGCTCGGCGAGCGCTATGGCCGGGATGCCTGCCGCCTTGAGTTTTTCCGCGACGGTAAAGAACTCATCCCATGTCTTGGGCGGTGTGGTGACACCCACCTGCGCCAAACGGCTGGGACGATACCACATCACGTTCGAGCGGTGAATGTTGACCGGCACGGAGTAGGGTTTGCCTTCGTAAGAAGCAATGGCGACCACGTCGGGAGGGAAGATTTTATCCCAACCCTCTTCCTTGTAGAGCCAGTCCAGGGGTTCCATACGGCCGGCGATCACGTGGCTGTCAATCAACTCGCGGCCCAGGTGAACCTGGAAAGAGTCAGGCGGTTCACCGCCCAACATGCGGGTTTCCAACAGAGCCTTCATATTGCCGCCCTGGCCTTGCCCGCCGGCCAGCGCTGCGTTCTCAATGGTGACGTTCGGATATTTCGCACTGTAAATCTTGTAAATCGCATTGAGGGCTTCAACTTCACCGCCCGAGGTCCACCAGGAGAAGATCTCCAACTTCCCGGTGCCGGCTTTGCCGCCGCTTTTACCGCCGCACGCAGCCAAAATCATTGCCAGCGCTACGATGAGCGCGGTCCATGCCAGTAACTGGCGCCGTTGAATGGAAAACTGTGCTTTCACTGCGCTACCTCCTTCTTTAGATAGGAATAATGGGGAAAAGCATCATTATTGTAGTATAGGTTTTGGAATAATGCAACTTTACTCCGGGGTCAATAAGTTTCGGCGTTCGCCATAAGCAACGCGAATGCCACACAGGAGACGATGACGACCAACATCAGACCCACGAGAATGACAGCGCCGATGCCAGCGCCTAACCATGACCATAGTCTGGTGCGTTCTTCGTTGACCGCCTCGCGCGCCGAGAAGATGCCCACCAGGCCAAGCAGCAGTGGAATGAACGGGAAGCAATAGAAGCTCATGTTGCATGTTATGCACGACAGCAGCACCAACACGCCGCTGGCAAGCGCGCCCAACGCCGCCAGATCGTAGGTGTTGCCCATAAAGGTGACGGTGCGCTGGTGGGGATTTTGACTGCCTCCTGCGCCATAATCCTCTTCTGGCCGATCTTTCATCCGTTCCACAAAAGCATTTTGTGTCATGGCTTTTCCTCCCTAACTTTCCAAATCTTCAATCAGCAAATCTAAAATCAAGCGCGTTCTTGTGCAACGGCGGGGAACATCGCTCAACCCCAATGCCTTCAAGACTTCATCGGGACGTCCGGTTGCTCTGGGACGGGCGTGGAGGCGCATCCACAGGCCGAGCCAGGGGGAAGGCGCGTCTTCGCAGTGCAGTTCCTCGACCAGTGGGCGCAGATCGTAGGTTTTGCCCCGGTACTTGCGTCCGCGTTTCGCCAGCGATAGGGTTGCGCTGTCCAGAAAGTCGGCGACAGCAGATTGCACCGCATCCGGCGTAACATCGCGCAGCCACACGCGATACTCGGCGGCGATGAGTTGTTCGGAGAGCGCCGGCTCGTCCTCCGGTACGTTGTGAATGTCGCTGACCGACAAGTCGGGCGGGAGCGCGTTCGCCAGCGCCGCCAGCATCACCTCCGGCGCCACCGGCGATTCCAGCCACACATCCAACAGATCCGCCTCGCAACCGCAGCCCACGGGCAACGGCGCGGCAAAGTGCAACTTGGGCCGTGGATTGTACCCCTGGCTGTACTTCAACGGCATCCCGGCCCGCCGCAGACTGCGTTCCCACACCTTGCCCAATTCCAGCACCGATACATAAGCCAACGTCCGCCGCGTCGCAAACATGATCCGATACCGCAGGGGTGGGTAACTGGTAGCCGGTAATTGAGGATCTGTAACTTCTAATTCACAATTCATACTCCCTACTCCCTTACTCCCCACTCCCCAACTCCGGACACTCCCATTCCGCCGTCCACATCCCCGGATAGTTGACGAGGATGCCGCAAGCGTGACACCCATCGCGGCAGTCGGCAAGCAGCTCACCAGCCTGGCTGCGGCGATAGTCGCGCAGCAGAAAGCGCTTCTCGACGCCGCTGTGAAGGTGATCCCAGGGCAGGGTTTCGTCCTCGGCGCGGCGGCGATAGAGAGCGTCATCCACATCCAGGCCCGCTGCGACAATGGCCTGCTCCCACGCCGCCAGGCTGCGCCACTCGTCCCAGGCGTCGAAGCGCGCGCCGTTGCGCCACGCGGCCTCAACGACGGCGCACAACCGGCGGTCGCCGCGCGCCAGCAGCGCCTCGATGCGCGTGCCGTCATACTGGTTCCACGCAAGGCGCAGACCGCGCCCGCGCAGGCGCTCGCGCAGAAGCGTCTGCCGCCGTTCGACGGTAGCGCGGTCGGCCAGCGGCTCCCACTGGAAGGTGGTGTGCGGTTTGGGGACGAAGGTGCTCACGCTGACGTGAATCTCCGTCTTCCGCCCGCCGATGTCGAACCCCAAACGCCGCACGCGATGCGCCAGGTCAATGATGGCCTCGATGTCCTCGTCCGTTTCGCCGGGCAGGCCCAGCATAAAGTAGAGCTTGAGGGTGCGCCAGCCGCGTGTGAAGACTTCGGCAGCCACGGCGAGCAAATCCTCGGTGGCGATGTCCTTGTTGATGCGGCAGCGCAGCGCGTCGCTGCCGGCCTCCGGCGCGAAGGTGAAACCGGAGCGGCGACCCTGCGACAGCATATCCGCCAGATCCACCGAGAAGGATTCGATGCGCAGGCTCGGCAACGAGATGGAAAGGTGGCGGCCCTGGAAGCGTTCCAACATGGCCTCCAGCAGCGGCTTGATCGCGGAGTGATCGGCGGAGGAGAGCGAGAGCAGCGCGACCTCCTCGTAGCCGGTGGCGTCCAGGATGGCCGCGACGCTGTCCACGATTTCGGCGGCGGGGCGCTCGCGCACGGGGCGCGTGATCGCTCCCGCCTGGCAGAAGCGGCAGCCGCGCGTGCATCCCCGCTGGATTTCGACCACGGCGCGGTTGTGCGTCACCTCGACGTTGGGGACGAGTTGACGGATGGGCGTCGGCGGCAGGGTGGGCAGGATGCGCTTGAGGATGCGCGGCGGCGCGGCAGGATCGGTGGGCGTCACGCCGCTGAGTTCGCCCGTGGGCAGGTAGGTGGGCTGGTAGAAGCGCGGAATGTACAATCCCGGCACATCCAGCAGCGCGCGCAATTGCTTCTCCCGTGGCAGATGGCGGACCGTGCGCCACCTGTTGATCAGTTCCAGAATGACGTCTTCCGCCTCGCCGATGACGAACACATCGAAGAAATCCGCGACCGGTTCCGGGTTAAATGTCCCGTGCCCGCCGCCGATGACCAGCGGGTGTGTTGCGTCGCGGTCGGCGGCGCGCAGGGGGATGCCCGCGAGATCGAGGAATTCCAGGCTGTTGGTGAAAAGCTGCTCGTAGGCCGTGCTGAGCGCCAGAATGTCGAAGGCGGCAACCGGGCGATAGCTTTCCAGCGTGTAGAGCGACATCCCCGCGTCCCGCATTTGGGCGATCATATCCGGCGCGGGGAGATAGGCGCGTTCGGCCACAACATTGGGTTGCGCGTTGAGCAGGTCGTAGAGGATGGCGAGCGCGAAGTTGGACATCCCCAGGTCGTAAATGTCGGGGAAGGCCAGGCAGATGTGGGTATCGGTCGCATCCCACGTTTTGTGAACGGCGTTGTACTCGCCGCCCACGTAGCGTCCCGGCTTCTGGACGCGGTGCAGCAGCGCTTCGATGGCTTCCCAGGGGATGGGGGTGGTGCTCGTCATCAGATCTCCTTAGGTCCTATGCTCAGCGCCCCCGTCTCGGGGACGCGCAGGGCGCACAGATTATCATAGCCCGTTCCCGAGACGGGAACGGGAGCAGAAAACCCCCTGCTCAGCGCCCCCGTCTCGGGGGCGCGCAAGGCGCAGAAATGTTTAGCCACGGGCGGCATTCTGCATAATCTTGACCCACACCGACCGCCGCCGCGGCCCATCAAATTCGGCCAGGAAAACACCCTGCCACTGCCCCATCTGCAATTGGCGTTCCTGCACGAAGACGAAATGATCGCTGCCGAGCAGTACGGATTTGATGTGCGCCGTGGAGTTGCCCTCGCTGTGGCGGTATGGCAACCCTTCCGGCGCGATGCGGGCCAGGAGCATCGCCATATCGCTCTCGACATCGGGGTCCCAGTTCTCATTGAGCACGATCCCTGCCGTCGTGTGCGGGCAGTAGATGAAGCATACCCCCTCGTCCACTGCCGCCTCCTGCACTACTCGCTGTATGTCGGCGGTGATGTCAATGAAATCAACCCTCGCGCGCGTCGCAATCTCGATCTTGATAAACATGACACCTCTCGGTGAAGGATGTTGGAACGTCTGAACGTTGTAACGTTGAAACGTTCCAACGCTACGTCAAGAAATCGCGCAACTTGCGGCTGCGGCCCGGATGGCGCAATTTGCGCAGCGCCTTCGACTCAATCTGCCGGATGCGCTCGCGGGTGACGTTGAACGCCTGCCCGACCTCTTCCAGCGTGTGCGGGCGTCCGTCCTTGAGGCCAAAGCGCATTTCGAGCACTTCACGCTCGCGGCGGCCCAGTTCGCCGAGGATATTTTGCAATTGTTCGCGGAGCATCTGCATCGAAGTGGCGTCCATCGGGCCGGGGAGGTTATCGTCCTCGATGAAGTCCGAAAGCTCACTGTTATCTTCCGTCCCCACGGGACTTTCCAGCGACATCGGCTCCTGCGAGATGCTGATGATGCGGCGCACTTTAGACATCGCCCGGCGCAGTTTCCGGTCCAGCGGCGGCGACAAGGGGACGTTGTTGGCGCGCGCCTTATTGATGGCGACAATGTCTTCCGGTTCCAACACGTCCATTTCCAGGGCCAACTCGTCGAGATTGGGTTCGCGGCCCAATTCCTGCATCATGCGGCGCTGCACGCGCATCAAGCGGTTGATCGTCTCGACCATGTGAACGGGGATGCGGATCGTGCGTGCCTGGTCGGCAATGGCGCGGCTGATGGCCTGGCGAATCCACCACGTCGCGTAGGTGGAAAACTTGTACCCGCGCATATAATCGAATTTCTCGACGGCGCGCAGCAGACCGATATTGCCCTCCTGGATCAGGTCAAGGAAGGAGACGCCGCGCCCCACGTAGCGTTTGGCGATGTTGACCACCAGGCGCAGGTTGGCGCGCACGAGCATCTGCTGCGCTTCGGCGGCCAGCACTTCGATGTGCACCCACCACGCGAAAATCGCTTCGGGGTTAATGCGCGAGCGGATCTGCGATGTGGAAGGCCAACGGACGCCGTGCGTCATCTTCTGGCGGATGAAATCCACCATTTCCGGGGGCAGCAGATACAGGAACATCGCTGCGCGCAGAAGTTCCAGGATGATGGGCCGCCAGTGAGGATCGTCGCCCCATTGGTTCGGCCCCATATAGGCGTAGAGATTCGACGACTTCTCGGCAATGAGTACCTGCTGCTGCTGAAGAATTTCCGCGAGAAACTCGGCAGCCTCCGGCGTACTCAACCCCTTGGCTTTGGCCGCCCGCTGACTTTCACTCCAAGCCATGCGAGCCTGTTTGTAAAGCTCCAATATGCTGGTTTCCACGATTTCTGGTTCGGAGGCGGTGACGACCGTCTCGCACACTGTCCCCAGTTGCGCGGCAGCTTCGCGGATGATGCAGAGCCACACTTCCTGGTCCGGTTCCAGCAGATCAACGCGCCCGATTTCACGCAGATACATCCGCACCGGATCATCCACGAGGTCCTCCACGATGATCGGTTTGGATAGCTCTTCCTCTATTTCTTCAAGCTCATCCGGCGACGGCTCTTCATCCCACTCTTCGATCTCCTCGTGGTTATCGTTGGCGTGGCTGAAATCCGCATTCTCCTCAGCAGTTTCTGCGTCGAGTTCCTCTTCCCATGCCTCTTCATTATCATGATCATGATCATGGTCATGATCGTGTTGGTGCTCGACTTCTGCTTCAGGATGCGTGTGATTGGCTGTTCGTTGCCTCGGTGACATTCCCCCTCCTTACCCCAACCGATATAAGATTACCGCCCCAGCGCTTGTTGCACCCGGCACAGCGCCTCCGAGAGACCTTGCAGGGTGGTGAGATAGCGTTCTGCTTTCATATCTCCTTCCACTTGCGCTTCTGCAACCAGACTTTGCGTGCGTTTCGATATATCGCGCAGACGCTTTTCCCGCAGCCGGAGGATGGTGCGCGTCAGATCGCGCGTCCATTGATCCGGCGGCATGTCGGGCAGCGGCGCGGCGATCCACGCGTGAACCTGTTCCAGCAGATCTGGCGGCAGGATATCGCCGAATTCCAACTCTGGATGCGCGCCCAATTCCAGCCAGGCCGACCAGATGAGCCGGTAGACGCCGGAGAAATCATCATCGTTGATGCGGTCAAGCTGCGATTCGATGAGCTGCGCGTCGGCGAGCGCCAGGATGTGTGGATAGCGGATCAGGATCGTCAAGCCATACGCCTCCAGGTCGCCGGTGAGCGTTGTCCGCCCGCTCGTTTTGACGGCGGCTTGACGGCGCACCGCTTGGGCGCGTTCGCGCACCCGCAGCCGGTCGAGCAGCCCGCGCGCGTCCAACCCCAGGCGCAACGCCATCTCCTGGACGTAGGCTTCGCGCTCCACACCGTCGGCGATGTCGTTGAGCAGCGGGAGCATGGCGTCCACGATGCGCGCTTTGCCCTTCGGCTCCTGCGGATTTTCCTGCTTCAGCAGTTGATCGAAGTAAAACCGCACCACCGGCTGCGATTCGGCGACCAGTTTCTCCCAGCGAGCCGGATTTTGCAGGATCAATTCGTCGGGATCAAGGCCCTCCGGCATCGTGATGACGCGAATATCCGCCTTAAGCCGGCCTTCGACGCCCACCAGCCCACGCGGATCGAAAACCGCTTCCCACTCGCGGTCCAACGTCTGCCGCGCCGTCTCCAGGCCCTGCAACGTGCCGTGGATGCCCGCCGCATCCGGGTCCAACGCCAGGATGAAACGCTTGGTGAGCCGCTGCAATTGTTGCAAGTGCTGTTCGGTGAGCGCCGTTCCCATCGGGGCGACGACGTTCTTGTAGCCGGCCTGGTGCGGGATCATCACGTCCATGTAGCCTTCAACGACGATAGCCGCGTCTGCCTTCTGGATAGCCTGGCTGGCGTGATGGTAGCCAAACAGCACGGCGCTCTTGTCGAAGAGCACGCTCTGCGGCGAGTTCATATACTTTGGCTGGTCGTCAGGATTCAGCACCCGCCCGCCAAACGCGATCACCCGCCCGCGCCGGTCGCAGATGGGGATCATCAGCCGGTTGCGGAAGCGGTCGAACGTGCCGCCGCCTTCTCTTTCCACGAGCATCCCTGCCTTGACTTGATCCTCGACGCTGAACCCTTTGCCGGAAAGGTAAGTGCGTGTTGCATCCCACCCTTCGAGGCTGTAGCCCAACTGGAAAGTGTCAATGGTCTCCCGCGTGAAGCCGCGTTTTTCGAGATAGGCGCGCGCGCCGGCGGCTTGCGGCGCGGTGAGCAGCAGCGTGTGATAGTACGCAGCGGCGGCTTCCAACAGCAATCGCAGCCGCTCCGATTCGGTCTCGGCCTCCACCTGTTCCGGTGTGCGCGGTTGCAGTTCCACCCCGGCGCGGCGGGCCAGTTCCTCCAACGCCGTGCGAAAGTCCAGCCTCTCAAAATCCATCACGAAGCTGAAAAGATCGCCGCCCTTGTTGCAGCCGAAACAATGCCAGCTTTGCTTGTCGGGGAACACGTAGAACGACGGCGTCTTTTCCGTGTGGAAAGGACACAGTCCTTTCAAATAGCGCCCCGATTTTTGCAGGTGGACATGCCGCCCGATGACCTCGGCAATATCCAGTCTTTCCTTGACTTCATCCACAACACTCATAGGCACGTATTGTACTCAGGTGAAAAGGAAAGGCAAGAGGGGTGGGGGAGCGTAGGGGAGTGGGAGAGTAGGAGAGTGGGAGAGTGGGGGAGTGGAAGAGTGGGGGAGTGGAAGAGGCCGACTTGTGACTTTCGACTTTGGACTTTGGACTATCAACTGGCAACTGAGAACTTCTCTCACGGGAGCGGCAGGGTGATGAGGTCATCGGGAAGATGCGCGCCGTGGGCGTCGGTGATGGGGAGACGGGTGAAGGTGACAGGATCATACATGCCCACGCGAAGCTGCACTGCGTCCGGCAGGGGGGCGGCGATTGGCAGCGTGTGCGCATCGGCGATAACGTCGCCGGGCAGCCACCACATTGTGGGATAGCGGCCCTGGTTCGGCGGGCCATCGTGCTGCGCGATCATGGTCCCGTCCGCGTCAACCAGATGGACGAAGACGTTATAATCCTGCGGCGGCGCGGCTTTGGCCGCCCACGTCAGCGTGACGGTCAAACTTTCGCCCAACGCCACGTCGTAGCCGCGCAGCGTCAGGTACTCACCGACGGCATACTCAACCCGGTAGGCCGGTGGAGGGGACGCGCTTTTCGCGCGTATGCGCCACGGCCCCAGGTCGAGCATATCCACACCGTTGTCGAACGTGACGCGCGCGCCGCTCTCGTCCACCAGGCCCAGGCGCAGCCAGTATAACGCTGGCACGGGTGTGTCGGCGGGCAGTCGCAGCGTGTAGGTTTCGCGGATGACGTCTCCCGCGCGCCAGAGATCGCTCGGATACAGCGTTCCGCCGAGCCAACGGTCGCTTTCCGCGACGCGCTGCGTGGGGTCTTGCGGGCTGATCTGGACCCACGCACCGTAACGTTCTGACGGCTCCTGCGCGGCCTGCCAGTAGAGCGTGATCGGCAGTGTGTCGCCAGGGCGCAAGTCGCGGTTCGGCGTCTCGTGGGCCAGCAGCGTGATCGTATCATCAAACGTAACATTGAGCGGCGCGGCTGTTTGGGGGACGGCGTCAGTATAGACGGGCGTGGCAAAAGCCGGTCTAAGTACCCACCACGGCGTGAGCGCCGCCAGCACGGCGAGAATCGCCGTGCCGAAGGGGATGCCAATGCCGCGCCATTGCTCCAATCCCCACGCCAGCAACACGCCGATGGCGACACTGCTCGGAAAGAGCAGCCGTCCATACGGCGCGCCTGTGGCGATGGCCCAGCGGACAAGCGAGAGTCCGTTCAGCAGTAACAGGGCGATCAGCAGCCCCAACCCACGCCGCGCCATCGCTGAAAGCCGCCGCGCATCTCCGCGCCACAGCGCCCACACGCTCCCTGCCACCGCGAGGATCATCATCCCGGCGATGATCCAGTAGACCCACTCTGGCAGCGACAGCAGCGCCCAGCCAAAGCCGCCCCAGTAGGTCTCGAAGATCGCTCCGATCTCGCGCAGGCCGAACTCGCGCAGCGGCGTCTGGCTCTCGAAGTGCGGGCGCATGCCCAGCAGATCGCCGTAGAGCAGCGCGTTGTGGACGTACCACCCTCCGCCGACGAGCAGCGCCATCCCACCGAATGCGAGGCCATCGGCAAGCATCTTCTTCCAGGGGATAGGCGCGCCGGGCGGCGTTTGCCCCAGGATTGCCAGGCCGCCCACTGGCAGCAGCAAGAGCGCGCTTTGTTTGGTGAGCATCCCCACGCCGACCAGCGCTCCGAGCGCAGCCCAGCGCGTCCAACGGACCGCCTTTCCCATAAAACGCAGCGCCAGCAGCGCCGTGAAGCTGGCGATGGCAATGAGCAGCGGGTCGTTCGTCACCCCGGCGGAGAGCGCGATGAACTGCGGATTCAGGGCCACGCACGCGGCAGCGCCAAACGCAAAACCAGGTTTTTCGGGACGAATTTGCCGGGCGATATGGTAGGTACACGCGATGGTCACAAGGCTCAGCGCCAGTGAGCACAACCGTAGGATCAGCGCGGTGCGGAAGGTGGCGCTGGCGGCCCACGTCTCGCCAGGCAGGTGGACGTACACGTTTTTGTTCCAGGGATCGGCGTTGCGCTGCGGCGCCCAGCCAGCTTCCCATGCGGGATTGGGGATGAGGCGAGTGTCGAGGTCATCCATCCTGATGCCGCCAACGATGACGGCAGCGACGATGTGATAGAGCGGCGGCGTGTAATAGCGCGGCGGCGTGTGGGGACGCATCGCCGTTGCCATATCCGCCCCGGTGACAACGTGCAGCGTCGGCGTGACCGGCGCGTAGAGGCGGCGTTCCTCGGCGAAGTAGCGGATGACTTGCAGGTGCGAGGACTCGTCAGGATTCTCGAAGAGTGGGGTGACGAGGGCATAGACGACGCCGAGGATGAGGAAGAGGGCGAGGAGTAGGGAGAGGGAGAGCGGGAGAGCGGGAGAAGGGGAGAGGGGGGGAGTGGGTGAGGATGGGGGGGACGATGAATGGCGCATGGGTGTGCCTAACGCAGCTCGACGGCCCAGTCCTGGATTTCGACGGCGCGGTATTCTTCCTCGATCCAGTGAACGGTCTTTTCGAGCACGGCGTAGATGTGGCCGGCGTTGTTCGATACGGCGACAACGGCGATCTCCGCCGACTGCCAGGTGTCGTTCTGTCCCACCTCGGCGGCGGCCACCTCGAACTGGCGGCGCAGTTGAGCCAGTAGCGGCTTGAGCAGCCCGCGTTTCTCCTTCAGCGAGAACACGCCGGGCAGGTAAAGTTGAATGGTACACGCTCCGATAATCATAGAGTCCTCAGCCGTTAGTCCGAAGTCCAAAGTCCAACGTCCAAAGTCGAAAGTCAAAGGCCGAAAGGCGGCGTCTGCTCATGACCTGATCCCCGCTTACCAATCCCCGATCCCCCAATCTCAAATCTTCTGTGTCCACGCGGGATTAGTGTACTTCTCGATCACGAGTTGGTCAATCAGGCTACGCTCAGCGGGCAAAAGAGGAGTGGGGATGAAGGTGAGGTTGAGTGTGGCGGTAAAGCCTTCGATGAGCGCGTGCGCTATATCGCGCCAGGCGACGGCGCGGCCCAGCGCGTCGCGCAGGGTGAGGGCGTGGGCGCGGATGCGGTCGGCGGGCGGGCGCGCGGTGAGATAGTCGCTGATGCGGGCGATATCGCCGCTGAGCGGCAGCGTCCCGTGCTGGAGGATGCCGTCTTTGATGCGCATCTGCGCGCTGCCGAACAGCTTGCGCTGCCCCACGGTGATTTCGTAATCGGCGGGCAGCTCGAAGCAGACGGGCGAGCGGACTGCGCCGGGCGAGCGGACTGCGCCGGGCGAGCGCGAGCCGCCGCGATTTTCGGCGTGACTGTTGGCTGCGGCATTGCGCAGGCCGATCTTTTCCAGCGCATACAACAAAGCGGCGCTCAAGCCCTGGTAGCTCTCGACGATGCCGCCAGCCAGACGCGGCTCGTCGTTCGTCGCGGCGACGGTGTACGAGAGTTCGTCCTCGTGGAAGACGGCAGTCCCGCCGGTGGCGCGCCGCAACAGTGTGACGCCGTCCGCCGCAAGCGCGGCCACGTCCGCATCAGCGAACGGCTGTCCGCGTCCCAAAGTCAGCGCGGGCGGCGACCAGGCGTAGAGTCGCAGGGTGGGCGGCGAGCGTCGCGCCGCGACTTCGCGCAGCAACGCTTCGTCGGTTGCCATATTCAACGCCCCGGCTTGCGGGTACGGTTCGAGGAGCAGTCGCCAGGCGGCGGAGGGAAAGTTGTTAGTCATCAGTTGTTAGTCATCAGTGAGCAATCTAAAGTCGAAAGTCAGATATCTGATGTCGAATCGGCGAATGAGCGAGTCGGCGGATATAGTTACAACAGGTCAGTGAATTCTTCTACCGTCAAGTCGGCTTTGCGGAGCAGATCACGTAGTAATCCCGGTCCTAGAACTGGATGTAGGGGCACAGAAAGCATGTAGATGGAGTTGCTTTTGGTAAGGACAACGTGGCTGCCGCGTTGTCGGGTATGTCCCAACCAGCTTTTTCAAAAGCACGGATGGCCTCTCTTCCCGAAATATGCGGAAGCTTAGGCATATACGGGAACCTCAACTTCCAGGCTGTCAATGGTTAGCAGCAGACCTTGCTCCTGACGCACCTCCAGACATAGTTGGATTGCTTCCTGGATATTCTTTAACGCCTTCACCTGTGTTTTCCCCTGGCTCATACACCCAGGGATAACCGGACACTCGACGACATACCATCCCTCTTCATCCTGGTATATGGTGATTGGCAACCGCATCTTTTTCGCCAGTGATTCTCTTTTCATATATCTGGACTCCATTGTCGCCTCCTGTCTTTCAAGATCCACTCTGCATCATACTTGAGCCGCGGCTGTATATATTCGCACTTCGCGCTCCAAACGGTCCTTCAGGCGATCTTTTTCCATTTCCAAGTCGAAGCGTGTCTGCAAATTGATCCAAAAACGTTCTGATAAACCAAAATAACGTGATAGTCGCAGGGCCGTATCTGGACTGATGGCGCGTTTGCCCTGCACAATCTCATTGATACGCCGCGGCGGCACACCAATATCTTTCGCCAGGCGATATTGACTGATTCCTAGCGGTTGCAGGAATTCTGCTAACAAAATTTCACCTGGGTGAATGGGCGGCAAAGTTTGTTCAGTCATAGTTCTCCCCTAATGATAATCCACGATTTCAACGCGATAAGCGTTACCATCCTCCCACTCAAAACAGATGCGCCATTGGACGTTGATACGGATGCTGTACTGTCCGCTCCGATTGCCGGTAAGTTTTTCCAGGTGATTGGATGGCGGTATCCGCAAATCCTGTAGGGTTTCGGCAGCATCGAGAATCTCCAATTTCATCCGCGCCGTGTGCTGGATTTCGGGTGGCAAGCGACGTGAAATCTGGCGTCGGAAGATTTTGGCGGTTTCTTCAGCAGCGAAACTCTTAATCATTGCTTGTATAGTAACGCGATACGTTATGATTGTCAAGAGGCAGAAAGCAAGGTGGATGCTATGGCATCATCACATCACCCTGGATGTTTTGCCAAACTTCCGCGTCAACCCATGGCTCAACGCCGCTGGCGGTGCGTTCGCCGACGATACGGTAGCCGATGGGCCAGCCATCGTAGCGGTGGATGGGGAGCAGAACGTAGTGCTTCATCCGCTCGTCGTTTAGCTCGATGACGTAGACGGGATGCTCGCGCAAGTGCGGTTCGGCTTCCTTCCAGGTGATATAGCCGGGCGGCGGGCCGGGCGGATCGAATTCGCCGCCAGGGACGTAGACGACGGTGAGTTCCGGGTGCAGATTCTCGGCCCAAGAGATGTAGCGCAGCACCCACGTCTGGACGAAGCCGTCGGTGGGGGTGGGGGGCGTGAGCAGCCACGCGCCGTCCTCGAATTGCGGCAGCAGGTCGCGCGCCCAGGCGTGCCAATCCGTCTTGTGGCTTTGATCGGCGATGGGGTAGTTGTTGCGGACGATCAACACAAGCCAGGCCGCCATCACCACAATCCCCACAACTTTGGCGACAGGCGCGAGGGCCGGACGCCAGGCGAGGATGCGTGGCTTGAGCCACAGCCAGACTTCCTGGATGCCCACGGCGATCAACGGCGCGAAGAAGACGTAGACGGGCGTCATAAAGTCATCCCAATCCACCACGTTGTAGGTGGAGACGAAGAACCACACGCCGATCAGCCCCAGCCCGCACGTCACAGCGACGCGAGCCTGGCGTTTGAACAGCGCCCACAGTCCCAGGCCGCCGGCCATCACGCCGACGGGCCAGAATTGGAGCATCAGTTGGTAGCCGGAATCGGCCCAGCGTTGCAGCCAATACTTTGGCGGCAGGCCAAACGAGATGCCCCACCAGCGTTTGCCGGTGAGAAAGTCGGGCAGTTCGCGCCACGTCGTCGGGCAGAAGTTGCAGAACCGCGCCGGTGGATTGGCGAAGGCGCGCAACGGGATGTAGAGGTACTGCGCCGCCGCCGCTAGCACGATGAGGACCGTGAGCGTGAAGTTCTTGGGCCGGGTCAGCATCCGGTGGTCGGTGGTGAGGACGGCCCACAGCCACATCGGCAGCAGCACGATGGCCGGCGCGTTGACGCCGAAGCTGAGGGCGTAGAGCGCGGCGCTGAGGAAGTAGTAGCGCGGCTGCTTCGTCTCCATAAAGGCGAGCAGCGCCAGCCACTCCGCCGCGACGAGGGTGTTGTAGAGCGGGTACAGTTCGGTGTAGGTGGCCTGGTACCAGAAGCGCACGGCGCAGGCCAGCAGCAGCGCGCCGAGCGTCGAGACGGCGACCGAGCGCGTGAGCCGGTAGTTGACGCGCTGGATCAGCAGCACTGTCACCGCTGATGTGACCGCGCTGAGCAGATTGAGTCGAAAGGCCGGGTTGTTGAAGGGCAACCCGTGGACGAACAGCGCGCCGAGCCAGGTGAAGAGCGGGTAGCCCGGTGGGTGCGAGACGCCCATGACCAGCGTGACGATCTGGTACTGGATCGAGTCCAGGTACGGACCGACGCCAGGATGGAGCGTGCGGACGTAGAGAATACCGGCGAGCAGCGCGCTCAGGAGGCCGGTGAGCCAGAGCCAACATTGGGAGTTACGAGGTTCGTTCAAAGCAGTTCGAGATCAATCTGCAAGTCGTCTGGGGACGCGGGGACCTGTCTTGATCCAATATAAACCTAGCCCAGACCAACCGGGGTAGGCCATAACGAATATACGGGTACGAGCACTTCTTTCGCTGCTTTTTGCCGTCCTTTGATGCTGGCTTCGATCGTCTTCAACACATTAGCTGTGTAATATCGTGTCCCACATTCTGTACATACACCTGCCGGAACATCTTCGAGCAAAATGTGTTGGCCTTGCACATGGCGATACAAGGTAACGCGCTTCTCCACAATTACCCCGCCGCAGTATTCACATGTTTCTCCTTCCCAAAAGCTCATCACCATCTCTCCTGTACCCGTCTTGAGGGTTGATCTTCGTAAACTGTAATCACACGTACTTTGCCTGTTTGGGTGATCCGACACACAGCGCCAATAGATCTTCCATCTAAGGCTTTGCCTATCACCTCGTATTTCTCGTCTTGGGGCCAGGTGCGTCTGATTCTTCCGGTTAGGATGCCATGCTCGATATCGTAGATGTCGAATCCATCATCTTGCGCTTCTTCCTCGGCATGTTCGGTCAAGTAATAGAGTCCATCACGAACCAGGGCCTGGATTTGTGCAATCGTACTCAAAGCGCCCTCGCTGTCCTATAACGTGTAGCCTAAGCTAATTGTTCGTCTTTCGCAATCAGCGCCAGCGCCGCCTCCACCGCCTCAATCATTTGCGAGGGGACGGGAAGCGCCCATACCTCTTCGCTTGAACCGCGCGGGCGCGGCGGCAGTTGGATTTCGATGCGCAGCCATACGGATGTCGTATCGCGGTGCAGGGTGACGCGGCGCACGAAGCTGGTCTTGCCGTTGCCCTTGAAGTAGTTGCCGAGCGCGTACACTTCGTCGCGGCCCAGGGCCACCTCGCCTGGCTCCGTCTGCGCGTAGGCTCGCCGCACCATCAGATGGTTGCTGCCCGCCACCACTGCGCCGATGACGCCGCCAATCGCGCCGCCGCCTAGCAGCCCAAGCGCGCCTCCCACGATGGCCTGCCCCAGGCTTTCATCCGCGCCGATCAGGATGCCCGTGAGCGCGCCGGCGATAGCGAAAAGCACGGTCAGACAGCCCAGTTGGACCTTCCAATCGCCGCCTTCCTCCTCCCAGGCCGCCTCTTTGAGGCGTTCCCACTCCAATGTAGAGTACTTCCAACGCACCAGTGGACGGTCGCTGGCGAGGAATGCGTTGGCCTGGCGAATCTTCGTCTGGCCCCAGAGCCAGGCGATGAGCGTGATCCCGCCAAACAGCGCGAGGAAAAACACGGCGATCACGAGCAGGAAGTAGTCGGTCAGCCCTATGGCGCTCGCGGCCCCGGCGGCGAGCGTACCGAGCAGCGCCAACACGGTGAGCCATAAGGGCGCCATCAGCCCGCGCCGGTAAGGGTCGTTGGTAGGCGGTTGGAAATCGTACTCATCTTCAGTCATAGTGATACCTCACTAAAACGTAAAACGTAAAACGCGAAACGTAATTCGTAATTCGTAATATTCTTACGTTTTTTCGCTTTACGTTTTACGCATTACGTAACGTGCTTTTCTCCGCGTTGCGGAACAATGACTTTACCGTATCCCAAGCTTTGCAAGCCCTCGGCGAGATTTTGCGCGGGTTGGGGATCGCCGTGGACGACGAAGGCGGTCTTGACAGTGTGTGCGTGCGGCGTAGCCCATTCCAGAAGATCGGTGTGATCGGCGTGGGCGCTGTAGCCATAGAGCGTGTGGACTTCAGCCTTGAGTTCGAACTGCTCGCCGAAGATGCGCACGTTAGGCTCGCGGTCGGCGATGCGGCGGCCCAACGTATTCGGCGCTTGCCAGCCGGTGATGAGCACTGCGTTCTTGGGATCGGTGATGGCGTGTTTGAGGTGATGCTGAACGCGCCCGGCCTCCGCCATCCCGGAGGCGCTGATGATGATAAGCGGATTTGCCGCCTCATTGAGTTGTTTGGATTCTTCGACGCTGCGCACGTACCGCATCCGGTAGAAGCCAAAAGGATCGGCGCTGTCGCTGGCAGCGAGAAAATCCCGCGTCTCTTGATCGTAACAATCGGGGTGCATCCGGTAGGTCTCGGTGACGTTGACGGCCAGCGGGCTATCCACGTAGATGGGGATTTCTGGGATGCGCCCGGCGTTGACCAGTTGGTGCAGGTCGTAGACGATGTCCTGCGTGCGCCCCACCGCAAAGGCGGGGATGATGATGCGCCCGCCGCGCGCCGCGACAGTATTGATGATGTCCGCCAGTTGGCTCTGAATATCCTCAATCGGCGGATGCTCGCGGTCGCCATACGTGCTCTCGATCATCAGATAGTCGGTGGGCGGCATGGGCGTGGGGTCGCGCACGATGGGGAGCTTGGGCTGGCCTATATCGCCGCTGAAGAGCAGCCGCACCGTGCGGTCGCGTTCCTCTGATTCCAGGAGCACCATCGCCGATCCCAGAATGTGCCCGGCGTCGAGAAATGTGACGCGGGTGCCGCGCGCGATCTCGTGCGGACGATTGTAGCCCACCCCGACGAAATAACGCAATGCGCGCAGGGCATTGGCCTCAGTGTAGAGCGGCTCCATCGGCGGCAGCCCCTCGCGCAACCGTTTTTTGTTGACGTAAGCCACATCGCCCTCGTGGATGCGCCCGGAATCGGGGAGCATCGCGCTGCACAGATCGTAGGTGGCGTGTGTAGCGTAGATCGGGCCGTCGTAGCCCGATTTCACCAGGTTGGGCAGGTTGCCGGAGTGGTCAATGTGCGCGTGCGAGAGGACGACGGCATCCAGACGGTGAATGTCCACCGGAATTTTGTGATTGCGCGCGTAAGCTTCGTCGCGTTTGCCCTGGTAGAGGCCGCACTCCAGCAAAATGTTGTGCTTGTTGGTGCGGATGAGGTACATTGAGCCGGTAACGGTACCGACACCGCCGAGGAAAGTAATTTTCATCTCACCACCTCTCTATTGTAGTCCACAGTCCAATGTCCGACGTTGTGAAGTAACCGGCCAAGCGTTATTTCTCGTCTGCCTGGCGTAGCACTTCAGTGACGACTTCATCACTCAACCAGAGTCCAGCTTCTCGAAGTGCAACAATGATCGGTGAAACAAAATCTAGCTCGAACTCTTGACAATGCGAAGCAAATCCGGGCCATACGTCGCTTGCCGCCACGGACCGATGCCGGGGATGTCTGCCAGTTGCTCCAACGCGCGCGGCGGATGGTGCGCCAGTTCCCAGAGCACGGCGTTTGGCAAAATCACGTCAGAATCAACGCCCCGGCAGACGGCGGTTTCCTTACGCCAGGCCTTCAGAGCATTGAAGCGGTTGAGAATGTCCTGCGATGGGCGATCGTGATTGCACGGCGAGGGCGGCAGCGGAACTGGCGCGCTGTGCAACGCTTTGAGGATGCCGTTGCCGAAACGCTGCACTTGATATGCTGTCAGCCCGGCGGAGGTCAATTCCTCGCGGCTGCGCGGCTGTACTTGCGCCAACCGGATCAGGCGTTCGTTGGAGATCACCTTGACGGCGGGACGATCCAGCGCCTGGGCCTGCTTATCTCGCCAGAGGTGCAGCCGGTAGAGCACCTGTTGTTCGTTTGGGTGCAGATCGTGAACACCCTTGATGCGCCAGAAGAAATCATCGGTGTGTGGCGCCGATGGTGTGTGAAGCGTATGGCAGAGATAGGCGAAGGTCTCCTGGGCCTCTTCCCAACGCCCGGCGGCGATCAAGTCGCGTTTTTGGATTTCCCGCAAGTCAAGTAAATAGTAGCTATCCATCCAGGCGTAGGTCAGCGCCTGCTCGTCAAGGGGACGCTTGCCCCAGTCATAACGCTGATAGTGCTTGTCAAGATAGACATTGAACGTGCTGGCGAGGATGTCGCCCAATCCTACGCGCGGCCAACCCAGGATGCGCGCGGCCCACATCGTATCGAAGAGCGTGTTGCACGTGAACCCGAAATCGCGGCGCAGCATGATCAGGTCGTAGTCAGCAGCGTGGAAGACTTTCTCGATCTCAGGTTCGGTAAACACGGGAGCTAGTGGGCTGAGATCATCCAATGCCAACGGATCAATCAGGTAGTTCGCCTCCGGCGTCGAAATCTGGATGAGGCACACGTGCTCGTGATAGGCGTAGAGGCTGTTCGCTTCGGTGTCCACGGCGATGCGCGGTTCATGGGACAGGCGCGTTGCCAACTCGCGCAGCGCGTCTGGCGTGGCGATGACTTCCGGTGGGGCGACTGTTGCCGCCGTTGGCGGGTCTTTCTGTGCCATGGTGTGGGTATTATCGCTGTTCAGAGGAGTTTGTCAAACGGAACAAGGAGCAACAGACCTTTTCCGGCACACTGCTCTTGTTTTTTGACAGGATTTACAGGATTAACAGGATGAAGAAACAATCCTGAAAATCCTGTTAATCCTGTCAAATTAGAGAAATGTGTGTGCTACGCCAGCGTGAATGACGCTTGCGCGCGGATGTCCCTGGATGAGCTGCCGAACGCCACGGTGAACGCGCCCGGTTCGGCCACCCATTGTCCCCGGTAGGGGTCGTAGAACGAGAGCGCGCGCTCGTCCAGCGTGAATTCGACGACGGCGCTTTGCCCGGGTTCCAGATGCACTTTCTTGAAGCCTTTCAACTCCTTCGGCGGGCGCACCAGCGACGAGACCGGATCACCGACGTACACCTGCACGACCTCCTGCCCGGCCACAGCGCCGGTGTTCGTTAGCGTGACGGCGACGCGGACGGGTTCGCCGGCCTTGACCGTCTCCGGCGCTTGGGCGTCGCTATAGGCGAACGTCGTGTACGACAGGCCGTGCCCGAAGGGGAACAGCGGCTCGACGTCCTTCTTGTCGTAGTAGCGGTAGCCGACGAAGATGCCCTCGCCGTACAGGACTTCCATGGAGCCGGGATAGTTGATGAAGGTGGGGTTGTCCTCGTAGCGTTTGGGGAATGTGACCGGCAGCTTGCCGGAGGGGTTCACCGCGCCGGTGAGCACGTTGGCGACCGCGTGGCCGCCTTCCTGGCCCATGTAGTAGGCCAGCACAATCGCCGCGACGTCAGCGGCCCATGGCATTTCGACGGGCGAACCGACGTTCAGCACGACGACGGTGTTGGGATTCGCCGCCGCGACCGCCGCAATGAGCGCGTCCTGCTCGCCGGGCAGCTTCATGTCGGGGCGGTCGCGCCCTTCGCTCTCGAAGCCTTTGGGCATCCCGCCGAAGATGATGGCGACGTCGGACTGCCTCGCCAGCGCGACGGCGCGCTCCAGCCGGTCGTCGGGATCGGGCGCGAACGCGCCTTGCAGGTAGAGCGCGGTCGAATCCACGCCCGGCAGTTTGACGTACTCGACCTTGAGCGCGTAGGCGCGTTCGGCTTCCAGTGTCACAAAGGTGTGGGCCGTGCTGGTGAGCCAGCCGCTCTCGGTGCCGGGCGTGGCTTCCATAACCAGGTTGCCGTCGAGGTACAGACGGGCGATGCTGGCGTTGCGCAGTTGCAGCGCGTAGCGCCCGCTGCTCGGCACGGTCAACGTGCCCGTCCAGCGCGCCGAGAACACTTTCCCGTCCACGCCCGGCGGCAATGGGATGCGCCAGTCTTCGACGTTGGGTTCGATGCGCGAGGCGACCGGCGCGCCGGAAAGGTCGGCGTTGTTGAAGAATTCGCACAGCAGCCCTTCGCCCAGGTAATCCGGTTTGATGGCGGGCAGTTCAACGAAGTTGTCGCAGCCCTGTTCGTAGTTGAGGACAACCGCATCGCCGAGTTTCGCCTTCAGCCCTTCCAGCGGGCTGACGCGATAGGGCGGCTCCAGGTACGAGCTGCCGCCGCCGCCGATGCGACATTCCGCCGCATTCGGGCCGATGACGGCGATGGACTGCGCGCCTTTCAGCGGTAACACGCCGCCGTCGTTCTTGAGCAGTGTGATGGAGGCTTCGGCCAGTTCGCGGGCGAGCGCCTGGTGTTCGGGCGTGTTCAGCGATCCGGCGGGCAGCGGGCCGTCCATTTTGCCGGATTTGACGATCATCCGCAGCATCCGCCGTGCCGCCTCGTCGATGGTGTCTTCGTTTACCTGCCACGTGTGGACGGCGGCCTCGAGCAGTCTGCCGTAGTAGAGCGCCGGGCCGGGCATTTCGAGGTCCAGCCCGCCCGCGACGGATTCCACGGTGGTGTGGTTCGCACCCCAGTCGGAGACGACGACGCCCTCGAAGCCCCACTCGCCCTTGAGGATTTGGTTCAACAGGTAGTCGTTCTCGCTGGCGTAGACGCCGTTGATGCGGTTGTAAGAGCACATCACCGTCCAGGGGTTGGCCTCTTTGACGACCATTTCGAACTGCGCCAGGTAGATTTCGCGCAGGGTGCGCTCGTCCACCACAGAACTGCCGCGATGGCGCTCGAATTCCTGGTTGTTGCAGGCGTAGTGCTTGAGCGACGCGCCCACGCCCTTGCGTTGCAAGCCGTTGACCCACGCCACGCCGATGCGGCCTGCCAGGTAGGGGTCTTCGGCGTAGCTCTCGAAGTTGCGCCCGGCGAGTGGCGTGCGCACGATGTTGACGCACGGGCCGAGCAGGATGTCGCAGCCCAGGGCGCGGGTCTCTTCGGCCAGCGCCTCGGCGACGCGCTCGATGAGGGTCGGATCCCAGCTCGCGGCCATAGAGACGCCGGTGGGGAACGAGGTGGCGGCGGAGTGGATGCGCTTGCCGCCGGTGCGGTTGGCGCGCACGCCGTGCGGCCCGTCGGTCATCACCAGTGCGGGGATGCCCAGGCGCGGGATAGCGACCGTGTGCCAGTCGTCTTCGCCGGAAAGCAGCGAGACTTTCTCTTTGAGTGTGAGTTGGTTGAGCAGGGTTTCGACGCGCTGCTCGATGCTGTTATCGGTCAATTTTGTCATTTTCGCCTCCTGAGATGTTAAGATGTGCGTCAAGTATACCGCAAAAGGTGAAGGGATCAACGAGAATTTGAAAAACTGACCGCTTGTCTATAATGAGCGCCAACGCTTTACTATGAGGGGGAATGTTTACCACGAATCTTAACGAAACCGCACTAATTTGAAATTTTTCGTGAAGATTCGTGCCGATTAGTGGTTTTTATGGAGACGGGATGAATACAAAGGAAAGCATCACCAAAGCCTATGACCGGGCAGCCAGAGATTATGCTGCCGCGATGTGGAACGAACTTGAGGGAAAGCCTGGGGCATGATTTTATATACGAAAGCCCCGATTGTCGTAACGACGTATCGTCGCGACAATCGGGGCCTTTTTACACGGATACGCGCTCAGCGAATCCGAATGCTGCCAGACCCTTGATCGATGACCAGGTCGATTTTGTAATCGGCGCTGGCGTAGTTTTTGATTTCCCACACGCCGTCATCGTCGCGCTCGCCGGAGACGAGGGTGAAGCGTTCGTCAGGCTGGAAGCTGCCGCTGCCGCTGTCTAACGTCACGCGCATCCCCACGCCGTCCGGCAGGGTGATGACCACCGAACCCGAGCCGGTGTCCAGTTTACCGGTGAAGCTGCTCGTCGCGGGCAAGGTTAAGTCAAGGCTGCCGGAGCCGCCGTCCAGATTCAGCGCGCTGAGGTTCAAGCGGCTGAGATCAAAGATGCAATTGCCGGAGCCAACATTCAGCCAGAGTTCGAGTGGGACGGCTGGACTGAGTTTCATATCCCAGGTGGCTTCACTGTCGGCGAAGTTCAACTGGACGAAGGACGCGTTCTGAAAGTAGCTGTCCAGGAGCACCTCGGCACGCCCGTTGGTATTCGAGACGCGGAAGACCAGGTCGCCGCGATACGCCACATCGCCTTCGATCAGATTGTTGGAATCCTCCAGGGCGCTGAGGTACCCCGGCGCGCTCGTCCAGTCAATGGTCACTTTCGCGCTTTTCACGTTCGCCAGTGGATGTTCAACGTGCTCAAACTGCAACCGCGCGGGTTTGGTGATTTCCACCAGCGCCGGAATCTGCTCGGCGAAGAACGCGACGCCGATCACCATGCCGGCGAGGAGGAGCAGGAGCACGCCGCTGGCGATGGCCCCGCCGAATGACCGCCGCCCGATCAACACATCAATCCCCAGCGCCACCAGCGCCACCGGCCAAAAGCGCCAGAGCACGGCCCAACCCGATTCTGGGAACACGCTCAGGTTCGAGAGCAGCAGCAACACGCCGACTCCGATCAAGACAATCGGCCAAAAGAAAGAGCGCGTGCGCGGTTGAACCTGTGGCGCGCGCGGACGTTCACTTTCGGGGATAGACCGGGGCAAGATTGGCTCCACACCCTCGGAATTGCGGTATTCTGACATTGTATCCTCCATCGTTCAAATGTTAGAACGTTCAAACGTTGAAACGTTCCAACGTTCAAACGTTTATAGAGTATACGCAACGTGATGGAGGAAGTTGCGTCAGACAAGCGGGCTATGGATTGAGCGTTTCGACCGTGGGACGCAGGCCAAGCTCGTCAATGAGCGCGTTCAGTTCGGCGTGATTGAGCGTGCGGCCTTTCCCGGCGTAGACGGTGAGCGCGGCTTCCATCATATTCGTGCCGAAGGAGCGGCCTTCGTAGCGCGGTGTGGTAGTGATCAGGCGTTTGACGCCTCGCGCGCGTAGCGTCTCGACGTTATCGGCGGTGGTGGTGTTTGTCACAATGGTTTTTCCGGTGAGGTCTGCGGGCATGTACTTCTTCATAAAGAGGAAATCCCCGGCGATCAGGTCGGCGGCTTGCCAGTAGCGGGTGTACTTTGGTTTGTACTCTGTGCCCGAACTGCCATAAAACAGCAATGACATTGGAAAATGACTGACGAATGGCAGCATCAATCGCAGCGCCCGGCGAAGTTGCTTCATGCCTTTGAGAGGGATGGGCAGGTCGAGACCAAACATAAAATCGCCAAAGACGACCTCATCCGCAACAGCAACGACAGCCTGCGCCAATCCCACACGATCCACGGCCATCGGGACAAAAGCTTTGTGGAAGTGCGGCATACCTCCTAGCATCGGCGCTGCCAACTCGAAGACGCGGCGTTCGAGCGTGTGCTTCAACCCGCTGCCATCCACCACCGGCGTGTGGCGGACATCCTGCACCAGCTTGAGGGCGGCGTGGAGTGGATATTTGCGCTCATCCAGATACAGATACAAGTCCACCCCGCCGACGCTCAGCGCATCCACCTGCCCGTCCAACTCGGCGAACATCCGCCGCGCCGCCGCCACGTCGCCATCCGTGCCGATGCGTTCCAGGCTAATTTCTTGCCCGTTCAGGTTGACAATAACGTGCTTATTGCGGCTCGAACTTCCTAAACTAACACTGACCGCGCGTTTCATAACTTGCTCCTTGCGTATAGATCGTTAGAACGTTGAAACGTTGAAACGTTCTAACGTTCTAACGTTATCTGATGAAGACTGCTTCTCATTATATCAGCATCAGTCCCCCGCAAAAGTTTGTCCTTTTATGCCCTTGCGTTATACTCAGGGACTACGATGGGAAAACGATCAACGCTCTTTTGTGGATTGCTGGCATTGGGGCTGCTGTGTGGATGCGTCGCGCCGGTCGCGCAGGCGGACCTGATCACGCTGCCAGCGCCCACCGCGACAGTTCCCCCGTCACCTACAACGACGCCGACTGCCACATCCACCCCCACACCTACCTCCACATCCACCCCCACATCTACGCCGATTCCCACCATCTCTATCCCGCTGCTCACGCGCACGCTCACGCCAACCGTCGCCCCCGCAGCAGAATCCACGCCGCTGCCGGTATGGGAACTGCCGGAGCGCGTGATCCCCGCGCCGTTCGGGGTGAATATCCACTTCACACACGCGCTGCCCGGCGAGTTGAACCTGCTCGCGGCAGGCGGCTTCCGTTGGGTGCGGATGGATATGTTCTGGAACACGATTGAACAGGTGGCGGGGCGCTACGAATTCTGGGAGTACGACGCGCTCGTGGCGGCGATGACGCAGCGCGGCATCCGCATCATCTTCATCCTCGATTACGGCAATCCACTCTACGACTATGGCTTTGCGCCGCACTCACCTGAAGCGCGCGCCGCGTTTGCGCGGTTTGCGGCAGCGGCGGCGCGACGTTACCGGGGCAAAGGTATCCTCTGGGAAATTTGGAATGAGCCAAATCTGGATCACTTTTGGTCGCCAGAGGCCGACGTGGAACGCTATGGCACGTTGCTGCTGGAAACCGCCGCTGCGATCCGTCGCGCCGACCCGACCGCGTTCATCGTCGCGCCGGGCACATCCGGCTACGATTGGCCTTTTTGGACGGCGTTGGGCGAGAGGGGCGTGTTCACCAGGCTAGACGCCGTCACCGTCCACTCCTACGGCCTTGAAATCCCAGAACAGGTCGGCCCGCTTTACGTGCAGTTGGCATCATTCCTGCACCGCTACAGCCCGGCGTGGAAGCTGCCGGTGCTCTCCGGCGAGTGGGGCTACTCGTCGGTGCGACGCGGCATCAGCGAGGAGCAACAGGCGCAATATCTGGCGCGCCAGTGGCTCATCAACCTGGCCTACGACGTGAACCTGAGCATCTGGTATGACTGGCGCAACGACGGCGTTGATCCCGCCGAAATCGAGCAGAACTTCGGCACCGTGCAGCACGATTTGTCGCCCAAGCCGGCCTATCGCGCCGCGCAAACGCTGCTCACAACGCTGGACGGCTACCGCTTTATGCGCCGCATCCCCCTGGAGAACCCCGCCGATTACCTGCTGCTCTTCCAGAAAGACGCGCAGGTGGCGCTGGCGTTGTGGACCACAGCAGAGGCGCACACGCTCATCTTGCCGGTGTCGGTGGATGACGTGCGAACCGTGGCGCTGACAGGCGCAGTTGGCGTGACGCCGAGCCAGGGCGGCGGGCTGGTTGTGGACGTCAGCCAATCGCCGCGCTACCTGCTGTTTCGCGTAGATCAGGCGGCTTCTGCTTTGGGCGGATGGCGGCCTTACGAGTCATTGCAACACGTGCAGCCGGGCGACGCGAGCGTGCGCGTCATCTTCGATAGCGCGCCCGTCTCAGTATTCGGCGATGTGCAGGTGCGGGTGCAAGGCGTCGCGCGCGGCTCAGCGTCGGTCGTCACGCATCCGATGGAGGAACAACAGGTGTACGTTCCCGTTGACGTGACCGGACTTACCGGCAACATCCCGGCGGAAGTCGTCTTCATCCCGCCGGACGGGGCGATGTTGCCGCTGCAATCCGCGGCGATCTGGTTGCTCATCGGAGAACCTGCGCCATGAGACCACGCAACCTGGGCGGATTTTTCTGCATCGCGTTATTAGGAGCGGCGCTTATTGCCTGTCAGCCGCGCACCCCCGCGTCGGCTCTCCCGGTTGCCGCCATTGCCTTTGTCTCTGACCGCGACGGCAACGAAGAAATTTACGTGATCCAGCCAGACGGCAGCGGTCTCACGCGCCTGACCGACAACCCGGCTGTGGATCGTGATCCGGCTTGGTCGCCGGATGGCCGGCAGATCGCTTTCCGCTCGCGGCGCGACGGCAGCTCGGACATCTTCGTGATGCAGGCCGATGGCGCGAGGCCGACCAACCTGGCCCGCGACCCACAGGACAGCCTCGACGACGAGTTCCATCCCGCCTGGCATCCTTCTGGCGCGGAATTTGCGCTGTACACCGACCGTTACGCGCCATCGTCGTGCGCCGTGCATCAGTTGGCGTTGATGCCGGTGACGGGCGGCCTGGACAACATCCGCCTGTTGGACATACCGCCGGGCAACCAGATCAGCTTTGCGTGGTCGCCCGATGGGAACGATCTCGTTTTCAGTTCATCCCGTTGCGACGGTTCAGGCACGCGCCTCTATCTGTGGGAACGCGATGCCAACGCCGTCTATCCCGTGACGGATGGCGCATGGTCTCCGGCACTGTATCCGGCGTGGTCACACGACGGGCGCTTTATCGCCTTTGTTTCTGCTCACGACGGCAATCACGACATTTACCGGCTCAACACGTTGGATCAGACCGTGATCAACCTGACCAACCACCCGGCGCGAGACACCGAACCGACCTGGTCGCCAGATGACAGCCAACTGGCCTTTGTGACAGACCGCGACGGCAACAACGAAATCTACGTGATGGAGGCCGATGGTTCCCATCCGCGCAACATCACTTCACATCCGTCGGCAGATATTTCTCCGGCCTGGTCGCCGGTTATTCCATAAGAATCCGGTAATTGTTCCGATGGAACAGCGCCGCTAATCAAAATTCTGCCATAGAGAGCACCGAGAACACAGAGTTATTTTTCCTATCTCTGTGAACTCTGTGTCCTCGGTAGCTATTTTCGAAGGAGCGCCTATGCAAAAACGAATTGTGACAATATACGTCCGCTGGTTATTGGTCTTCTTGCTGCTGCTGACGACGCTGTCGTGCAGTCTCCTGGAAAGCAATGAACGCGCTGCGCCCACCGCCGAGGAGAGTGACGCGGACGCCGCGGCCCCGGATAACGAGTATGCAGAAGAAACGGAAGAAGTAGCAACCGCATCCGCCGACGGCAAGTGGGGCGTCTTCGAGGCGGCGGACTGCGAGTACGAAGACCTCGCCGATGTCACGCTCGAATGTGGGTATGTCGCCGTTCCGCAGGATCACCGCGACCCCGGCAGCGACACGATCTGGCTGGCTGTGACCATCGTCCGCAGCGGCGGTGCAGCAAAACCCGACCCGGTGGTCTACCTGGCGGGCGGCCCTGGCGGCAGCGCCACCGACGACGTGGAAGGTTGGCTGGATCAGGCGTTCCTTGAAGAGCGCGATTTGATTCTCTTCGACCAACGCGGCACCGGTTCTTCGGAGCCGAGCCTTAACTGCGCCGAGTTGGAGGGCGAGAGCGGACAAAAGGACGTTGAAGCGGCGCAGGAATGTCGTGACCGGCTGGAAGCGGAGGGCATTGACTTGACGCTGTACAACAGCGCGCAAAGCGCCGCCGATCTGGACATGCTGCGCCGCGCCCTGGGCTACGAATCCTGGAACTTGCTCGGCATCTCCTACGGCACGCGCCTGGCGCTCACCGCGATGCGCGACTATCCCGCCGGCATCCGCAGCGTGATCCTCGACTCGGGCTACCCGCCGGAGGTGGACGCTTACGAGCAAGAGGCGCTCAACGGCGTGCGCGCCATCGAGACGTTGCTGGCCGGTTGCGCGGCGGACGCGGCCTGTAACAAAGCCTACCCTGATCTCGAAGGGCGGTTTTACCGGCTGCTCAGCGCGCTGGATGAAAATCCGGTGGAGTTCACGGCCTACGATCCCGAATATGAAGAAGACATTGACGTTCTGCTGGACGGCAGCGAACTGGTCAACCGGCTTTTTCAGGCGCTTTATGATGCGGAAGTGATCCCCGTGCTGCCATACGTCATTGACCTGATTGACCGCGGCGAATACGAGACGGCCTACGCCTGGCTGTTGGGCGACGAGACCGCTTACGCCCGTCCGCGTCAAGAGGAAGAAGAAGATTTCACCGATAGCGAGGGACTTTTCTACTCGGTCGAGTGCAACGAAGAGGCGATCTTCAACGATCTGGACGCGGCCCGGCAGGCGGTGGAAGCCGCCGATTCGGCGGTTGCCGAGTACCTGTATGTTGACGTCGAGGCCATGTTTGAGATTTGTAAGATCTGGGGCGCTGGCGCAGCGTCCGCCATCGAAACCCAGCCGGTGCGCAGCGACATCCCGACCCTGCTGCTGGCTGGCGATTACGATCCCATCACCCCGCCGGCGTGGGCCGAATCGGCGGCGCGGTATCTGAGCAACGGCTACCTGTTTGTCTTTCCGGGAGTGGGGCACTCGGTTGTGGATTCCGGCGAGTGCGCGCAATCGCTGGTGACGGCGTTCCTCAATGCGCCAAACAAACAGCCGGATGGGCGCTGCGTCATCCGTATGCGCGGTCCGGATTTTTATGTTGGGGATTAGGGATCGGTAATCAGGAATCAGGAATCAGGGATTAGGAATTGGTAATTAGAAATCAGGTTACCAATTACCAATCCCCAATTACCAATCCCCATCAAGGAGGGAATCTGTGACGTGTCTATCCTGTCTTTCGATTGCGGGTGAAAAGCGCATTTCTCCCGGCCCGACAATTCATGAGGGCGCGTACTGGCTGGTGGAGCACGCCTATCCGACGACGCTCAAAGGCTGGCTGGTCGCCGTCCTCAAGCGCCACGTCGAGGCGCTGCACGAGTTGACGCCGGAAGAGTTCGCTGAGTTGAGCGTCATCCAGGCGCGGGCGACGAAACTGCTCTTCGACGCGCTGGATTGCGAGAAGGAGTATGTGATGTGCCTGGCTGAGAGCGAGGGCTTCCAGCACATCCACTTCCACATCGTACCCAAGCCGCGCGACCTGCCGCCAGAGTTGAAGGCCACGCGCATCTTTGCGCTGATCAATGTCCCGGCTGAAGAGGCGTTGCCGCCTGACGAAGTCAAAGCGTTCTGCGAATGGTTGCGCGAGCGATGGTGAAGCAATACAGAAGTTGGATTCTCATCCTGGCATTGCTCTTGATGTGTGTGCGCCCATCGCCTGGCGCGCCCGCGCATGCACAAGCGCCGCCGGATTTCGAGACGCTGGCCGGGGCAGTGGGGCGCGCGGAGGCGTGGTATCAGATCAACGGCTACACGTGGTCGCCGCCGGAAGCCGCCGAAGCGCCGCTTCCGCTATCCTGGCAACCCCTTGCCGCGCAAACCATCATCACCCCCGTGCTCACGCCCACCGTCTACCTGCCGTTGGTCATCAACCACGTCCCGGTGATGGTTGAACGCCGCGCCATCTGGGTCACGCGCTACGATTGGACATCCCTGGGCGCGGCGGCGCAGCCGGAGAAGATTGACGCGCTGGTCGCCAACATCGCCGGCGCGGGGTTCAACACCATCTTTTTCCAGGTGCGGGGCGCGGGCGATGCGTACTACATGCCGGGCCTGGAACCGTGGGCGTCGCGCCTCTCCGCCGGCACGGTGACGGAGACGCTTGGCGTTGATCCAGGCTGGGACCCGCTGGCGCGGATGCTCGACGTGGCGCACGCGGCGGGGCTGGAGGTTCACGCTTACGTCAACGTGTATCCGGCGTGGCTCCCGTCGCCGAGCGCGGTTTACGGCCCGCTCGCGCCGCCCGCGACGATCCCGCCGCAGATGTTCGACCGCTTCACCTACGGTCCAACGCACCCTGAGCATCCCGGCGAGTACGGTTTGGGATGGGATTGGCGCCATCACGACACAACCGGCGCGCCGATGCTGCTCACCTGGGGCGCGTACCTGTGGGCCAGCCCTGGCATTGATCTGGTGCAGGCGTACATTGCTGCCATCGCCCGCGACATCGTCACGCGCTATCCGGTGGATGGCATTCACCTCGACCTGGTGCGTTACGCCGGGCTGATGTACTCCTACGACCCGTACAGCAACGCAGCGGCGGGTGATGTGCGCACGCCGGCCCGCGATCAGTGGCAGCGCGACCGGGTGACGGCGCTCGTGCGGCAAGTCTGCACGGAGACGCACGCGCTGCGCCCGGCGGCCTGGGTTTCGGCGGCGGTGTGGCCGTACTACAAGAACAACCTGGGCTTGCAAACGAGTTCCGGCTACGATGACTACTTCCAGGATTCCAAAGGCTGGCTGGTTTCTGGGGCCATTGATGCGATTGCGCCAATGTTGTACGGGACCGGGAGTAGCATCCCCGACGATCTCGCCAAATGGCGTATTCTGGCGGAGGATTTTATGGCTGTCAGCGACGCCGGGCACATTGACCTGGGCATCGCCGGGTACTATGACGACTTCGCGGCGATTGTCCAGCGGATCGAGATCGCGCGGGAATTGGGCGCGCCGGGACACGCGCTGTTTTCCTACGCCGCGCTCGACACTCGCGGCTACTGGGACGATCTGGCGGCGGGGCCGTATCGCGTCCCGGCAGTGGTCCCGCCGCGCCTGCGCTAACTACACGCTCGGGCCGGTCTCTGACCACGCCCGCCCCGGCCTGGGCCTGTGGTGGCACGGTCGGAGACCGGCCACAGCATTAGAGGGCTAGAGGTTGATCGGCGCCAACAACTGGACGAGTTTGCCGGGGGTGTCCTCGGCCAGTTCCGCCCACGTGTTGATGGGCAACGTTACCTGCGCGACGGCGGCAGTGGGCAGGCTTTCCAACGCGCCGGTGAGGCTCTCTAGCAGCATTTCAAGGTCGGGATTGTGCCCCACTACCATCACGCGCTCGTCGGCGTCATCCAACTGGCGCAATACCGCTATGAATTCGTCCGGCTCGGCCCCGTAGAAGGCGCGCGTGGCAATGATTCTTTCGTCGTAGTGGCAGGCCTCAGCGACCAGTTCTGCTGTCTTCAGCGCGCGTTTGGCGGTCGAGCTGATGATGCGCTGCGGCGTCAAGTCGTTTTGGCGGATACGCTTGCCCATCTGCACGGCATCATACTCGCCGCGCTTCTTGAGCGGGCGGTCGTGATCGGTTAACGCCTCGTTTTTCCAGCTTGATTTGGCGTGCCGCATAATCAACAAGGTTTTCATCCCTGTCCTCCAATCATCCTTACGAAGGCTAGAAACCTTCGCAAGGATTCCGTGAGTTTTTTGTGTTTCGGCGCGAATATGTTATAATTTATTATACTATATTATTGTTATTGACGAGGAGGTTTCGAGATGAAATACACGAGTTTAGGACGCACAGGGTTGCAGGTCAGCCGTCTCTGTTTGGGCACGATGAATTTCGGCCCGCAGACCACCGAGGAAGATAGCTACGCGATTATGGATCGCGCGCTGGAACTCGGCATCAATTTCTTCGACACGGCCAACGTCTACGGTGGGAAGTTCGGCGAGGGTTTGACCGAACAGATCATCGGGCGCTGGTTCGCGCAAGGCGGGGGCCGCCGTGAGAAGGTCGTGCTGGCGACTAAGGTCTACAATCGTATGGGCGAGTGGCCCAACGAACGCGGCCTGTCGGCGTACCACATCCGCAAGGCCGCCGAAGACAGCCTGCGCCGCCTGCAAACCGATCACATTGATCTTTACCAGATGCACCACGTCGAGCGCAGCACGCCGTGGGAGGAAATCTGGCAGGCGATGGAGCAGCTCGTCCGCGAGGGGAAGGTGCTCTACGTGGGCAGCAGCAACTTCGCCGGGTGGCACATCGTCAAGGCGCAAGCCAAAGCCGCGCAGCGCAACTTTATGGGCCTGGTCTCCGAGCAGAGCCTCTACAACCTCAACGCGCGGATGATCGAGCTTGAGGTGCTCCCTGCGTGTGAGGATTATGGCCTGGGCGTGATTCCGTGGAGTCCGCTGGCAGGTGGGCTGTTGGGCGGCGTTCTGCAAAAGGCTGCGGAGGGCCGGCGCGCTTCCGAACGGATGCAGGCAAGCATCGAGAAGCATCGCCCGCAGCTGGAGGCGTATGAGGCTTTGTGCAAGGCGCTGGGTGAGACGCCAGCAGACGTGGCGCTGGCCTGGCTGCTGCGCAATCCCGTCGTCACCGCGCCGATCATCGGCCCGCGCACATTGGAGCAGCTCGATGGCAGCCTGCGCGCGTTGGAGATCACCCTCGCCGATGCGACCCTCGCCAGGCTCGACGAAATCTGGCCTGGCCCCGGCGGCCCGGCCCCAGAAGCCTACGCCTGGTAGACATTGCCATTGCATGGGTGCAGCAGAGTGTAAAGACGGCCTTTTGGCCGTCTTTACTTTTTACGTTAGACAGACTGTATGCTATACTTAGTGTGATGGACAAAACACGACAGCAACCCAAACCTGATGCCGCGATGATGCCAGCAGCGCCAATCAGTACAGCAGAATTACGCGCCGCGTTGGATGACGTGATGTTGGATAGCCTGCGCCCCACTGTGGCGGTGTTGATCATCCTGCTCCTTGTTTTGGTTTACGGCTATGCGCGGCAACCCCGCGCTATTGCTACGCCGGCGATGCTCGTGACAGCGGCGGCGCTGGCGATCACGATCGGGTGTGGCATTTTACTGTATCTGCAGAAGGTTCCGCCGCGTTACGCCAATCCGCTTGGGGCGCTGCTGGCGGGCTTGGTGTTGGCGCAACGGTTGGTTTACATCGCTGTGCTCGGCGACCCTGCACCGACCGGCAATATGGTGATTGCTTTCGTCGGGGCGGGCTTCCTGATTCTCTCAACGCGCTGGCTCGTTGGTGTGCTGGGAGGAGCGTGGGCAGTGTGGGTGTGGATTGCGCTACAATCCCCCACGAGTTCCGCTTGGGGCGAAAATGCGTTCTTGCTCGTCTCCGCGACTGCGCTCACGATCATGATTCATCTGGCCCGGCTGAACTCACTGCGGCGGCAGGAACTACTGCGCTTCCAAAATGAGTCCCACAATCGGGAATTGGAACAGCGCACTGTGGAGTTGGAGACGTTCTACCAGACTGAGCGCTCACGCCGGCTGTTGACCGAGACGTTGTACGAGGTCAGCCGCGCCCTCTCACAGACCTTGAACCTGCAAGAAGTGCTGGATTTGATCCTGGGAAACCTGGCGCGCATTGTCCCCTTTGACCGTGGTTCGGTGATGCTCAAACGCGACCATGTGTTGGAGATCGTGGCTGCCTGGCGTTTCCCGCCGGCCAGTCATCCCCTCCAGATTCGCGTTCCCATTAAGGAGGGGGATGTCTTTCAGCAGATTTGCCAATCCAAGCGTCCCCTGATTGTCCCGGAAGTTTTCGAACGTCCCGATTGGCAACAGGTTGAAAATCTCCCCCAGGCGCGGGCGTGGGCGGGTGTGCCGTTGGTTGACGCCAACGACGCCGTGATCGGGATGCTGTCGCTTACGCGCGAGACGCCTCGACCTTACACTGAAGACGAGGCGACCCTGGCGCTGGCGTTTGCCGGACAGGCGGCCATCGCGCTGCAAAATGCGCGCCTGTATTCAGAACTTGAAGAGGCTTACGCCCAGTTGGAGCGTTTGGATCAAACCAAATCCGATTTCATTACCGTCGCAGCGCACGAGTTGCGCACGCCGTTGACCATCATACGTGGCTACAGCCAAATGTTGCTCAAGGACCCGGAGGTCAGGAAGGACGTCGAGCGCATGGAAATGGTGCGGGGGATTTTTGACGGCGCGCTCCGCCTTAATGACCTCATCAACAGTATGATTGATATAGCGAAAATAGACACCCAAACTTTGCAGCTCTATTTCTTGCCGATGTCGCTGGTGGACTTGCTCCGTGACATTGTTCGCGGCCTGCGCGAGGCATTGCAAGAGCGACATTTGACGTTGCGCATCAATGAGGAGTGGCGGTTGCCGCTTATTGAAGGCGATCTGGATGCTTTGAAGAAAGTTTTTTACCATTTAGTGGTGAATGCGATAAAATATACCCCGGATGGGGGTACGCTGACCCTTACAGGAAAGGCGCTTGCGCCGGGCGACTATGATTTACCGATGGGCGGCGTCGAGGTGGTTGTGCAAGACACCGGCATCGGTATTGACCCGCGCTTTCACGATTTGATCTTCACCAAGTTCTACCAGACCGGCGAGGTCGCCCTACATTCTTCTGGTACGACCAAGTTCAAAGGCGGCGGCCCGGGGCTAGGTCTGGCGATTGTCAAGGGCATCGTCGAGGCGCATGGCGGCAAGGTGTGGGTAGAAAGCGTGGGCTATGACGAAGCGACCTGCCCCGGCAGTAGCTTCCACGTTGTTTTGCCCTTGACCCAACCTGAGGAACAAACGTGAAACGTAAAACGTAAAACGTAAAACGTAAAACGTAAGAGGACCTTCGCGCAGAACATATCACGTCACTACATCTTACGCTTTACGCTTTACGCATCATCTTGGAGGTAACCTGGTTTATGACAAAAAAAGTCTTCGTGAGTGGGTGTTTTGATCTTTTGCACAGCGGGCACGTCGAGTTTTTCAAGGAAGCCGCCAGCTATGGCGATCTGTACGTGGCGCTTGGTTCGGACCGGACGGTCAATGATCTGAAAGGCCGCCCGCCGGTGAATACAGAGTCGGAGCGGCTTTTTATGGTGCAATCCGTCTCGTGGGTCAAAGAGGCTTTTATCTCCCAAGGATCGGGGATATTGGATTTCGTGGAAGAACTCAAGGCCATCCGCCCCGACATCTTCGTCGTCAACGAAGAGGGCAATACCCCGGACAAGCGTGAGTTATGCGAGTCGCTCGGCATCGAGTACCGCGTGCTGCGGCGCGAGCCGCATCCGGGCCTTGCTCCGCGCTCGACTACAGCCTTGCGCAGTGTATGCCGCATCCCCTACCGCATTGACGTGGCGGGCGGCTGGCTTGATCAACCCTTTGTCTCCTCGTTATACCCCGGTTCGGTCATTACGATCTCGTTGGAACCCACCGTCGAATTCAACGAACGCAGCGGGATGGCGAGCAGCACCCGCCGCTCGGCGATTGATCTGTGGGGGCCGCGCCTGCCTGTTGGCGACTACGAGAAGTTAGCGAAAATCCTCTTTTGCTACGATAACCCACCCGGCACAACCGAAATCTCCGGGGCGCAGGATACCATCGGCATTGTTTTCCCTGGACTCGCCAAATCATACTACGAAGGCAAATACTGGCCTGCGCGGATTGACAGCGTGCAGGACGAATTAACGCTCCAGTTTATCGAGAAGGCGCTCTACCTCGTTCCACTCGGTCCGCGCGAATCCGGGTTCAGCGTGTTGAGCGACACCCACATCACGCGCGAAGGGGCGAAGGCGCTGGCCGAGGCGACCGACAGTTGTTGGGATGCGATTCTCAACCACGATATTCGTGGTTTTGGGCGGTATTTTCGCGCTTCCCTTGAAGCGCAAGTGGCGATGTTCCCCCACATGATGACGCCGCTGGTGGCAAAATTGATTGACCGCTATCGGGATGAGGCTCTCGGCTGGAAACTCTCCGGCGCGGGCGGTGGGGGCTATTTGATTCTGGTCGCCGATCACCCCATTGGGGATGGCTTCCAGATCACGATCCGTCGCGCAGATTATTAAACGACACAACAGGAGGTTACGATGTTAGTGGTTCACGTTTTCGTCCACGTCAAACCGGAATGTATTGAAGCCTTCAAGGCCGCATCCATCGAGAACGCGCAGCACAGCATCCAGGAACCAGGTATTGCGCGTTTCGACGTTATCCAACAAATAGATGACCCCGCGCGCTTTGTGCTGGTCGAAGTCTACCGCACGCCTGATGATCCCGCCGCGCACAAGGAAACCACCCACTACCAGAAATGGCGCGATACCGTCGCCGCGATGATGGCCGAACCGCGTTCCAGCATCAAGTACGCGAATGTTTTTCCTGACGATGAAGGCTGGTAAACCATGCGTTTTGAATTTGCGACTGCATCTCGGATTCTGTTTGGGGTTGGCGTGTTGAAAGAAGCCGGCGCTATTGCGGCGGCCTTGGGACGCCGCGCGTTCGTTGTCACCGAAGGCGACAGTGAGCGGGCGGCGACCTTGCTCGCCGGGCTGAAGGCTGCCAGTGTAGAAGTGGGGGCGATCTTTGCGGCAGCGGGTGAACCGACCCTCACTCTGGTCAGCGAGGGGGTCGGACAGGCGCGCGCGGCAGGCTGCGACCTGGTCATCGGCATCGGCGGCGGCAGCGTGATGGATACCGGCAAAGCCATCGCCGCGCTGCTGACCAACGGCGGCGATCCCCTCGACTACCTGGAGGTGATCGGGCGTGGGCAGCCGCTCAAACAGCCAGCCGCGCCCTGCATCGCCATCCCCACGACGGCGGGAACCGGCGCGGAGGTGACCGCCAACGCGGTATTGGCCTCGCCGGAGCACCGCCAGAAGGTGAGCCTGCGCAGCCCGCTGATGATCCCGCGCGTGGCGCTGGTGGATCCTCAACTGACGTATTCGATGCCGCCCGCGCTCACAGCCAGCACCGGCCTGGACGCTTTGACGCAGGTGCTTGAACCTTACGTCTCGCGGCAGGCCAACCCGTTCACCGACACATTCTGCCGCGAGGGCTTGATGCGGGCTGCCCATTCTCTGCACCGGGCCTGGGAGGACGGGGCAGATGTCGAAGCGCGCGAGGATATGGCGCTCGTCAGCCTCTGCGGCGGGCTGGCGCTGGCGAACGCCAAACTCGGCGCGGTGCATGGCCTGGCGGGAGTGTTGGGCGGCATGTTCGATGCGCCGCACGGCGCGCTGTGCGGGCGGCTGCTGCCCTACGTGATGGAGGCCACCGTGCGGGCGCTGCAAGCCCGCGAGCCGGACAATCCTGCCCTGGAGCGTTACGACGACGTGGCGGTGATCCTCACCGGCGAGTGGGAGGCCGAGGCGGAGGATGGCGTGGCCTGGGTGCAGGAATTGTGCGCCGCGCTCAAGGTCCCTGGTTTGGCGACGTATGGCGTCCGGGCAGCGGATTTCCCGACCATCATTGAGAAGGCGGCGGCGTCCAGCAGTATGAAGGGCAATCCCATCACGCTGACCACCGCCGAGTTGCGCGGCATCTTGAGCCGGGCATTGTAATCTAGCAAGATTCTATAGCGAAAGGGGGAACCATGAAACGTTATGTATCGCCAAAGTTGTGGCTGTTGACGGCAGCCATCGGACTGGTGATGGTGGCCGGGGCGCTCTTGCCGTGGGGCGCGACGCGGGCACATTCAGCGGCGCTATCTGGTGCGATCATTTATGTTGACGCGAGTGCGCCCGGTCCTGACCACGATGGCCTTTCCTGGACGACGGCCTTTACCGAAGTGCAATCGGCGCTGTCTGTAGCCGTGTCCGGCGACCAGATTTGGGTCGCGGAAGGCGTTTACAAGCCAGATTTCGACCCGGACCTCGGCGCCTATACTGGTAACATAACGGCGACCTTCGCGCTCACCAATGGCGTGCAGCTTTACGGCGGCTTCTCCGGCGCGATGAACACCCTCACCGAGCGTCTGCCGCACGTCTACCTCACCGTATTCAGCGGCGATCTGGAGGGTGACGATCAGACCGACGCGCGCCATCTTATCACCGACACGGCGTACATTAGCGGCACGAATGTCTATCACGTCGTCACCGCCGTCGGGGTGAACAATACCGCCGTGCTTGATGGCTTCTTTATCACGGGCGGGCAAGCCTCCGGCGTCGCGCCAGATAGTTACGGCGGCGGGATGCGCAACGAGAACGCAAATCCGCGGGTAGCCAATGTGACGTTCATCGGCAACTGGGCCAACTCTGGCGGTGGGATGCGTAACGACAGCGCGAGTCCTGTGTTGGACGAGGTGACGTTCATCGCTAACTGGGCCAGTTCTGGCGGAGGGATGGCAAATTTCGCTGGCAGCCATCCCACGCTGTCCCATGTCGTTTTCGACGGCAACCAGGTGGTCGGCGGCGGCGGCGGCATGATGAATCGCGACGCCAGTCAGCCTGTGCTGTTTGATGTGACTTTCATTGGCAATCGCGCGAGCTTCGGTGGCGGCATGGTCAACTGGGAAGATTGTCATGCCCGGTTAACCAATGCGACGTTTCGCAGCAACGTGGCAACGACGGTCGGGGGCGGCATCGAAAACATCCGCAGTAACCCTACCTTGATCAACGTGGCTTTGAGCGGCAATCGTGCCGACCTCTACGGCGGCGCTATGGAGAACCTGCAGAGTGCTCCGAATTTGGTCAATGTTACCTTCCATGGCAACGTTGCCGGGGTGAGTGGCGGCGGTATATATAACGAAACCAACAGCGCACCGCTGCTCCATAACAGTATCCTGTGGGGCAACATGGACAGTACCGGGACAGCAACGGCGGGCGCGCAGGTGAGCAATGTGACGGATAGCATACCGGTTATCCGTTACACGTTGATCCAAGGCTCCGGTGGGAGCGGCGCGGCATGGGTTCCGGCGTTAGGCGTGGATGGCGGAGGCAATCTGGACGCCGATCCGCAGTTCATCGCGCCTGTTGATGCGGCGACCGCGCCGACTTCCGCCGGCAATTTGCGTCTGACCTTCGGCTCACCGGCGATGGACGCTGGCAATAACGCTGCGGTGCTCAGCGCCGTTGATCTGGACGGCAAACCCCGTATCGTTGATCCCGCGGTGGATATGGGAGCTTATGAGGTCGAAGGCATCTGTTTTGCGGCCGTTGGCTCTGCCGATACTGTCCAGATTGTGTATAACAGCACCACTGCCAGGGCGGTGCAGCGGGCGGTGGACGCGGCGTCTGCCGGCCAGACGGTGAGGGTGGCGGGGCATTGCATCAGTTTAGAGGTGGCGCAGACCGTCTACATCACCAAAAGTTTGACCCTGCGCGGCGGTTATGCTTCCGGCGACTGGGCAGCGAGTCTTCCGCTTACGCAACCCACCACGCTGGATGCATCTGGAGAAGGGCGCGTTGTGTATATAGTCGGACCGGCGAGTGTGGCGCTGGAAAATTTGCGCCTGATCAACGGCCTCTTGCAGAATATCAACTCGCGCGGGGCCGCAGTGCGTGTAGACAATGCGACGGCGGCGATCTCTGGCTGTGAGATCATCAGCAATACTGCGCCAGGCGGCGGCGGCGGCCTCGCTTTCACCGGCAGCAGTTCGGGGCGCGTGGTCAATACGCTGCTGGCGCGCAATACTTCGGGCAGCGGCGCGGCGCTGTGGACAAACGCATCCGGCGTCATCAACATGGTGCATACGACGATTGCAGCGCCAACACTGAACCCCGGCTCGGCCATCTACGTTAACGGCGGAACCATGCACCTCATCAACGTGCTCATCGCCAATCACGCTTTCGGCGTTGTGTAGGATGGATCGGCGATCGTGGATGAGGACTACACACTTTTCTCTGGCGTGACCACGCCGACATCCGGGAACGTCGGTGGCGGTTCCCATTCCATCACGGGCGACCCGCGCTTTGTCAATCCGGCCCGCGATAATTATCATCTCACAAAGGGCAGCGCGGCTGTGGATGCAGGGACAAATGCCGGTGTGTCCGTTGATTTCGATGGCGATCCGCGTCCGATCGGCGCCAGGTTCGATATTGGCTACGATGAGTTTCTGGAGTCGTATTACGGCATCTATCTACCGCTCGTAATGAAAAATCGCTGATCGTTTTCGACCACTCCTTCGAAAATAGCCACCGAGGACACAGAGTTCACAGAGATAGGAAAAATAACTCTGTGTTCTCGGTGCTCTCTGTGGCAGATATTTTGGTGCTTGCATGGTGTGCGGTAGCCCCGACGTCTCCTCAATAACAGAGCACACAGAGGGAATCTCTGTGTGCTCTGTTTTCTGGTGTCAGAATTGCGCTCTAGGCCAGGACTTGCCCATCCTGCAATCTAAGGATGACATCCACGTATTCATCCACCAGACTGTCGTGCGAGGCCATGAGCACGGTTACTTTTTCCTCATCCACGATGCGGCGGAACAGCCCCAGGATTTCGCGCGCCGTCTCGCTGTCCAGCTCGCCGGTTGGCTCGTCGGCCAGGATCAACTTGGGGCTGTTTGCCAGGGCGCGGGCGATGGCCACGCGCTGCTGCTGCCCGCCCGACAACTCGTAGGGGCGATGGTCGCTGCGCTTGGCGAGGCCAACGACATCCAGACAGTAGGCTGTCCGGGTATGGCGCTCGCGTCCGCCGATGCCCTTGATGCGTAACATCAACTCCACGTTCTCATAAGCGGAAAGGGTCGGCAACAACCCGAAAGACTGAAAAACAAACCCCAACTGATCGCGCCGCCAGCGGGTAAGCTGCTGATCGTTCATTGTTACCAGGTCGTTGCCGAGCACATTGACCGTCCCGGAGGTGGGTTTATCCAACCCGCTCAGGCAGTTGAGCAGGGTGGTTTTACCGCTACCCGACCGCCCTTTGACGGTGACGAAGCGCCCTGGCTCGATTTCTAACGACAACCCCCGCAAGGCGGGCACTTCAATAGCGCCGAGTTTGTAGACGCGCCACAAGTTCTCCGTGTGGATGGCGTAGGTGTAATCCTGTTTGGTCTGTGTTTTCTTATCCTTCGCCATAACTATTTCACCTCATGCTTTTTGAATTCGCCGCGCATCCAACGGTTCAACATACCGCGCAACCCGCGCATCCTCTTGGCCTCTACCAGGTCTGTAGCCAGCGCTTCGGCGTCTTGAACGTGGTCTATATTATCTGTCGGCAGGATCAGGATGCCCTCCTCGGTCAATTCAAGCCGCGCGCGTCCCTTGATGCCGAAGTGTTCCAGGAATTCTTTGGGAATTTGCAAGCGGCCGGCAGAGTCCAGAACGGTCAGTTCCTCGAAGATTTCCTCGTGGGCCTGTTCACCAAAAGGTCGGTCACCGGTTTTGGCGCGGACGGTCTCCGTCGCCAATTTCCCGTCGCGGATGGCAACAACGCGATTCACGTGTCGCGCGATGCTCGGATCGTGGCTGACGATGAGCGTGGTCAAACCCAATTCACGGTTAAACCTCTGGAACATCTGGTAGATGGTCAACGCGCTGGCCGAGTCCAACTCGCCAGTCGGCTCGTCGGCCAATAGCAACCGGGGACTGTTTGCCAGAGCCACGGCGATGGCGATGCGCTGCTGCTCGCCGCCGGACAACTCCGAAAGTCGGTGTTTTTTGCGATCCGACAACTCGACCATGTCGAGCAACTGCTCAGCGCGCTTCTGCGCGGCCCGTCCAGCCAACCCTGCCAGTGTCATCGGCAGTTTGATGTTCTCGATGGCGTTGAGGTAGGGGATCAAGTTGCGTGCCCCCTGCTGCCAGACGAAACCCACGCGCGCCCGGCGGTACTGGTTGAGTTCCGCGTCCGACAACTTGAGCAAGTCCAGCCCATCCACCCACGCGCGTCCGGCAGAAGGCCGATCCAGCCCGCCGAGGACGTTCATCAACGTGGATTTGCCGCTGCCGCTCGCGCCAACGATGCCGAGTAGCTCGCCTGGTCCGACGACGAGGTCCAGGCCCTGCAGAGCCACGACCTCTAGCTCTGCGATTTTATAAATTTTCACCAGGTTATCACAAATAACAAATGCTTCTTGTGCCATCTTATGTTGTTTCTCCTAACTTGATTGCCTGGAAGATCTTCATACGCCGTAGCATAATCACCAATGCAACCAGGGCCACCACAAACAATATGCCAAACAATGCGTAAACACGAAAAATAGCTGACCAGGCGATGATGGGATCATAAGGCGGGATGCGGGACGCCTCGTCAACGCCGATCTGCAGGAAGGGAATGAAGAATTTGCTGACAGCGGCGCCCAGTCCTGTACCGAGCACGCCGCCTGTCACGATCAGGAACGTCAGTTCCCAGCCCAGGAGCGCCGTCATCTGTGTGGACGAGAGGCCGACGGCGCGCAGAACGCCGAATTCGACGAACCGACGACGGAATGAGAAGAGCGCATAGAGCAAAAAGCCTAGTACGGTCAGCACTGCTGCCGCGCTGAAGCCAACGGAGAGCAGGCCAAACAGGCCTTGCCGCTCTGGTAGCTTTTGTTCGGCGTTGATCTTGGGGACCGGGGCCACCCAATCCAAAAGACGTGTGCTCAAAGTTTTATTGCCCAGGTTCTCGTAGTCGGCGTCGGCTGCTGTTTTCAGCCACACGTTGTAGGGGAACTGTCCGCCGGCGCTCTCGAACAAGTAATCCAGGTTGCCGACGAAAAGCGGTCCTTCGGAAGGATACCAGGTGGGGAAATAGTTGAACGTGCCGACGATCTTGAAATCTATTTCATTATTTTGTCCGTATGTTGCCACGATGACGCGGATGTTATCCCCGATGAGGAGCGCGTGTTGTTGTAGAAAGTCCCTGGTGACGAGAACGCCGTTGCGGGTGAGCGCCAGGGCGTTCATCAACCCGCCCAGGCTTTCCGCAGCAAAGTCGCTCCGCCAGAAGGCGATTGGCGAGAACTCCGCGCGATCAACACCCATAAAGACGCCGGTTTGCGCCGCACTGCTCATGCGGGTGTACGCCGGGAAGCGCCCCACGCGGGTCGCTTTCTCGACTCCAGGCGCGTTCAGATAATCCGTCACCGGCAGGAAGTACCAGCGTGGGCCAGTGTCTTCGGCGGTTGCCGTCTCTGTGCTTTGCGATTGGGTATACGCGTCCATCAGCGTATTCTCTGTGCCTTGCCCCATGTCCATAAAATTCATATCCGCGCCGGCACTGTAGTACATCTGCTCGGTGAGATGCTGGTCGAGGGTGAAGGCCAGCGACGCGGTGAATGCTGACAGGCTGAGTGTGAGTACGAGCAAAATGAGCGGGGTGGTGTAAAAGCCTGGAGTGCGGGCAAGATGCCGGCTCGCTATCAGCAATCCCACGGCTTTCGTGCGCCCGGCAATCCACGCAATGATGGACATCACCAAAGGCATCAGCCGCAGGAAAAAGAGGGTCAGGGCAAAAATGCCCAGAGCCGGCACGAGAAAGAGCAAGGGGTCTTGGTAAGGGGTTGCGCTGGCCGCGTCTTCCAGCTTGACCAGGCTGCCTTGCCGCGAGAGGAGATATGCGCCATACCCCGCCGGGATGAACAGCAAAACATCGAGCCACGCGCGCTGCCACCAGGGTTTGCGCAGCGTGCGCGCGACCTCGAGCTTGTAGGAGACCACGGTGTGTTTCACTGCGCCAAGGGTGGGCAACACCTGGGCCGCCACCACGAGCGCCACGCCGACCAGGCCAAAGCGCAGGGTTGACATCGTCACACTGATCTGCAACGGCGCGTATTGGGCGCTGAAGTCAAGAAAACTGCGGGTTTTTCCGATCAAGGCCGCGATCGTCATCGCGGTAGGGATGCTCAACGCCAAAGCGAGCAGCCCAAGCAACAGCCCTTCGATCGCCGCGACCCCTACCATTTGCAGCGCCATCGCCCCCCGGCTGCGCAACACGGCGACTTCGTTGCGGCGGCGCTCGACGGCCAATCCACTCGTCAGGGTGATAAATGCCAGCAGCAATCCCATGATCGGGATGCTGAACGCATACAGCAGAATGGTGAGCAGGTTGACCGAGTTTTGGTAGTTGATGAGCGCGTCCATCGGCGACTTGGCGAGTTTGATGTTCGGCAGCAAGCCCGAAGCTTGCTGTTGTAGCATAATGCTGCGCCGGATGAGCGCCAGCGCGTCGTTGTGGGTGAGATCCGTCGGGTCCAGGACGATGTACCACACGCCGGTGTAGATTTCACCTGTTAGTTGGCTGCTGATGCGCGTGCTGAAGGTCCCTTCCGGCACGATCATACGTTCCTCAAAGCTCTGGGGCCTGAAGAACCAGAACGACTCCTGTGGATCGGTAGCTTGCCAAATCCCGCTGATGTGGATGGGGATCTGGATGTTGCGCATCAGCCCTTCCTGGCTCCGTATTTGTAGATAAGCGATATAATTCTCGCCTACCTGAAAGCCCAACTTGGTCGCCAGGTCTTCGTAGATCAACACTTCGACCGGCTCTTCTGGTGTGGAAGGCGCAAGCTGCGGGAATTGGCCTTCCACCAGGGTGATGTGATTCTCCAAATCGCTGATCGTGGCGAAACCGGACCACACCAGGGGCGTGCGATTGTCTTTGAAGAGCGATTCGGCGTTGGCGTAAATGCCAAACGGGTCGGTGCCAAAATAACTCACCACGAACTGCTGTTTTAACCCAAGCTCTGCCCCGGCTTGGGTGGTGAGATACGTGTGCACCGGCTGGATTTTTTCCCATTCGGTCGCGCCATTGATGCTACCATCGTAGCGAAAGAGATAAGTCACGGGCGGGATATTCTCCGCCTCGGCCCCACCCGCAGAGTTGGCGACGTTCTCAAGAAAAATGCGATGATAGACGGCATCTGCGTACAGAGGGATGCTCATCATCAAGGCAATAGCGATCACCAACCCCAGCGTCGTTGCCACGACGATCCCGGGCTGTGCGATGATGCGTTTAGCGACGACGACAGATATCGCCCGCAAGCGTTGTAGAATCTGCATAGTGCCTACCTATGGAGCAACGACGACTTGACCCTCACTTAACCCGCTCAGAATTTCGTAGCGTTCGTCAGACCGGATGCCGATGGTCACGTCCATACGGCGCTGCCCGCCGCCTTCTTGGACGACCACGAAGGTGCGACCCTCAAAGGTACGAACGGCTTGCGGGGGCAACCACAGCGTGTTTGTAGCGCGTTCCAGTTCCACGGTGATGCGCACGCGGTCCCCGGTCGCCATGCCTAACGCCTTCGGGTCTTTCTCCAACGCGATGTGGACGGCTGTGTCTTCATCTTGAACGCCCACAATTTTGCCGCCGCTGCCGTAAGGATAGGGTAAAACGCGGATGGTGCCTGCGATCTGCTCGCCGGGACGGTTGACGACTTCGGCTAGCAGCGCCATGCCCTCGGTCAATTCTTTGAGTTCAGTGTCTTGCAGGTCCGCGGTGATTTCCAGTTCGGAAGGATCGGCGATGACCATCACGGTTTTATAACCCTGCACCTGCGAACCGCCGATGATGCTGGTGGACAGAATGACGCCGTCGAAGGGGGCGATGAGACGCGCGTCGCTCAGTTGGTCGTTGAGGCGCTGTAAGTTCAAGAGGGTGCGGGTGACGTCCACACCGGCTTCGATTTCCGCCCGTCGCATCAGGGCCAGATCCAGGTCTTGTTGCGCCAGTTCGATATCGTAGGTCAGGCGCTCGCGGCTGCGCAACGCGTCGTTATAGTATGCTTGCGCGAGTTGCAGATTTTGCTCCGCGTCGCGCACGGCTTCGGCGTACCGTTTGCGGCCATCCTCGGTTTCCCAGGTGCGCTCCAGCGATTCGCGGTATTCGGTTTGCGCATTGACCAGGTTTTCCTGCGCGCGTTCCAGACTGAAGCGGGCGCTGAGGATTTGCGAATCCGACATACTGGCCTGAAGTTTAGCCAGATTGAGTTCCCTGGAGCGCACATCGGCATCCGCTTCGGCGATGCGGCGCGCGTTGTTCATTTGCACGGCGGTCAATTCGGCTTCGGCCTGGGTAATCTGGTTTTTCAGATCGGTGACTTCCAGCTCGGCCAGCAAATCGCCGGCTTTGACTGTGTCGTTGCGCCGGGCGTAGACGTTCTGGACGTAGCCGTTGGCGCGGAAGAAAAGCTCTTTCTCATTCACGGGAGCGGCGCGCCCGGAGAATTGCAGCAGGCGGACGACGTCCCCGCGTTGCACGGTGTAGGTGGGATTCGTCGGCACGATCGAGGTGGGGATAGGGGTAGGGGTCGGCCCGCCCTGCGCCGAGGAGGAAGAAGACGAGGGCGAACCGGACGAACAGCCAAGCGGCAGCACGATCATCCCCAACAATACCACGAGAGAAAAAAGTGATGACAAACTCCTGCGATTCATAGTACCTGTGTGCTCCTTAATCAATTAATCTTAGGAATTCAAACGGATGTGTTTCACTTGGATTGTTTATCCGATCCTTGAAACACATCCTGTGTGAATTCGGTACTCCGAGGTGTGTGACCCATCATCCTGTTTGCAGTTTCAGACCTGAATTAAGTTATGCAAAACCTCGATAGCATACCACTTTTAGGCGAAAGTACAAGTTTCATGGTTAATTCGCGGCGCCCACCAGGGCCATGCCCTTGCGCCGTTCGCGGACGATCTCCCATTGCGGTTCGATCTGCCGCTGGACCTCGTTCAAATAACGGTAGAGGCCATCGCGCGCCATCAGCTCCTCGTGCGTACCCATCTCCTTGATGCCGGCGTCTTCGAGCACCACGATTTTGTCGGCGCTGCGGATGGTGGAGAGCCGGTGCGCGATGATGATGGTGGTGCGCCCGACCATCAACCGCTCCAATGCCTGCTGGATGAGCATTTCGGTCTCCGTATCCACCGAGGAGGTGGCCTCGTCGAGGATGAGGATGGGCGCGTCTTTGAGCACCGCGCGGGCGATGGCGAGCCGCTGTTTTTGTCCGCCCGAAAGTTTGACGCCGCGTTCGCCGATGAGCGTGTCGTAGCCGTTGGGCAGGCGGATGAGAAACTCGTGCGCGTTGGCGATTTGCGCGGCGGCGATCACTTCTTCTTCCGTCGCGTCGGGACGCCCGAAGAGGATGTTTTCGCGGGCGGTGCCGTGGAACAGGAACACATCCTGCAACACGATACTGATCTGTTCGCGCAGGCTCTTGAGCGACAGATCGCGGATGTCGTAGCCATCCAGGGTGATGCGGCCATCCACCACATCGTAAAAGCGCGGGATGAGGCTGGCGAGCGTGGTCTTGCCCACGCCGGTCGGGCCGACCAGCGCCACGACGCTGTTCGCCGGGATGTCGAGGTTGATGTTCGAGATGACGGTGTCGCCCTTCACATAGTGGAAGCTGACGTTCTCGAAGCTGAGCGCGCCCTGCGCTTTGCCGGGCAGCGTGATGGCATCAGGCTTGTCGTAGATTTCGGGCGTCTCTTGCAGCAGCTCGGAGACGCGCTCCGCGCCGGCCATCGCGTGCTGGACGTTCTCCCACGCGCCACTCAACGCGCGGATCGGCTGGTAGAACATTTCAAGGTAGAGGAAGAAAGCCACCAGGTCTTCGAGCGGCAGCACTTGGTTCAGGGCCAGCTTCCCGCCAAAATAGATCAGGACGATGGTGCCCAGTGAGGATGAAAACTCCACAAACGGCTGGAAGGTCGCCATGAGCCGCAGCGCGCGCAGCAGCGAGTCGCGGTAGTGGCTGATGTGCGTGCCGATGCGTTGCGCTTCGACTTCTTCGCGGGTGAACGCCTTGATCTCGCGGATGCCGGAGAGGTTGTCGTTGAGCGTGGCGTTGAGTTCGCCGAGTTCTTGTTGGCGCTTGCGGAAGGCAGGGCGCACGTACTTGGAGAAGCCGCGCGCCGCGAAGACGATGAACGGCACAGGAATCAGACTGAGCAGCATCAATTCCACGTTCAGGCTGACCAACACTGCGATCACACCAATCAGCATCAAGATGTTGACCAGGGTATCGGGGATGGCGTGCGCGATGAGCGTCTCGAACATGTCGGAGTCGTTGACCATCCGCGACATCAGATCGCCGGTCTGCTTGTCCTCGTAGAAGCGCAACGAGAGCCGTTGCAGGTGCGCGTAGATTTCGTTGCGCGCGTCAGCCACCACGCCCCACCCGGCGACGTGCGACATATAGCTGCGCAGGAATTGCAACACTGCGCGCGCGATGTAGACAATCAGCGCCAGAAGCGCCAGGCGGCTGACTGTGTTCAACCCTGCTGCCAGATTGTCCGGCGTATTGACCGCCGCGATCATCTGCTTGATGATCCACGGCGCCAACAACTGCACGCCCACCAGCGCCAACATGCTGAAAATCGTCAGCGCCAGCGGTTTGACGTAATTTCGCGTATATCCAAAGACAAACTTTAATGTTTTCATCGTACCTCCAATAGGGAGTAAGGAGTATGGAGTAAGGAGTATGGAGTGCTAAACTAGAACCCTTACTCCATACTCCGTACTTCTTACTCCATTACATCACATTTATAAATTGCCGTTCATACAAATCCCGGTATAGGCCGCCTGCCGCGATGAGTTCTTCGTGCGTGCCGCGTTCGACGATGCGACCGCCGTCCAGCACGCAGATCAGGTCGGCGTTGCGGATGGTGCTGAGGCGGTGGGCGATGACGATGGCGGTGCGCCCGGCCAGCAGCCGATCGAGCGCGTCCTGGATTAGCCCTTCGGTGACGGTATCCACGCTGGACGTGGCTTCGTCCATGATGAGGATGCGCGGATTGGCCAGCACCGCGCGCGCGATGCAGATCAACTGCCGCTGGCCCAGGGAGAGGTTCACGCCGCCTTCCTGGATCACCGTGGCGTAGCCGTTGGGCAGCCGGGCGATGAAGTCGTGCGCGTTTGCCATCCGCGCGGCCTCTTCTACGGCGCTGTCCGGTGCATCGGGACGGCCAAAGCGGATGTTATCGGCAATCGTGCCGGAGAAGAGGAAGGGGTCTTGCGGGACGATGCCCATCTGCGCGCGCAACGAACGCTGCGCTACGTCGCGTACGTCGATGCCGTCAATCAACACTGCCCCTTCGGTCACTTCGTAGAAGCGCGCAATCAGGTTCGAGATGGAGGTCTTGCCTGCGCCTGTTGGCCCGACGAGTGCGACTGTCTGCCCGGCCTCAATCGTCAGGTTGATGTCGTGCAGCACGGGGCCATCGACGCGATAGGCGAAGCTCACGTCACGCAGTTCGACTTTGCCCTGGATTTCCGGCATGTCGATGGCGTCCGGTTTGTCGGCCACCGCCGGTGCGGTATCCAGCAGTTCCAGCACGCGCTCACCGCCGGCCATGGCGGCCTGCATGGTGGTGTAGAGCTGGCTCAACTCGCGGATGGGTTGGAAGAAGCGCGTGACGTAGGTGAGGAAGGCCACGATGACGCCCAACGTCAATTCGCCCTGCGCCACTGTCCGCCCGCCAAACCAGAGTACAATTGCCGTCGCCAGCGTCCCCAACAGGTCCACGATCGGCATGAAGATGAAGGAAAGCGACATTGCTCGCACATTCGCGTCGCGGTTGGCGCGATTGGATTCGTCGAAGCGCGCCTGCGAGGTGTTTTCGCGGGCGAATGCCTGGATGACGCGCATCCCAGCGATGTCTTCCGCCAGATCGCCGACGACACCCGCGTTGGTTGCCCGTGTCTCGCGGAAGGCAGCCTTGGCATGCCGTGCGTAAATGTTGGTTGCCAGGACCATCAGCGGCATCACCGCAAAGGTGAGCAGCGCCAGCCGGGGACTCATGGAGACCATCACCACGACGATGCCGATGAGCAGCAGGATGTCGCCGGACAGCGTGATGAGGCCCTGCGAGAGCAGTTCGTTGATGACGCCCACGTCGCTGAACACGCGCGAGATGGTCACGCCGATGATGTGTGTGTCGTGATAACCCAGGTGCAACGCCTGTAAATGCTCGAACAATTGGTTGCGCATCGTTGCCAATACTTGCTGCCCCGTGCGTGACAGGGTGTACTGCTGTGCTGCCGATGAGACGAACAGTCCGACAAACGCGATGGCCGTGAACACGGCGACCTGATTCAGCCCGGCGATGTTACCTTGCGTGATGTGCTGGTCAATCGCTATTTTGACCAGGTACGGCGTCGCCAGACTTAACCCGGTCGTGACCACCATCGTGACAAACGCCAGCACCATCTTGCGCCAGTGTGGCTTGAGAAACCCTAACAGGCGCAGCACAATCCGCCGGTCGAAGGCGCGCCCTTCTTCCTCGCCGTGCCGTCCGAAGCTGTCCAGCATCCCCCGCGGCCCGCCACCAATGCCCGAAACTCCACCGATGGAAAGGCTCATCGTACCACCTCCATGCTGGATACTGGATGCTGGATACTGGATGCTGGTTGCGAGCTTCCAGTTTCTAGCTTCGGGCTTCCAACTTCTAGTTTCCGGCTTCCAGCTTCTAGCTTCCAGCTTCTAGCTTCTAGTTTCTGGCTTCCTGCCTCTTGCCGCCTTTTGATCTCTGCTACCTCTTGCGGGCGCAGTTGCCGCTGGTAGATTTCGACGTACAGGCCGGAGGTATGGAGGAGTTCTTCATGCGTGCCCTGGGCGACGATGTGACCGTGCTCCAGCACCAGGATTTGGTCGGCCAGGCGCACGGTGCTCAACCGTTGCGCGATGACGAAGGAGGTGCGTCCGCGCATCAGCCGCTCCAGGGCCATCTGAATCAACTGTTCCGTCTCGGTGTCCACGCTCGACATGGCGTCGTCGAGGATGAGGATGCGCGGGTCTTTGAGCAGCGCGCGCGCAATGGCGATGCGTTGCTTCTGCCCGCCAGAGAGTGTCACGCCGCGCTCACCGACTTTGGTGTCGTAGCCTTCGGGCATCTCCAGGATGAAGTCGTGCGCCTGCGCCGCCTGCGCCGCCGCGACAATTTCATCCTCAGTGGCGTCCGGACGGCCAAAGGCGATGTTGGCGCGGATCGTGTCGGCGAAGAGCGTCGTTTCCTGCAGGACGATGCCGATCTGCGCGCGCAGCGAGTTGAGCGTGACGTCGCGGATGTCGTAATCGTCCACCGTCACCCGGCCCGCCGTCACATCGTAGAAGCGCGGAATGAGGTTGATGATGGTGGTCTTGCCGGAGCCGGTCGCGCCGAGCAGGGCGACGATCTGGCCTGGCGGTACATCCAGCGTGACGTTCTCCAACACCTTGTGGCGGCCAAAGTAAGCGAAGGAGACGTTCTCGAAGCGCACATGCCCCCGCACTTCTGGCAGCACGATGGCGTCGGGCGACTCCTTGACCTCCGATTCGGCGTCGAGGATGTCGAAGATGCGCTCGCCGCAGGCAATCGCCTGGACGATAGCCGGGATGACGCGCCCTAGCATCCGCACCGGGCCGGCGAGTTGGCCCATGTACGCGGTGAACGCCACCAGCTCGCCGAGGGTCAGCCCGCCTTCGATCACCAGCCGCCCGCCATACCACAGGATGAAGATCGAGCCGATGTTGGTGATCAGCCCCATCAGCGGGCCGTTGATGGATTGCAATCGCGCCGAATTTGCCGCAATCTGGAACCACGTCGCATTTTCGGCCTCGAAGCGCGCCGTCTCCGCCGGTTCCTGCGCGAAGCCTTTGACGATGCGCATCCCGCGCAGGTTTTGCTCCAGGCGGGTGGTCAGGATTGCCATCTGTTGTTGCAAGGCCAGCCACATGGGGCGGATTTTGCGCGCGAAGGTGAAAGTCTGGTAGAACAGCAAAGGGGTGGTTAACATCGCCAACAGCGTGAGGCGCGGATTCATCGTCAGCATCATCGCCGTTGTGGCGAAGAAGGTAATCACGCCATTGATCAAGTGGAGCGTCGCCCGCCCGGTCATGAAGCGGATGCGATCCACGTCCTGGATGGCACGGGAGAGCAGTTGTCCGGTTTCCGCCTGGTCGTGGTACGCAAACGAGAGCGTCGAGAGCTTGCGGTGGATGTCGTTGCGCATGTCGTAGGCCACCTGCTGCGACGCCAGCTCCGTCCAGCGACCCTGGAAGAAGCTGAGCACGCCGTTGAGCAGCGTCAGCCCCAAGACGCCCAACACTGCCCAGCCCAACACGCCCATATCGCCGGCCTTGATGCCCCGGTCAATGCCCCAGCGCAACAGTTGCGGATTCGCCACCCCCAGTGCGCTGATGATCAACATCGTCAGGTACGCGCCGACCATCAACTTCCAGGACGGGCGCAGGTAGCCGAAGCAGCGCAGCATAATTTTCAGATCACTGGATTTCAGCTTTCGGGTTATGGGTTGTGGGTTTAGGGTTTTGGGTTGCGGATTTGCCGATTCGCCAATTCGCCGATTCGCTGATTCGCCAATTTGCCGATTCGCTGATTCGCTCATTCTTGAATCTCCATCACGTTCAGGAGGATGTCGAACGCGGCGGCGACGGTCGCCAGTTGTTCGGGCGATAGCGTTTTGAGGCGCTCGCGGAGCAGGGGGATGCCGCCGAGCGGGGTTTCTTCGGCCAGGCGGCGGCCTTCGGGCGTGAGGGCGACGTAGACCACGCGCTGATCTTTCTTGCAGCGGGTACGTTCGACGTAGCCGGCGTTTTCCAGACGCGAAAGCAGCTCCGAGGCGGCGCTGGCGCTGATGTAGATGTACTCCTGCACTTGCCCGATCGTACACGGCCCGGCCTCGTGCAGATAGCGCAGCGTGGCGAACTCGCGTCCGCGCACGCCCTGATCGTGCATTTGCTGGCTGTACTGGCGCAGATAGCGGTACAGGCTGAGGAATTTTTGGGTGACGGCTAGAGCCGGGGAGCGTTCGGGTTCATTCATAAGTACCTCCTAAAGGGAGTATGGAGTAAGAAGTATGGAGTAAGCGTCTGTACATCCTATTCTTATTTCATACTCCATACTTCATACTCCTTCGACTGCGAAAATTTCGGTATAGAATATTTCGTCTACGAAATAGTATACCATATCTTAACTTGGCGTCAAGAGCTTGAGAGGTAAGTAAGTTATGTAATATCCGGCCCATTTTTTCGTATAATAGAGTGAAATGATCACGCAACCGCGCCTCATCGAACGTCTGGCCGCCGCGACGCAACCCGTGGATTGGGATGCCGTCTTCACGGCGCTGCTTCCCAAAGTCTACCGCTATTTCTGTTATCGCGTGGGGGCGGGGCCGTTGGCGGAGGATTTGACGGCGACGACATTCGAGAAGGCCTGGACGAAACGGATGCGCTATCGCCAGGACTTGAGCAGTTTCACCACCTGGGTCTTCACCATCGCCCGCAATGTGGCGACCGATCATTTCCGCACCGCGCGGGCGACTGCGCCTTTGGCGGACGCGGAGGCGGCGCCCGCCGATGTCTTGTCGCCTGAAGCGGTGTTCGAGCAGCGCGAGCATTTTGCGCGACTGGCGCAGCACATCGGCCAATTGCCGGAGCGCGAGCAGGAGATCCTGGCGCTCAAATACGGCGCAGGCTTGGGCCAGCAGGAGATCGCCAACTTGACCGGCCTGACGGCATCCCATGTCGGCGTGATCGTGCATCGCGCCGTGAAACAGTTGCGTTCAACGCTGGAGGCTGACGATGAACGATGAGTTTTTGACCCACGGGTTGCCGGACGTGCGCCCGGCGTTTGAAAAGGCATTGCAAGGGAAACTTCACAGCATCGAGCGACGGCAACGGCGGCGCACCCATGCGGTTGTCTTGGCGCTTGTTGTCGGGCTGTTATTCAGTTTGATGCTGACTCTTCCACCGGTGCGCGCGCAGATGCACTGGCTGCTCCGTGAAATCGGCGGGTTCAAGTTTGTGGAGACGGAAAACCCGCAAGAGGATTGGAAAGCCGTCAGAGATGCCTTTTCCACGCCAACGCCTGCTCCTAGTTTTGACGGCGATTACCATCTGGAGCAAATTGTCAAAGCGTTCCCCTATGTCTTGGATGCACCCGTTTGGAAACCGGATGGCTATGCGCAGGACGAATACGTCAATATCAGGCAAAAGCCGGAAGGTGCCATTGTTACCGTGAATTGGCACCCATTCGCGTGCGATCCATGCGAGACCTACATCTCGTTTGAAATACGCAAGATGACTGGAGGCGGCGCTTCCACCTCCCCAGCTGTTGAAGGTATCGCAGGGGCCAATGCAGAAACTGTACACTTCGGCGACAAAACCGCAACTTTGCTGCGGTTCCCCTATACCAACGGCAGCGACGAGATCGCGTGGGCTGTGGTGTGGCGTGCGGAAAAGGACGGGGACTTATTCGAATATCACCTGTCTTCGAATGACCCGCAACTTACCTATGAGGATATGCTCAAGATGGCGAGCACGACCGGGTTTGGCTGGTACGTGGAAAAAATCCGCCAGCAGCGCGGTAGAGAATTGCCTATGGTCAATCTGCCGGAAATTTTAGCTGTCTACCCAGAACTCGCGCGTTTTCTGCCTACGTGGCTGCCAGAAGGGTTCACACTCGAGGAACAGGCGGCCATAGAGCCTGACAGCCAAAGTGTTCTCTTGGGCTGGCGTCCTGGCAACGCAGACCATTCTGGCCGTTTTCCTATCGGCATATCTATGAGCGTAGGACCTCCTTTCGATGTGCCCTTGGTTGTGAAACCCGATACGGTTAAGGAGGTGACTGTCGGCAACACTGTCGCCGCGATGTGGGAATTGGAATTTTTACGTGAACACGATCCGGATGGGCGCACCTATTCGCTGTGTTGCTTACGGAATGACCTGCAATACTGTTTATCCTGGCGCGAACCCGGCGCTGTCACCTTCGATGACATCGTGCGCATAGTGGAATCCATCCCGGATGATGCCAGGTTGCCGGCCGGTTTGGAGTTTCTCGACGATCTGAGGTAGAAATGAAGTTTATCTGCTGTTGTTGTCTGACGGCGGTATATCGCGAAACGGCGCTATGTCCAAGCATAGCGCCGTTTTTGTGTTGATTTTCTGGTTTACATCTTTGTCAGTTCCCAAAACTCCGCCGCCTCCAACGCCGCGTGCAGCGCCTCGCGCTGCTCCGGCGGCAACGGCAGATTGGGCAGACGCGGCTCTCCGCAGTCGAAGCCGAGCCAGCGCAGCGTCTCGCGGAACGCGCCGGGAAAGCCGAACTCGAACCACACGCGGATGACGCGGTTGGCCTGCGCCTGCACATCCCGCGCCCGCGCCAGGTCGCCGCGCTCGCACGCCGCGCGGATTTCGCGGTAGACGCCCGGCATCACGTTGAGCGTCGAGCCGATGTTGGCCGTCGCGCCGAACATCGCCGCGAACGCGCACTGCTCGTCCATACCGGAAAAGATCGTCCAGTTCGCGTCCTGCATTGCCACGAGCGCCTGCAACTCGTACATGTTTGGCCCGGTGTACTTCGCCCCGGCGAGGGTGGGGATGCGCCGGCGCAGTTCGCGCAGCAACGAAACCGCGTCTGTCTGCCCGCCGAAGAGGTACGGGTAGAACGGCAGCTCCGGGACGGCGGCGGCAATCGTCTCGTAGTGCAGGTACGTCGAGGCCAGGCCTGCGCCGAACAGCGGTAGGATGCTGGCGACGCCGTCCGCGCCCACGTCGCGCGCGTGGCGGGCCAAGATCACCGCATCCCGCGTGGCGATGCTGCCCACGTGGACGATGACGGGCGTGCGCCCGTTCACCTCGTCAATCACCGTTTCTGCCACAAGTTGCCGTTCCGCCACGGACATGAACATGCCTTCGCCGGTCGTGCCGCACACGTACAGGCCGCCGATGCCTTTGTTGAGCAGATGCGCCGTCAAATCGCGCAACACCGGAACGTTGACCTCGCCTTCCGCTGTCGCCGGTGTAATCAGCGCGGGCCACGCACCATGAAATGACTGGAATGACATAATTCCCCCTTGATTAAATCGCGTTTTGTGGTTTGATAAGTATACAATGATGACCAAGATTTGTTATGTGCTTTGCGCGCGAGTGTAGGCATAAGCTAAGGATGGTGGCTATGATAGAGATGGTTGATACAAAAGTCATTGATGATTTGGTCGCCCAAATCGTTCAGACAGTCCGCCCACAGAAGATTTTCCTGTTCGGTTCCGCAGCGCGGGGACAAATGGGGCCGGATAGCGACATTGACGTGATGGTGGTTGTACCTGATGGCACGCATTGTCTCAAGATGACACAACACCTCTACAAACAACTCTTTGGATTCGGTTATCCTGTAGATATCTTGGTAACGACCCCCGCTGTGCTGGAACGGCATCGCCACAATAAAGGCCTGATCTATCGAAATGTGTTAGCCGAAGGTAGGGAAGTCTATGCCGCCTGAACCGCCAGAGCCTGGGAGCGCGCGCGACTTTGCGTTGGCGCGCGTCGGCCCACAACCTGACGTTATGTACAACGAGTTGTGCTTTCACGCCCAACAAACCGTCGAGAAATACATCAAAGCTATCCTGATTGATCAGAACATCGAGTTCCCGCGTGTTCACAATATCGCCTATTTGTTCGGGTTGCTACCATCTGATATTGATTTGCCATCGGAAGCGTCGGAGGCGATGCGACTAACAACCTACGCCGTGATGACCCGGTATCCTGGGGATTACGAAGAGATCACACCGGAAATGTATAAAGACGCTATTCACGTGGCTTCTACCATTCTCTATTGGGCAGAATGTGTTGTCGGATAGTTGTGATGTGCAGACTTTACGATGTGAAGTATCTATCCGTAGACCGAGAGGCGATTCGCTTTGAATTGTCCGGTGAAAAAATCGTCGTTCCTTTGAGCCGGTCAGGCTCATTTGTGCTTCCAGAGGCCAGTCTTGAACACCTGCGGATTTTCGCGCTTGACGCCGATGGTTTGGGCATTTACTGGCCGGTTTTAGACGAAGACCTATCCATTGCGGGCCTTTTGCGTTCTGCCGGGAGAGAAGACCTCGTCGTTCAAGATATCCCCTCTCTCTACCTTGAAACATCGGATAGTTATGTTCGCACAGAAGGACCGCCAGGGTACGCCTATGGCTTGGGGATGGTCAGAGATCGTGAATCCTGAATCATCACATAGCTTCCAATAAGAGCTACCCACAAATCGCAAAGCCGAATCGCGCTTTGCGATTTTTTTATGATTTGCCTCTTGACAAAAACCTTCAAATCGGTTATTATATATCCATAACGGATATAACCGATACGGATATAGATTGGAGAATTGACTTGTGGATCACATCACACCTGACTTAGACCAAATTTTGCCATTAACGCCGGCCGTCTTTCACATCTTGCTGGCATTGGCCGATCAGGAACGTCACGGCTACGGCATTATGCAAGAAGTGGCAGTGATGACGCGCAACCAAATCCAGATGGGACCGGGGACGCTCTACGGCACGATCAAGCGTATGCTGGCAGCGCGTTTGATAGCAGAGTCCGACGAACGCCCCGACCCGGAGATCGACGATGAGCGCCGCCGCTATTATCGCTTGACCGATTGGGGGCGACAAGTGCTGGCTGCCGAGACGGAGCGTCTGTCCTCGCTCGTGCAGGTTGCTCAGACCAAAAAGTTGCTTGGTCATGCAGGAGCAAGCTGATGGCGCAACCGTCCTCTGTCAAGCGGTTTTCCCGCGCAGAGCGCGTCTATCGCGCGCTACTGTGGGTCTATCCCGCAGATTTCCGGCGCGAATACGAGGCGCCGATGGCGCAATTGTTTCGCGATCTATGCCGTGACGTCTACAGCCAGCATGGTCGCCTGGGATTGGCGCAAATGTGGGGGCGCGTTTTGGCGGATACGGCTATCGCAGCGGTGATTGAGCGTATTTACACATTACACTCTCGGTTCGTTCATTTTTAGGGCGGGTTGGCAGAATGCGCCGTAAGCCGCGTGTAAATCTCTGATGGGAAATCCAACAGAGCCAGTAGTTTGTGTTGTAGTTCAGAAAGTGGCGTGAGATGCTG
>Ga0208197_1000234_pt1 | contig 76077 bp, 60 predicted proteins | sample AD_JPNNA4_MetaG_FD_184444 | JGI IMG/M metagenome (GOLD analysis project Ga0208197, IMG submission 184444) | Active sludge microbial communities of municipal wastewater-treating anaerobic digesters from Japan - AD_JPNNA4_MetaG (SPAdes) (version 2) | ecosystem: Engineered > Bioreactor > Anaerobic...
AGCGTTTTTGCTGGGCGGTCCCTTCAGGTTGAAAGGCAATGGGCGATACAATTGCCGTTGCCCTTCGCGGAAAATGCACATTTTGCTCGTTTTTAGCACTTTGCGCTCTGGTTGCACAATACTTACGTTAAGGCCAAAATAATTGAAGGAATCGCACCCCATACAAAGGCAGCAACGAGCAGCGCCAAAGGCTCTTTCTCGTACCGGTCGAACCACCACAACACGGCTGCGTAGAGGAGCATCGGTCCCAGGCTTAAGAACAAAATCAAGAGTATGTCGAGCATTGGTCCCTCCTAAACTAATAATTATCAGTTGTCAGTCGTCATTTGTCAGTCAACAATCCTGCCCCCTGCCCCTTGCTCCCTGCCCCCTGTCACTTTCTGCGGCGCAGGCTGCCCAACAGTGCCGTGAGACCACCGAGCATGGCCAACCCACCACCGAGAATGGCCACCCCTTGGAGCAAAGTTTTCGTCTCCACACTTGGCAAAACTGCACCTTCCAGCCCGGCATCGGCGCCGTATTGGCTAAAGAGCTGCCCCCACGGCGTTTTAAGTGCCGCTTCCACCCGCTTGCGTCCCACCACGGGGTACCAGTAGACGTTATGGTAGAAATTGCTGGCGAAATACGACCACGGCACAATTGGGCCGCGCAGCAACAATGCCTCAAACGGCTTGAGTATCCCCTGGTAAATCGTTTTCTGTCCACGGCTGGCGAAAGTATCATCGGTCTGGAAACACCAACGTTCGGTGCACACATCCGTGTCGCCGACAAACTCGATGGCGTCGGGGTCGCCCACGCCCAACCCCAGTTCGTGGGCGATGCGGATGAAAGGCAGCGACAGCGGATCGAAGCCCTGCAACAGCGCCGACGCTGCATCAATGGCGACCTGATCCGCCGAAGCGAGCAGCACATTTTTCTCGTGCCAGTGCATCGCGCGCGGGCCGGGGCCGTCCCCGGCAAACGTGCCGTCCATCACCGCAAAGAGGCCCGGATGAATATCCTGCTGGATCATCAGCAGGTCCACCAGGGTCTCGTGGATGACGCTGTGCGTCCAGTGCCGTTTGCGTCCCAACAGCCCGCCGAAGGCATTCTTCATCGCGCCGGTAATTGTTGTGAAGACGTGTGTCTTTACTGTAGGCAGGTGGATGATATTGTTGCCGATGAGCAACTCCGGGATGTAGACGCCTTCAGGGTAGACTTTATCCAGAACAAGGAAGGGCTGTTTGGGTTCATAACGCACCCACTTGACCTCAGGCTTATAAATGTAGGCGCAGGGGACGCCATATTTGTCGGTCACGTAGCGTTGTTTGTTGTTGACCTCGCCATCGGAGGTATCCACAACAACAGTATCGTTATGGACACCGAGCAGGTCGGTGTAGCCGTCAGCTTTGAGTTTGCGGATAACGCCCTCGAGTTGCCAGGGGGTTGTGGAACAGGCCGGATACCATGTTTGCCAGGAGATGTTGATTTTGAGGAGGGTTTTATGATCGGCAGGCAAGGCTTCACGATAATTCGCCAGCTCCATCAACCGGGCGTAATCATCCAGAACTGTCTCCGGCGTGGTGCGGACAATCGCAACTTTGCCGCGACCGGAAAATGTTTTTGTGGGCATACCTTTTCACCTCGTCTCTATTTCTTACTTCTTTTGGCCAAAGAGGATAATCACACAACAAACGCTTCATTAAAAGTATAATCTTTTTGATTTTTCTGTCCAGTGCACGACTTATGAAGATCGGCAGGAGGGCGTTACCGTGCCTCCTGCCGATAGCAAAGAGTATTTATCAGGAGTTATGCAGCATATCATCTTCTGACAGGATTGGAAGAATCTTTGTGATGATTCCTATCCTGTACTAAGAGAACAAGCCGCATAACCATTGTATTTATCTGTAAGCGCGCAAGACAAGCGGCAGATAAATCATATAGGACCCTTGAACAAAGGTTGCCGTCACAGTCTTGTTGCCGTCCATCACGACGTAAGTTTGCGTCATTGTACCGCTTACGTCGCCGCTCCACCGATCAAAGCGCCATCCGCTGGCAGGTGTCGCCGTAAGGTCAACACGGGTACCCTGCGTATATGTATGGACCCCCGGAGATGGGACAACGGTGCCCTCCCCCACTTTGGATATGGTCAATGTGTATGTGATCTCAGTGGTCGGCATCACGGTCAGAGTCACCATCGCCGGAGCGGAATAGTCCACACCATCGTAGGCGCGGTAGGTGAAGGTGTCCGCACCCGTGAAGTCCGTTGTCGGCGTGTAGACGAAGCTGCCATTGACGTTCAGTGTCGCCGTCCCGTGCGTTGGCGCAGCCACCAGGGCAGCGGTCAGCGCGTCGCCATCCGCATCGCTATCGTTCCCCAGCACCCCCAGCGCCGCTACACTCAACGGTTGATTGCGATAGGTCTGATAGGCGTCGTCCGCCGCCGTCGGCGCGCGATTGGTTATCGTGATGCTCACGGTCGCCGGGGCAGAGTAGCCCACGCCGTCGTAGGCGCGGTAGGTGAAGGTGTCCGCACCCGTGAAGTCCGTTGTCGGCGTGTAGACGAAGCTGCCGTTGGCGTTCAACGTCACCGTCCCGTGCGTTGGCGCGCTCAGCAGGGCAGCGGTCAGCGCGTCGCCGTCCGCGTCGCTGTCGTTATCCAGCACACCCGGCGCCACTACGTTCAACGGTTGGTTGCGATAGGTTTGATAGGCGTCGTCCGCCGCCGTCGGCGCGCGATTGGTTATCGTGATGCTCACGGTCGCCGGGGCAGAGTAGCCCACGCCGTCGTAGGCGCGGTAGGTGAAAGTATCCTCGCCCGTGAAGCCCACCGTCGGCGTGTAGACGAAACTGCCATCGGCGTTCAACGTCGCCGTCCCGTGCGTTGGCGCGCTCAGCAGGGCAGCGGTCAGCGCGTCGCCGTCCGCGTCGCTGTCGTTATCCAGCACACCCGGCGCCACTACGTTCAACGGTTGGTTGCGATAGGTTTGATAGGCGTCGTCCGCCGCCGTCGGCGCGCGATTGGTTATCGTGATGCTCACGGTCGCCGGCGCAGAGTAGCCCACGCCGTCATAGGCGCGGTAGGTGAAAGTATCCACGCCTGCAAAGCCCGCCGTCGGCGTGTAGACGAAGCTGCCGTTGGCGTTCAACGTCGCCGTCCCGTGCGTTGGCGCGCTCACCAGGATAGCCATCAATGGGTCGTTTTCCGCGTCGCTATCGTTCGCCAGCACACCCGGCGCCGCCAGGTTCAGCGGTTGGTTGCGGAAGGTGGTGTAGGCATCATCCACCGCCACCGGCAAGGCGTTGGCGGTTACGGTGATCATCACCGTCGCCACATTCGAGGTCGCCAGTCCGTCAGAAGCGCGATAGGTAAAAGCATCCACACCGCTGAAGCCGGGTGTGGCAGTGTAGATGAAGCTGCCATCCGCCGCCAACACCACCGTCCCATGCGCCGGATCGCTCACCTTCTCGGCCGTCAGGGTATCACCGTCCGCGTCGCTGTCGTTCGACAACACGCCCGGCGCCGCTATCTGCAACGGCTGGTAGATGGTCGCCGGATAAGTATCCCCGGCCGCAACCGGCGCGCGGTTCGTCACCGTGATCGTCACGGTCGCCGGGGCAGAGTAGCCCACACCGTCATAGGCGCGGTAGGTGAAAGCATCCTCGCCCACAAAGCCCGTCGTTGGTGTGTAGACCAAGCTACCGTCGGCGTTCAACGTCGCTGTCCCGTGCGTCGGCGCGCTCACCAGGATGGCCATCAATGGATCGTTTTCCGCGTCGCTATCGTTCGCCAGTACACCCGGCGCCACCACGCTCAACGGTTGGTTGCGGAAGGTGGCGTAGGCATCATCCACCGCCACCGGCAAGGCGTTGGCGGTTACGGTGATCATCACCGTCGCCACATTCGAGGTCGCCAGTCCGTCAGAAGCGCGATAGGTAAAAGCATCCACGCCGCTGAAGCCGGGGGCGGCAGTGTAGACGAAGCCGCCATCCGCTGCCAACACCACCGTCCCATGCGCCGGATCGCTCACCTTCTCGGCCGTCAGAGTATCGCCGTCCGCGTCGCTGTCGTTCGACAACACGCCCGGCGCCGCTATCTGCAACGACTGATAGCTGGTCGCCGGATAGATATCCCCGGCCGCGACCGGCGCGCGGTTCGTCACCGTGATCGTCACGGTTGCCGGAGCAGAATAGCCCACACCGTCATAGGCGCGGTAGGTGAAAGCATCCTCGCCCACAAAGTCCGTCGTCGGCGTGTAGACGAAGCTGCCGTTGGCGTTCAACGTCGCCGTTCCGTGCGTTGGCGCGCTCACCAGGATGGCCATCAATGGATCGTTTTCCGCGTCGCTATCGTTTGCCAGCACACCCGGCGCCACCACACTCAACGGTTGGTTGCGGAAGGTGGTGTAGGCATCATCCACCGCCACCGGCAAGGCGTTGGCGGTTACGGTGATCATCACCGTCGCCACATTCGAGGTCGCCAGTCCGTCAGAAGCGCGATAGGTGAACGCATCCACGCCGCTGAAGCCGGGTGTGGCAGTGTAGACGAAGCCGCCATCCGCCGCCAACACCAACGTCCCATGCGCCGGATCGCTCACCTTCTCGGCCGTCAGGGTATCGCCGTCCGCGTCGCTGTCGTTCGACAACACGCCCGGCGCCGCTATCTGCAACGGCTGGTAGCTGGTCGCCGGATAGGTATCCCCGGCCGCGACCGGCGCGCGGTTGGCTACTGTGACCGTCACCGTTGCCGGAGCGGAGTACCCCACGCCGTCATAGGCGCGGTAGGTGAAGGTGTCCTCGCCTGCGAAGCCCACAGTCGGTGTGTAGACGAAGCTGCCGTTGGCGTTCAACGTCGCTGTCCCGTGCGTCGGCGCAGCCACCAGGATAGCCATCAATGGGTCGTTTTCCGCGTCACTATCGTTCGCCAGCACAGCCGGCGCCACCACGCTCAACGGTTGGTTGCGGAAGGTGGTGTAGGCATCATCCACCGCCACCGGCAAGGCGTTGGCGGTTACGGAGATCGTCACCGTCGCCACATTCGAGGTCGCCAGTCCGTCGGAGGTACGATAGGTGAACGTGATGGCGCCGGTGAAGCCCACCGTCGGCGTGTAAACGAAGCTGCCATCGGCGTTCAGGGTCACCGTCCCGCGTGTGGGATTATCCACTAACACAGCGGTCAGTGGGTCGCCGTCGGCGTCGCCATCATTCTCCAGCACACCGGGAGCAAATATGGGCAACGGCTGGTAGGTGGTCGCCAGATAGGCGTCGTCCGCCGCCGTCGGCGCGCGGTTTGCTACTGTGATCGTCACCGTCGCCGGGGCAGAACAATCCACGCCGTCGCAGGCACGATAGATGAAGGTAGCCGCACCGGTGAAGCCAAACGTCGGCGTGTAGACGAAACTGCCATCCGCGACCAGCGTTACCGTTCCGTGCGTTGGAGCACTCTCCAGAGCAGCGGTCAACAGATCGCCGTCTGCATCGCCGTCGTTCGCCAGCACGCCCGGTGCCGCCACACTCAACTGTTGGTTACGATAGGTTTGATAGGCGTCGTCCGCCGCCGTCGGCGCGCGGTTCGTCACCGTCAGTGTCACCGTTGCCACATTCGAGGATACCAACCCGTCATCGGCGCAGTAGGTGAAGGCATCCTCGCCCGTGAAGCCCACCGTCGGCGTGTAGACGAAGCTGCCATCGGCGTTCAGCGTCGCCGTCCCATGCGTTGGCGCGCTCACCAGAGCCGCGGTCAGCGCGTCGCCATCCGCATCGCTGTCGTTCGCCAGCACGCCCGGCGCCGCCACGTTCAACGGTTGATTGCGATAGGTCTGATAGGCATCATCCACCGCCACCGGCGCGCGATTGGTTATCGTGATGCTCACGGTCGCCGGCGCAGAGTAGCCCACACCATCGTAGGCGCGGTAGGTGAAAGCATCCTCGCCCGTGAAGCCCGCCGTCGGCGTGTAGACGAAGCTGCCATCGGCGTTCAACGTCGCCGTCCCGTGCGTTGGTGTATCTACCAGCGTAACGGTCAGCGTGTCGCCATCCACATCAGCATCATTCCCCAACACCCCCGGCGCGGAGATGCTCAGCGGTTGATTGCGGAATGTGGCGTATGCATCGTCCAGCGCTACCGGAGGGTCGTTCTGCGGCGTGATTGTCACACTTACCGTGCCGGTATCGGTCAACACACCATCGCTCACCACGTAGGTAAAGCTATCCGCGCCGTAGAAATCCTGGGATGGCGTATACAGCACCGTCGCTGTCAGAATGGCCGTCTGTCCATGCTGGGGCGCGCCGACCGCAACCACAGACAGCGTATCGCCGTTGAGATCTATGTCGTTATCCAACACAGCCGCCAACACGGGGGTGTCCTCCGCCGTGGTGATGACATCGTGTACGACCAGCGGTGCGACATTCAACACGGTGGTGGTGACCGGCCCGCTGGCGTTGTTGGAAGTGTTCTCTTCGATGAGCAAGCCGGCGATTGTCGCCGTATTCGAAATGGCGGTGCCGCCGGATATGCCAGTGCGCACACGACCGGTTACTGTGATGAAGCCGCCAGTGTTCGGTCCAAGCGTCCCCAAATCCCAGGTATAGGGGACCTCTCCAAGGGCAGTGATGGGATGTGTGGCCGTCACATTTAACGACTCCAACATCGTCGGGAAGGTATCGCTCACCACCACGTTGAACGCCGGGCTTGCGCCAATGTTTCGGAAGGCAAGGGTATAGGTCACCCATTCTGCCGGCGCAGCTTCCAACGTGGCAGTCTTGGTAATCGCCAGATCGGATGAAAACGCAGCCTGCGCTACTGCCTCAGCCTGCGCCACCATCCCCAGCGTAGCGGTGGCAAAGGCGGTATTCGTCAACGGGCCAACATACCCCAACTCCACATCCACCGGGAGTTGTTGCGTCCACACTTCGCCCGGCGCCAGCCAGGGCGTCCAGGTTAAAGAGCCATGCGGGGAACCCCCTTCCGGCAAATGGTCCACAATGGTGACTTGCAAGGGCAGGTAGCCGGTATTGGTGAGGGCAAGCGTATAGGTAATACGCTCGCCCGATAGCACCAATGAAGGCGTCACATGTTTGCTTAAGGAGAAAGCGGCCTGGAACTCATCGGCGCCGAGGTCATAGCCCAGGCCGACAGGACGCACCTTACCATCGCCATCCACGGTCAAGCCGGCATCCATGCCCAGGTCAATCGCGGCCGAGACGCCCCGCAAGTGATAGTCGTAGGTGGCCGGTGCAACAAAGGCCGGATTGCCCCAGAAATCAGCGTCCGTCTGGATATTGGCGTTCCCCGTATCCCAATCCAGGCCGTTGCCCCAGAGCGTCGCCTGAAGCCGGGCGGTGATGCCATCGGTGGCGGTGATGCCGATCGTATGGCTGATCAGGATGGTGTTGGTCAACCAGGCAGTGCCGGCCTGTTCAAGGTAGACGCCGATGCCGTTATTCTGGGCCAGGGTCGTGTGCCGCGCCTGCAGATCGCTCTCCCACATGTGCAATGCGCCGCCCGTGAGCGCCTGGTTGTCGGCGATGATGACATTGCGCAATTCGGCCTGCCCCAGGGCTACATGGATGCCGCCACCCACATCGGCCACGTTGTCATAGAACTGACAGGCGTCCACCGTAACCGTGGCGTGGGCAGCGTAGAGACCTCCACCGGCATCGGCGGTTGGATGGCCACCTTGCCCGGTAGCGTCACCGCCGATCAACTGCAAACCGGAGAGGGTAGGCTGTGCCCCAGCGGCCACGTAGACTACCCGTCCGAGGCCGAGCGCGTCCAGAACCGTGGGTTGAGTCACAGGATATGCCTGAGTAAAGTTGGTGGCGGTATACCCTCCTTGTAGAGTCAGCGTTTTGGTCAGGTACACGACCTGCGTGACCAGCCCCGTGGTCACCAGGTCATTGCGGGGACGCGCGCTGACGCCGCCGCAGCGTCCGGCAATTTTCACGACATCGCCGGATTGCGCGGCATCCACGGCCTCTTGCACGCCGGTATAATCGGTGGGGTCATCGTTCAAACGCACCCAGCACATGCGATACTCGTCGGCGCCCAGGTCGGGCCAACGGTCGCGGGGAAAACCTTCCAGGTCATCCAGTATCTCGGTCAACACCCCCTGGTTGATAAGCGCAGAAGCAGCGGTGATATGGTAGTCCTGTTCCTGCGGTGCCACAAAGGCCGGATCGCCGGCATAGTAATTCAGTTGCGAGATCACACTGCCGGCGCCGAGCCAGTCCGCGCCATTGGCCCAGGCACCGTTGCCCCAGTAAGTGGCTGTGAGCGTCACCGCACTGCCCGCTTCCACATTCAAGCCAACCGTCTGGCTCAGCAGAACCGTATTGGTGATGACCGCGGCACTGTCACCGGTAAGATGCAGGCCACTGCCTCCATCACCCTGATTACGCGCAATCGTCAAGTGCAGCATGCGCGGCGACGAAGCATTGATGTAGATGCCACTGCCCAGGTCGTTGGTGGTGTTGTCCACAATGACACTATTGACCAGCCGCGCATCGCTGGCATCGAGATACAATCCGCCGCCCCGCGCTCCCGTGTTAGCAAAGATGTGGTTGGAAGCTATGTCCACCGGACTCTGCGCCAGGTACATTGCCCCGCCGCCAGAAGTAGCCGTATTGTGATGGAATGTGTTCCGGGTGATCTGCGCGGCCGCAGAACGATACACATACACGCCACCGCCGTAGTCTGCGGTATTGCTGAAGATTTGCGAGCGCGCGAGACGCAATGCCGCATGATCAGCATACAGGCCACCGCCGTTGACAGCGGTATTATTGAAAAGCTGTACCTCAGACAGATGCAGCGTACCCGCATCGGCCATAACTCCACCGCCGTTTGCCGCCTGGTTGTTAAAGATTTGGACATCTTCTAACGTGAGGGTGGCCTGGGCGGCATAGATACCACCGCCGACATTTGTGCCGCCCCCCAGAGCGGCATTGCCACCCCGGAGACGCAAGCCGCGCACGGTCGCGGTCACGCCCTCGGCAACGTAGATCACCCGCCCCAGAGACAGCGCATCCACCGTGGTAGGGTAAGCCACCGGGTCGGAATAGAGCCACTGAGTCAGCGTATAGCCGCCCTGCAGCGTCAACGGCTTGTTCAAATACAGTGTTTGGGTCAACGCGCCGTGAGCGTGTACACCGGTGCAGGTCCCGGCGACTTTCACCACATCGTCAGGACTGTTACTGGCGTCCACGGCGGCTTGAATCGAGCTGTAGGTATAAGAGGATTGGTTCAGTCGCACAAAACATGTGCCACGATATTCGCTGGCCCCCAGATCGTATCCCAGATGCACAGGACGCGAGAGACCTTCCATATCCGTCATAACCCCGCCGGGCACGCCAGCATCGAGCGCCGCCGAACTCGGCCCGATGCGATAATCACCGGCATCGGGCGCCAGAAAGTCGGGGTTGCCGGTCACACTCGGCCCATAGGCGACTAAGCTGCCCGGCCCACTTGCGTTAGTGTCATTTCCCCAGAGCGTGGCATTGAAAGTCACCGCAGCACCTTGAGCAACCGATATGCCGATGGTGTGGCTGATGAGAATGGTGTTGGTGAAAACAGGCGAACCACTCTGGAGATGCACACCGACTTGATAGGCGTCGGCATTGCGAGCAATGGTCGTATGCAGCCAACGCACGCTAGAACTCCCCAGATAGATGCCTCCCCCTCTGCCGGTGACACTCACATTATCCGCAACGACGGTATTCAACAGCCGGGCCGTGGTATCCGTCAGGTATATCCCGCCGCCATCGGATTGCGCTGTGTTAGCGAACAGCACATTGCCGTCAAATACGTCTTGTACCGATGAAAAGACATACAGGCCACCGCCCCATCCCTGCGCCTGATTCCCTTGCACGATATTGCGCACCAGAGAGATCAGTTGTGTGGCATTAGAAGAGATATAAATGCCGCCACCGCCATCGGTGGTATTGGTGGACACATTTTGCAGCACGCGGTTTCCAAGCAGCACAGGCCGTCCGCGATAAATGTAGATTCCCCCACCCCTGGCCGCAGTATTGCCGACAAAGATGTTTTGTTGGAGTGTACTACCCGCCGCAACCGTGCTCAAATAAACCCCACCGCCAGACCCAGGCGTTGTGTTGGTCAATATCTGATTGCCGACTAAGGCGACTGTCCCCCCCAAGACATAAACGCCGCCGCCGCTATCCGTAGAATTCAAGGCGCTGTTAAGAACGATGCGGTTATTACGGAAAGTCGCCGAGGAGGTATTGACATAGATTCCCCCGCCGCGCAATTGAGCAGTATTGCTGTAGATGATGTTAGATTCCCAGGGAGACGCCCCGCCGTTGATAAAGGCGCCGGCGCCACGATTGTCAGAACCGGAGACGGTGTTAAAGGCGATTGTGTTGCTGAGAAACCCGGCCGTACTCAAACCGCTGTTCACATACACACCACCACCCAGGTTGGCCGTGTTTGAAAGGATGACATTCGATTGCACCAACGCAGCACCGCTATCACGAATGTACAAACCACCGCCACGCCGCGCACTATTCGCCTGTAGCCGGTTGCCGGTGACCTGCGCTTCAGAAGTGCTGTCCAACTCCATCCCCCCGCCATAACTGATGACGGCCACGCTCGCCGTATTGAATTCCAAAACATTTTCTATAAACTTTGGGTTGCCGCCAGCACAATAGAGACCTCCTCCGCCATTCACAGTGCTGTTAAATGACACCGTGTTCTGGACGTACTGTGGCGTCCCGCCATAACAATAGAGGCCACCTCCCAGACCGGCCGAGGTGTTGGTCATAATCTGATTATGCGCTACGTACACATTGCTGGAACGCACATACAAACCACCACCATTTGAAGAGGCATAATTAAAGAACACCTGATTATTGGTCAAAACAGCCGTGTTGTCGGTGTTGAGATACAAGCCGCCGCCATAGCGCGCCGTATTGCTCACCAATAGATTAGCCACAACCACGGCATTGTTCGTTTTATAAAGCATCACACCGCCACCATTGCCGGAAACAAAGGTCTGGTTGCCGACAAAACGGTTGTTGCTCAAGTTCGGAGTGCCGGTATTGACGTACAGGCCAGCACCGGAGGCCCCCCGATTGTTAACAATGTCATTGTCCCGCAGGGTCATACTCACAACATTGTTGGCATAAACACCCCCGCCTTCCAACTGGCTGAAGTTATGACTGATGACACTGGAAACCAGTAAAACGTTGGTGCGATCGGCATAGATGGCGCCACCGATGCCGTTGGCCGTATTGGAGACAAGTTGACTCATCGAGATTTGCGCCGAACTTTGCAAAAAGTACAGGCCGCCGCCATGGCCAGAGCGCCCCCAGGTGTAATTATCACGCACATCCAGATCACTCAACTGCGCCGTGCCGCCACTGACAAACATCCCGCCGCCCCGGTCTGCACCGTTCTCCCGGACGATGAGTTGTTGCGCCGTCAACGGCGTGTTCTGTACGTAAATGCCACCGCCTTGATAGGCCCCGGTATTGGCATAGAGTTGTACCTGACCGGTCAATACCAGCGTACTGTTCAAAGCATAAAGACCAGCACCACCTTGACCGGTAGACAGGCTGTTTTCCAATCCATTGGCGCGCAAAACGACGCCATTCAACCAGACGGTGACGCCGTCGGTCAGGTATATCCCACCACCAGAGGTAGACGCAGTATTGGTCATCGCCGCACCGCGAGTCCAATTCAACATTCCACCGGATACATAAACGCCTCCCCCCAGCAGGGCAGTGTTGTCATAGAGCTGCACATCTTGCACACTCAATTGAGCGTTCGCAGCATACACTCCACCTCCATAGCTTTGCGTACTGCCGCTTTGGAAGGCATCTCCGTTGATCAAATACAGATTGGCTAACGTTACGGTCACGCCCGGCGCAACAAACACAACACGCCCCTGGCCCCGGGCATCCAACACGGTCGTCACGGTGGGATAAGCCGTCGTCCAGTCGGCAGGCGTATAGCCCCCGCGCAAGGTCAAAGTTTTGCTGATGTAAGCTACCTGTTCCACACCTTCCCACTGAGCCGAGAGATCCAAACAATATCCTGCGACTTTGACCTCGTCACCGGGCGCGGCCAGATCAAGCATAGGTTGCACTTGATCGGAAATCGCACCGTTCAGATTCACCCAGCAATTGTCCGGTACGATGCTGACCTCGCTCGTTCGTGGCGCAGAAAGCGCCGGGTGCATCAGTAATGCCGTGTTAAGCAAGGGATCCCCCATCACCACATCCGTGTTCACCGTCACCGGAATGGTAAATGTAATCCGCTGCCCTGCCCCTAACGTAAACCCATCAAGCCGTAAGATTTGCCCTTGAAGGAGCTGGTTGAACGTCTGGGGGGGCGTTACCGTGATGGCCTCCGTGGCAAAGACCAGACCGGCGTCCAATGTGTCACTCACCACGGCCTCGGTGGTCGCCACCGGGAAATTGCTACGCAGGATGAGGGTATACGTGATACGGTCCCCTATGCGCGGCGTGGGATCGTTGACCATCTGCTCCAACAAAAACAACGGCCGCGAGTACCGCACCGCGAGATTGGCAATGTTGGCATCGCCGTAATAGTATTGCAAACCGCTGGTTCCGCTTTGATTTTCGATGCCGCCCAGGGCATAAGTATTCACCTGCGTTTGGGCGTTCAAGTAATGCACTTCGATGATATTGGAGCTTTCAAACAACTTGATCTGGAAGGTACTCGTCACTCCCCCTGGCCCCACTAAGGGCAGGGCGTGGTATTGCACAATGAAGCGACGATTCGGCGCTGTCCCTCTGGTCTCGTAGTAGAATTTTCCGCCGTACCGCTGGTCCAGGTCATTCCACCAGCCGGCAATCAAGCCATTGTGCACATCATTGGTGGGGATGGGCACAGCCGTACCGGAGCTCGGCTGTTGTCCCGGCAAAAATGTGATGAACCCCTCGGTACTCAAGTATACATTTGAGTAGTTGACATCGTAGAAATTGAACGAAAACCCCAACGGCAGCGCCCCGCTCATTCCGTTGTCCACCAGCGGGCTAAAAACAATCTCCGTACCCGTTGCGGATATATCCTCAAAATTGAACGCCGGCCCGCCGGGTTGTTGACTATCTTCCAAAAAGTAGTATTGATCGGAAGCCTGACCTAGCGTATATGACCAGCCATCTTTTAAGGCAACAACATTGGGGAAAATCACTTGATCTCCCTCGATATAGCTGGAAGCCTGCACTACCCGGAAGCGTCCACCGGTCCCGGAACGTCCCAAGAGGACATAGATACCGTTTGGCTCGCCCTCAATATCCCCCTCGCTAAAATCAAACTTCAGAGTGATGGCGCCGCCGTTATCTCCAACATCCGTTTTATCAAAATACCAGTTGCGCTCCCAACGCGAGCTGACCCCTGCCGGCAAAGATGCATTTGTCCAGACATTGACCACCGTGCGATGTCCGGCCATCAAGTAATCACCAACATCTCGCAAATACCCGCCATTCTCCAAGATCAACCCTGCACCTCGCGCTTCGGTATGCATCCCGTCCGCTTCTTTGCCGATGCCGATGACATCGTAGATGTAAGCACTATGGACATACTTTGTGGCCGCCACATTCAACGGAATGGTGTACTTTGCACTTAAATAGTTCTCGATGATCGTCTGTTGCGCCGTATTGAGGGGTGTCGTGAAAACAATGACTTCCGAAATATCACCCTTGTGAAAAGCGTCAGGCGCAACATCGGGATAGGCCGGCAAATTGCCATCGCGGCGCGCGCCGATGTCCAGTGGCACGGTCGTGGTTGGATAAGTGCCGCTTGTGAGCCAGCCCCCTGCCAGTGCAGTCAAGGCCGCCGGCGTGCCGTTGAGGTACAAACGCACACTCGTCGTCGGTACCAGGCCGCTGGTCAACACCACCGTGCTGAAGATGTAAGGTTGTTCCGCCGTAATCCGTGTCGTCGCGGCTACGGTCGCGTTTCCCCCGCCACGGTGTAAGCCGAAATCACCCTCCCCGCCGAATGTGTACCCCAGTTCCAGATTGCGATCCACATCCAGAGCTGCCGAGCTGCCATAGTTCATCAGCACCGATGTCTGGGTATAAACTCCCGATTTGAAGGCGATGATGACACTCAAACCAGAATTGGGTGTGGCAAACAATTGCACCGGCTGGGTGCCGGTAAGCACGTCGGTGTCGAATTCAAGCAGCTTCGTCGAACGATAAACGGGCTGTAGCCCCGGATCGGCCTGTGTTACATCCAACCCATAGCCACTTTGATCGCTCCAGCACGCAACCGCCACACCGACATTCGCCGGTGACAAGCAGGCGGGATCAGCGTACACCCCCTTATCCGCGCGCAACCACAGCCGCAAATCCGAGTCCCCCCCGTCACTGCCTACACCGCCCGGCCCGCCGGCCGCCAACAATGGTGAGGGCCAGACGAGGAATGTAAGAATCAGCACCATGCCCAAGACCACCGGACATAGCCCTCTCTTCCAAAACTCGAGGCTTTGTCGTTTAGTTTTCATTTATAATCTCCTATATCAAACTTAGTTGTAACAAAACGGCTTTTCTACCCTCTCCAAAGAAACCAACTATGTGATAATCATAGTATATATAAAAACTCGGCTTTCGTAAAGTATCCCTTGCAGTATAATAGGGCTTTGTCATTCTTGTTACAGTGACTTTATCTGGCTTCGAGCAGATCGCCAGAGCCGCGTATCTAAACCTGTATCAGCCCAATAAGGAGACAAATATGCGCATCTTGCTCACCGGACACAAAGGCCAGCTTGGACGGACGTTGCTGCCGCTGCTGAGCGGCCATGAGGTTGTGGGACTCGATTTGCCGGAACATGACATCACCGACCGGCAGGCACTGCTTGCGTTGGCACGGGAGATCCGCCCCGATCTTATCCTGCATCCGGCGGCGTTCACCGATGTGGACGGCTGCGCCCGTGACCCGGCACTTGCGTATCGCGTCAACGGCATGGGGACGCAAAACGTGGCGCTCGCGGCGGCGGCTGTGGATGCCGAGATGCTCTACGTGAGCACCAACGAAGTCTTCGATGGCTGTGCCACCATGCCGTACTCCGAGTGGGCTACCACCAATCCCATTAACGCTTATGGGCGCTCGAAGCTGGCCGGTGAATGGTACACCCAGCACCTGCTCACGCGCTTCTACATCGTGCGGACGGCATGGCTCTATGCGGCGGGAGGACGCAACTTCCCACACCGCATCATCCAGTTGGCCGACGAACGCGGCAGCCTCAAAGTCGTCACCGACGAAGTGGCTAACCCGACTTATGTTGTGGACCTGGCGCACGCCCTCGTCACGCTCATCGAAACCCATGCCTACGGCATCTACCATCTCACCAACGAAGGGATCACCTCGCGTTTTGAATTTGCCCAGGAGATCCTGCGCTTGAGCGGACGGACGCAGGTTCCCCTCACCCCCATCACCTCGGCGGAGTTCCAGCGTGCCAGCACCCCACCCCGCTATGCACCTCTGGCGAACCATGCCGCCGCGGCCCTCGGCATCCGCTTGCGTCCCTGGCAAGAGGCGCTCGCCGAATTTCTGCACGAGACGGGATACGTAGAATGAGCGAATCAGCGAATCAGCGAATCGGCCAATCGGCGAAAACCGACCATCCTTCCATTCTTCCATTTGCTCATTCACTCATCTCTGTCATCATCCCCAACTGGAATGGGGCGCACCATCTGCCGGTATGCCTGGATAGCTTGCAGCGCCAGACTTATCCCCACGTCGAAGTCATCGTCGTAGACAACGGCTCGCAGGATGATTCCCGCGACGTGCTCGCTCGCTATCCCGCCGTGCGTGTGCTGGCGCTTGGCGAAAATCGTGGCTTCACCGGCGCGTGCAATGCCGGTTTCCGCGCCGCCCAGGGTGAGATTCAGGTCTTGCTCAACAACGACACCGAGGCCGATTCGGGCTGGCTGGAAGCGGTCGCGGCGACATTCGATCGCCATCCTGACGTGGGACTGGTCGCGTCGAAGATGCTACTTTTCGACCAACGCGACACGTTTCACACGGCGGGTGACTATGTGACACCGGATGGGCTGGCCCACAATCGCGGCGTGTGGCAGAAGGACGAGGGACAGTACAACCATGCGGCCTACGTCTTCAGCGCGTGCGGCGGCAGCGCCGCTTACCGCAAAACAATGCTGGATGCGATCGGCCTGTTGGATGATGACTTTTTCTTCTCTTTTGAGGATGTGGATCTGGCGTGGCGGGCGCAATTGGCCGGTTGGCGCTGTCTCTACGTGCCGGACGCGGTCGTCTACCACAAGCTGAAGGCTTCCGGTGGAGGCGTCACCGCTTCGTTTCACGACGGACGCAACCGCATCTACACACTGACGAAGAATTACCCTGCCGATTTGTGGCACGTGTATTGGCGAGAAGTGCTCGGCGCGCAACTCAAACTGGCATGGGAGGCGTTGCGGCTATGGCGTGGGGCAGCGGCGCGGGCGACATTGCGCGGTATTGTGGCAGGTGTGTGGGGCATCCCCAAAATGTGGCGGAAGCGGCGCGCCATCCAGGCAACCCGGCGCGTGGACGCGGCGTACCTGGAAAGACTGATGTCGCCCCCCTACGAAATCCCGCTGCCCTGACAGAATCTAGAGCCAGATTTTATGCTCTGTATGCTCTGTGTTAAAAGTCCTTACGGCTCTTAAAAGCTCAGTCTTCGTCCTCGCTTTCCAGGTCAAAGAGCATCTCTAACAGCTCATCAGAAAGCATATCCAGACGTTTCTTATCCCGATCGGCCTGCGCAATGCTGATGTCAATGAGCAACTGCGCCAATGCCGCGCGATCGTCGGGGGCAAGCGTGTTGCCATCCAGCAGACGGTGAGCGCGTGCCATCAACGTAGCGTCGGCCTCCAGCGGCACCAGTGGCGTGACGGTATGAATGGATCCCGCCTCATACGTGCCACTCAAATCCTCCCGTGCCGCCGTAATCTGGGCAGCATTCATGCGCGTGGGCGAAGCTTCGACCGTGATGTTTTCCTGCCGACCGGTCTTGCGATCCCGTGCCGTAACCGTGAGGATGCCGTTCACGTCCATATCGAATTTCACCGTCACCGTTGCCACTTCCCCGGGGTGTTCCGGCTCCAGATCGGTAACCAGGAATTTGCCCAACAGTGTATTCTGCGATGCCTGCGGTTGTTCTCCCTGATAAACTTCGACTTCAATGGTGTCTTGATCCGGGAAAAGCGTGTAGAACACTTCTTCTTTGGTAACGGGGATGGTGGTATTGCGGTGAATGAGCACCTTATAGCGATCGGGGATGATGCGTCCCAGACGAGTCTCAGCCACGGCGATGCCGAGCGAATAGGGCGTCACATCTACGAGAATAGCGTCAATCGGTTCGCCGGCGATGATGGCGGCCTGCACTCCCGCGCCTAGCGCGACCACTTCTTCGGGGTTGAGCGTCATACGCGGCTCGGTATCCAGATAATTGGCCACCAGTTCCCACACCGCCGGTACCCGCGACGAGCCGCCGACCATCAAAACTTGCGTCAGGTCTTCCGGGCTGACGCCGGCGTCGCTCAAAACCCGGTCAATGGATTCGGTCGTCTGCTCGACCAAATCGGCAATGACCTCCTCGAATTCTTGACGGCTGATCTCATATTCCAGGTGCAGGGGGATGCCGCGTTTCTCGGCAATGTATTCTTCCCTGAGCCACGCGAAGGGGCGATCGGAGAGTGTGATTTTCGCCATCTCCGCGGCACGCTGCAAACGTGCCCAGGCACGTCGGTCCTGTCGCAGGTCAATGCCGTGATCTGCCTCGAACTTTGCCGCGACAAGCCGCGCCAGACGCTCATCGAAGTCGTCGCCGCCCAGGTGGGTATTGCCGTGGCTGGCACGCACCTCCACGACGCCCCCCATCAGCTCCACCAGCGAAACATCGAACGTACCTCCCCCCAGGTCGTAAACCAGCGCGAGTTGATCGTCTCCCAGGTTCAAGCCGTAAGCCAAAGCCGCCGCCGTCGGTTCGTTGATGATGCGGCGCACGTCGAATCCGGCGATCTCGCCGGCATCGCGGGTGGCCTGGCGCGCTGCATCCGAGAAGTAAGCCGGCACGGTGATAACGGCTTCGTTCACCGGAACGCCCAGGTTACGCTCGGCGATGCTCTTCATTTCACGGAGGATGAAGGCCGAAACTTCCTGGGGGGTGAACATGCGTCCGCCCATGGTCACACGGGTGGCCGTGCCCATAGCGCGTTTGATCGAACGCACGGTGTTATCGGGATCAAAGACGTACTGGTTACGGGCCGGTGTGCCGACCAGCCAGCGTCCATCAGGTGCGTAGCCAACAACGGAAGGGACAATGCGCTCATCGCCGTTGAGCAGCATTACCGGGACGCCGTTACGCACAATCGAAACACCGGAATTGGTAGTACCTAAATCAATACCTACAATAATGCTCATACTCTCCTCGATTGAGTTGTCAGTTATCAGTTTTCAGTCGGCAATCCTGCCCCTTGCTTCATTCTTTGGGACGATAGACGACCACATCGGCGTAGCGCAGGACCCGGTCGGCAGTCCGATAGCCACGCCGGTCCTCGGCGACGATCACCCCGGCAACCGGGGGCGTTCCATTCGAACCGTTGCTTTCGTCCGTTGTCGCCACTGCGATATGCTGATACGGATCGAACATCTGCCCGACGGTGGGGATCGGCGTGACCCCGCCGCTTTCCAAAACTGCCAGCAGCCGGTCACGCACCATCCGCAAGCCATCCAGCCAACTGCTGAGCTTGGCGCGGTCGGCGGGCGAAACGAGCATGGCCTGCGCCGCCGTCAGATCAGGCCGGGCCGCGACCTGATCGCGCGCCTCAAGATAACGCTTGCCGCTGGCGATAGCGTTATCCAGGCCATCCAGCGCCGGCAGCAGGGAAGCCAGCCATTCCTGACGTGCCGCGTTCACCCTCTCGGCAACCAGCTTTTCCACCAGCTCGGCCTGCTGCGCCTGCTGAGCTTCTAACGCAGCCAGCGCCGTGGCCGTCTGCTGCGTCTGTTCTTCGAGCAGCATGGTGGTCTTAAACTGCGCCTTGCCGAGCTTGCGCACCTCCTTCTCCAGGTCGCCTACGGCAACAGGTGATTGTTGTGCGGCAAGATCGCGTTCCAGACGGGATAATAAATCGGCCAGTGTGGCCCACACTCGACGACGGTCGCTCATAGCTGAATCGGGCGGTAATCCTTCTTGAAATCCATCTGTCCCAGGTCACCGTAGTGTTGCAACAGGCACCAGATATCCTCGACGTGAAAGTCGAGGTCGAGTTTACGGAGACGCTTGCGCGGTTGCCACGGTGTGGGCGGCTGGAAAAGGAAAAGATCGGTAGCGGCCTTTGCCTCGGCGGTACGCAGCTTCTCGTAGGCCGCACGGATCAACTTGAAGGTGTCGGGGTGTTCTTCAGGCGTGTGCTCGCGCACCAGGGCAAAGTAGGCGCGCTTGATCTCGTGTTGCGTTGCGCCGCGCGGTAATCCCAGGACGGCATACGGATCGCTACTGGTCAGATTGGGCTTCAGAGCACCATGCTGCGTCTGGCGCGACGCAACCGGTTCAATATCGGAAGGGATTGAAGAATTGATCGTCATCGTCCCATTCCTCCTCATCATCGTCGTATTCTTCAAGGTCAAACAGGCCGGGGAACGGCAGTCCTCCCGGTCCACCTATCGCGCCCGAAATGATGCCTTGTAACATTAAGTTGAGCAGCTCGGGCGGCATATTTATTAAATCGCGCACCACCGCAATGGTCTTGCCGATATTCTGATCGTTGACCTTACGGGCAGCTCTTTCCGCATCACGCAGGTAACGTTTTGCCGCCTGGGTGTCACCGCGCCGCAACGCGAGCATCGCCAGTGACAAGTTTACGTGTGCCACATCCTGCCCGGCCGCCAAAGCGCTTTCCAGATATTGCTGCGCGATGTCGGGAAACATTGACAAGACCAAAAGGTGACCGATCTTCGCCAGGGGATCTTCAGCAGGGGGTATCACCTCAGCCGCACGATCCAGCCACGCCTTTCCCCAAGCAGGCTCAACTTCCATCGCATAGACGCCCTGCACGACGTAGAATTGATAAGGGATGTCCTTGATCCGCGCTTCGGCCAGGCGCATAACCTCCCAGGCACGTTCTGGCTTGAATCCATCAAGCCAGGTACGGATGAGTTGCTCGTACACACGCAAATCCGACGCCCCACAATTGAGCGCGCGATCCAAAAAGGATTCCGCGGTTTCCGTCTGCTCCAGATTCATATAACACATGCCCACACGCGCCAGCAAATAAGCATCATCAGACCGGTACTGCAAGGCTTGCTCGAAGACGGCGAGAGCCGACTGATAGTCACCCAACCGCGAAAGCTGATTTTCGCCTTCGTCCAGATAATAATTCGCCAGTGCGTCCCGCGCCTCGATGTTATGCGGATCGAGGGCCAAAACACGTTTCCAATAATTGGTGGCGTTCCTTTTTATCCACCAGTCGTCATTTTCCGCCAACACTTCCCCCAACCGCAACAGAGCAGGGATATAATCCGCATTTTTCTCCAGAATTCGCTGGAGTTCGTTTTCTGCAGCCCACAACCGCCCATCGTTGATAAGTCCATCCACCAGGGCCATACGGATTTCCAGGTCTTCGGGATTCCACTTAACGGCCTGTTTATAAACGTTGATGGCTTCTTCATACTCCCCGGCTTTGACGTAGGCTTCGGCGGCGCGCTTCCATAACAACGCCACCTGTTCATCGGTGATGGCGTCGGGATGCTCAGCCCTGCGTGGGCGACGGCGCAGGGCTTCGCGCCACATCTCCCCGGCGGCGATAAAGTTCTCAATCTTCTCATAGGCCAGTGCCAGGTTGTAGGCCAGACGGAAATTGCCACCGTCTAAGTCACGAGCGGCTTCCCAATGATCCAGCGCCTTGTCCCAGCGGCTGGCCAAAGCGGCCTGATACCCCAACCGTTGATGGATAGAGGAAAGCACTTCATTGAAACGCCCATCGGCTGGTCCGTGTCGGGCAGACTCATTGGCAGCAGCCAGGGCGCTTTCTGCGTCGCCTTCACTTAAACACTGTTCGGCCAGTCGGAAATAGAGTTCTCCCAGGTTCTGAGAGAGGCATGTCGAACGATAGCCCTGGGCATAGGCTTCCGTCCACCGCTTGCGCGCTTCATCCCAATCTTCGGCGCGCGCGGCCAGCACCCCCAGATAATATCGGGCGATATTGGCTTCCTGCAGCGAGCCGGGCGAACGAAGCGCCTGCTGCAACAGATCGCGTGCTTTTTCCGTCTCGCCGGCATCCAACGCGGCCAGCCCATGCCAAAGCAGCGGTGCATCCCCGTCAAGTCCATAAGGCCGGCGGCGAAATACCCCCGCACTGCGCAACATAGTACGCTCTTGCTCGGTGAGGTCCGCCCACACCCCTTTGCCGGTAGGATCAACGCCTTCCTGGAGCAAGGCCAACGCCAGCGGATAGGCTGCGCGGTGGGCAAACGGGCTATCGGGATTTTTGCGTACCTTTTCGTAATAGGTGATGGCCGTCTTAAGGTCGCCGCTACGTTGGCAAGCCAACCCCAGATGATAAGTGTAGCACTCATCCTCCGGATGCAATTCTACAGCGCGGCGCAGGTCACGCATCCCTTTCTCGAAATCGGGCGGTGTCTTGTTGAGAGACTCCAGCCCTCGCCGAAAGTAAGCCTCCGCCAGTGCGGCAGCCGGCAACATCTCCGGGGACTGGGAACGGACTCGCACCCAGGTTTCAATAGCCTGGTCGTAGTCCCCCGACTGAAAAGCATTGACGCCGCGCGTCCGCAACGTCGCTGCGCCTTGCCGATTAGGTGCAGAGCGTGAACGTTTCTTACGTTTTGACATACACTTTTCTCACTATCGTATATTTTTTTAATTATACCACATTCATTAATACATGACTTACGCAAACCAGGGCTTTATCAGGGCCATCACATTTGGCCGCCTCCGGCAACTGAATATGGCCTAGAGGTCGGGGAAAGAGGCACAACAGACAGGCCACGAGTGGATCGCCAGATCCGCGCTAAGAATGATAAAAGGGCGGTTTCCCGCCCTTACAGGCCGCCGATCTTTCAAGATGGCCGAAAGTGTCAACCAATTTCAGGCAGAAAATCTGTTAATCCTGTCCAAAGTAGTCACCGCCTCGATTTACCGACATACTCCCACCTGCCCGGCCTGGCGTGTCAGGCGGATGCCGAGCCGGAGCATCGTATACACTTGCTGGATCGCCAATGTCGGCAGCCACCAATCCAACGGCAACCGGCGTATGGACCAGCGGTGTAACAGGAACAGCACACCGAACAGCAGCAGACTGCCACCTATCAGCAGGAACAGAGGACGCCATTGGCGTACCAACGTGTGTGCGGCGCGTTTCAAGGCATGCAAGGCGTGACGCTCGTCATACACCACCGCCACAGCGCGCGCCATCTCGATCCACGTGGCCCAGAGTCCGGCCACCACCAACCCCACGGCGCCGATCCCCCACGCCAACGTAGGAAAGCGCGTGTAGACGAGTAACGCCGGCAACAGCGTCGCTCCGCCGATCACCAGAAGCATCGCCGTCCCAATGAGATTCAAGACGAGGAGAACAGCAAACCACCGCCGTCCGGCCTGGCGAAACGCGTGCCAGGAGAGTGTTGTCGGCGCGGCATAATCGGCCAGCGTTCCGCCTTCCAGCCACACCCACACGAGCTTGATGACGATGGCTACCGGAAGCACAAGCAGCAAAGCAATCATTCCCACCACTGCAAAGCCCCCACCCTGCACGTCGAGCGAGGCCAGATCGGTCAACAGGTCCAACGAGCGCGCTTCAAGGGCATAACGCAGAGCCGGGTAGCGCGTCAACGGTAAAATCGCCAGGCCGGTCAGCAGGGCCAGGGCCAGGGCGGGAATGGTCGTAAGGAGATACGCCAGCGCCCACGCCCGTGGACGTTGTACGGCACGCCGCAGGTAGTCGCGGAGCGGCACAGGTGACGGGGATTCCGGTATGAGTTGCACGGCAAGGACGTCGTCTACCATGTTGCACCTCCCCAGAAGAAATCTTGCAGCGCCCGCGTCCAGCGCACCACGATCCCTAACCAGGTCGCCAGGTCAGGCGCGCGGTTTCGTCCGTTGTTAATCAGGTTTTGATCAAGCACGATGGCGTGATCGGGGTCAATCTCAACGCTGCGTGGGCTATCGCCAGGCGTCAACGTCGCCTGTTCACAGGGCCAGGGGATGGTTTCCGCATCCTCCTGCCGACCGTGCGTGACCCTGACCGTTGTGGGGATACAAGCCTCGCCCCGGCGCTCCAACGTCACCTCGCCATCCTGAATGACGACCTGTGCGTCCACCGTGCCGTCGCCGTAGACCAACGTATCGAAGAACCAGCCGGCGACTTCCGCGCCGAGTGTCTCGGTCATCACCGCGCGCACATCTTCAGCGTGAGGATGCGCGAAGGCATAACGATCAAAATAGGTGCTCAAAAAGCGCCGCATGGCCGTCTCGCCAACGGTACGCTCGACCGTTGTAAGTGACAGTGCCGGCTTGGAATACGCGACAACTCCGTACCGCATAAAATCATAATCCCAGGCCGCCCCGGCCATGGGAGTGTCGGGTGACATCATATACTCCATACGGTGCATCGCCAGATAGGAGAAGTTCCATCCGCCGCAATCAAAGAGCGCGCCGTTGTAAAGAGCGTTCATCGCGCGAACGGTAGTGTAATCCGTGAAGCCTTCGTCCAGCCAGGGTTCCTCGGCCTCATTGGTGGCAACGACCGATTGAAACCACTGATGACCCAGCTCATGAACAGTTTCCACTTCGATCATCCGCAGGCATGCCGGCATGAAGCCGCCCATTGCGCCCACGGTGAAGAGCGTGGGGTACTCCATTCCCCCCGCGCCGCCCGCATCCGGCGGAACGATGACGACGGTAAGCCGGGGGTAGTGTCCCTTGCCGTAGGGACCAAACCAGGCATTGTAGAGCGGCAGCGCACCCGCGGTCGCTTCAAGAGCACGGCGGGCCATGGCACGCTGCCGGGGATAGTAAACCACGTGCACGGCCACGCCGTCAACGCTGCGGGTCAGCTCGCGGAAGGCCGGTGAGGCGGTCCAGGCGAAATCAATCACGTGTTCGGCGACAAAGGTATGCGTTGCCGTGCCATCGGCATTGACGGTCACGGCGGCATCAGCGGTACCGGTCGCAGCGACGCCCCACCCTTGTGGCAAGGTGAGTGCCACGTCGTAGCGGCCAAAATCGGCGTAGAATTCGCTGTTAGCATGGAAGGGATAAGCGTTCCACGCGCCGTTCTCCCAAACGCCGAACTTGGGGAACCACTGTCCAGCGAACACAAAATTGCCATTATCCGCCCAGCCAACGCGAGCGAAGACTTTGGGCAGTTGAGCGGTGAAAGTGATCCGCACCGTCACGGCAGTGCCAGGGGCAACCGATTGTGGCAGCGCCGCTTCGACAAGTGTCTCATCGTCATCCAACGATTTCACGGTCAGGGGTGTGCCGTCATCCAATGTGATTTGCTCAATGCGCATCCAGCCGGGGGCATGGGGGTCATAGGCGTAGCCACGCAGCCCCAGGCCGGATTCACGCATCCAAAGGGTCTCGGTACTGCGGAAAGCGTTGAGATACAGGTGGAAGACCAGGGTGGGAATGGCAACAGAAGTACGGTTGACGTAGGTCGCCGTTTGCTGTCCGGTGATCGTATGCGTCGCAGGATCATAGGTGGCGGCAATAACATAGGAAGCCACATCGGGCAGCGTATCCGCCGGCACCATAGCCGGCACGCTAACCGGCGTCTGTCCCATCAACGACCCCACACAACATAACAGCGCAAGCATCAAACGATGGATTTTCATGGTCTCTCCTTGTATAAAATAACCTCAACTTCCTAATCCCCAATACTTCTTGAGTATTTCGAGGCTCTCGGCGCGGGCGTGGGCCTCGAAGGTGCTTAGTGCGGCGGCGAGGCCGGGCACGGGCGGCATGTAGGTATCCTGTTCCACGGCGCGGATCACCGCCTCCAGGTGCTCCGGCGAGATTCCCATACGTTCGGCAAAGACCTGCGTTGTTTGCACGGCTGCCGGATCCACCAGTTGCGTCACCAACCAATCGCGCCAGCGGCAAAGCGCCGTGTTGTCCACAAATGGCAACCAGTGATCAGGTTGCACGCTGCGCAGAAGCGGTACCACATCCGGCCAGGTACGCAGGATGGCTTCGGCCTGGCGATCCACGAGTACCCGCAGCGCGTTATGGTGGACATTGCAAGTGAGACGATCAGACCACAGGGACGATTCCATATAGAAAGGCCGAAAAATCTCGCGCAACCAACATTCATCCCAGACCAGGTGGACCAGATAGCCGCTGATGAAGGCTGCATGTGCCGCATCCAGACGCTCCGGGGCCGCCAGATGCGGATAGGCCGCCAGCAACGCTTCGCTGGCACGCCTGTCGGCCTCGCCGTGGACGTGATAGAAGTGCGTTTCAAAACGTTCTTGGCCGGTGATGGATTGCACATCTACGGCAGTGTTGCCCAGCAGATAAGCGCCCATATAAGCCCCTATCCGCTGCCGGATTGACTCAGGCAAACGAGCATCTTCAAGCACAGTGCGTGCATAAACCAGATGTTGAAATGGCGTTGGCATAATACAAATTCTACCGTGAACAGGACAGAAAGCAATGCTAAAATAATTGCGCGATTGTTCCCCGCCTTGTTTCTTTTATAGTAACATGGTATAATCTAATTGTACGAGCTTATGGAGGAGGGCATTATGGAGACAGAGACTTCGCAAACGCACCCGACAGAAGCACCGACAAAGGCCACAGTCACCCCCATTCCGGTAGGGGAAGGACAACCGACAGCACCAATGAGCAAGCGCACCCAGATCATGATCATCGGGGGGGCAGTGTTGCTCCTGATCCTTCTGGTTACTGCGATTGTGTTGATGGCGACGCATGCGCAGGCCACACAGGTTATCCGTGACATCGCAATTGTCTTCGTCGCGGTAGAAACGTTCTTGATCGGGTTGGCGGTGCTACTGTTGATCTTCCAGATTCAGACGTTGATCCAGGTCCTCCGCGATGAAATTCAGCCTTTGTTGCGTTCGGTCAACGATACGGCATCCACAGTACGTGGAACGACTGCATTTGTGAGCCACAATGTCGTGTCGCCATTTATCAAGCTGGCCGGGTTTGCCGCTGCAGTGCAACGGGTCACCGGTGATCTAGTCCACATTGCAGGAGCGGCGCGGCCGCGTTCAAAGTCATCCCAAAGTTCAACCATAGGAGGTAATGAAGATGTCCAACCATGAGAATGATTTCGGTACCTTTTTGATCGGATTTTTTGTCGGTGCGCTGCTGGGAGCGGCGGCGGGCATGCTCTTTGCGCCGCAGTCCGGGCAGGAGACGCGCGAGCAAATTCAGAAGAAGAGCATCGAGCTCAGTGAGCAGGCCACCCACAAGGCCGAGGAAGCGCGCACCAAGGCCGAACAATTGCTGAACGATGCTCGGCGCAAGCTCGAAGAGGCCACCAAAGAGCTGCAAACCCGTGCCAAGGAGCTGCAAGAACAGACCAAGACATTGATCGAAGAGAAACAAAGCCAGGTCAAAGAAAAACTTCAGAAGGGGGCAGCTCCGGTAGAAGAAAAAGCCGCTGAGGCTCCTGCCGCCTAGCCGTTACCGTTTCGCCCCGGCAAAAGCCGATGTGGCTGCTTTGCAGATCGAACTCCACGATGTAAAGGGGCGTCATAAGCAGCCGTTTAAGGTTTTTGTGGTTTCATCCTGCAACGTTCCCACCGCCGTGTGGGGACGTTGCGTTTTTATAGGGGCGTATGACGTTGGTTTCCTTGCCAAGTTTAGGGAATGTGGTATAAACAGAGTGGTTGCCAGACAGGCCCGCTAGCTCAAATGGTAGAGCAGGGGACTCTTAATCCCTTGGTTACAGGTTCGAGTCCTGTGCGGGTCATCTTTGAAAAGCGATGAGGCTCGCGGGGCAGTTGCCCGTTGTCGTGAAAGACTGATGGCCTCTACTCACACCATCAGATGTGGAGTAGAGGCTTTTTTGTTCACAAATGAAGTCGGGACGCCCAACTTCGGCGTCCCGGCCTCCACGCTACCGACCTGCCCGTAAATCATTTTAGCAAATACAGGATCCCAATCGTGCTCGGACCACAATGGCTGGATATGACCGCGCCGGCGGTCGTGATGTGCAGCTCTTGAATGGGCGCCAGCGCGGTGAGTCTTTCCGCCAGGTAAGCGGCATCCTCGGCTGCAGCAGCGTGGGTGACGAAAACCCGTTGCAGGTCAACGTTGGGCAGGGCTTCCTCAAAATCCTGTAGCAATGCTTCCAGGGCGCGACTGCGGGTGCCTCGAATTTTGGCCTTGAGTCCCAATGTCCCATCCGGCATCCCGGCGATGATGGGGCGGATCTTCAACATGCTGGCGGCCAGACTCTGCAATGCCGTGCAACGCCCACCCATATAGAGATAGCGCATCGTTTCCAGGGCAAAGGACATGCGCACTTTGGGGCGCAAAGCCTCAATGGCCGCCTGAATCTCCTCCGCACTTGCACCGGCGTCGCGCAGATCCGCAGCCTTGAGCGCCAGCAGGCCGATGGCCGAGGAGAGCGTCAACGAATCCACCACGCGGACGCGACATTCCGGGATGGCCTGCATAGCTAACAGCGCATTGTTGACCGTGCCGGAGAGTTTTGACGAGATGCCGATAAAGACGCCATCGGGGTGGCCAGAAAACGCCGTGATAAAATCTCCGATGGCAGGCGCCGAGGTAGTCGGCAAAGCGCCGCTGGCCTCGACCATGGCAAAGAGTTGTTCGGGAGAGAGATCAATGCCGTCCCGATAGCTCTTGCCGTCCAAATGCACGATGAGAGGGATAACCTCTAATCGGTGCCGCGCCACAAGTTCGGCGCCGAGATCCGAAGTGCTGTCCACGAAAATAGACACTGATGCCATGATAATGTCCTCCATGTAATTCCTAAAATAAAGATACCGGGTTAATAAAACCGGACAGAAGCTATATTTTATGACAAAATCCCCATAAGGAAAGGTTCCCCAGGGTTATCACATTTGGGAAACTCTGTCCCGTCGTGGTGTCTGTTGTGCCGCTAAAATGGCATCTAGGGAGGGTTTTTGTTACCAAAGATTTCTCCGCGCTCTCGGCGAACGCTGCGGTTAAATCAACGGTTTCTTGATTTGTGCCTTTGGATATTTTGCGCTAAAATATAGCTGTATCAATCCTGGTATACTCACCACATTCTGTCTGTAACTCATAACTTATGGAACCTGCAACGTCAACATTCAAAAACCGTCCTTGTAATCGCTTTGAACAAAACTTACTTCTTCTTGATCAGGCCGCAAATTTCTCTTTCAACGTGATTGCGCGGATCTCCGGTGCGCTCGATGTGGATATTCTGCGGCAAGCGCTGGACTATGTCCAACGCCAACACTATTATTTGAATGTATCTCTGGATCTGGGATCTCCACCTGCTTTTGTTGTTCATCCGACATTGCCCATCCCTGTGCGCGTGTTGACGAATACCGATCGTACTGCCTGGCAAGAAGAAGCAGAACGCGAACTCAACACCAAATTCGATCTGACGCGCGGCCCGCTGGCGCGCGCTGTGTTACTCACGCGCCAGAATGAAGCAGACCTCATTGTGACATTTGAACATTTGTCTGCTGATGGTATGTCGGGGGCCCATTTCGTGCGGGAAGTCGTCGCGGCCTGCGGACAACTGGCACAAGGCGTCAGATTGCCGCAAGCGAGTCCACAGAGCGTGTTATATCCAGACCCACAATGGTTCCCCAAAAGTGTATCCGGAGTGCGCGGCTTGCCCAAGCTACTGTCATTTCTTGCGCGTTATGGTTACGATGCGCTGCGCTTTGGGAAAAAGCACTATCCGAAGCCAGAATGGATCCCTTTTGAACGGCGGGACGTCCGATTGACGCATTATTTGTTCAGCCGTGAAGACACCGAACGCCTGATCAATCGTTGCCGAACTGCACAAACTACAATGCAGGGTGCGTTGAGCGCATCGCTGTTGCTGACGTTGGCATCGGAACTGCGCGAAAAGGCGAATGTCCCCGAACCGGTGATCAATTGCGTGTCCTCGGTAAATGCCCGGCCTTACTGCCGCACCGATATTTCCGATCGCCATTTGGGGTTGTGGGTAGGACAGGTTGTGCGGCCTTATCTGATCCGCCCGGGAACCGATTTCTGGACACTGGCGCGCGCCGTCATCGGTGATCTACGCCGGGCACTGACAACGGATATGCTCTTTGTGCCATATCGTTTGTTGTTTCGCCGGGTCTATACCGACGCGGCCGCATTTACGCGCCTATTTGAAAACAGCCAGCCGTATATCGAAGCAACCAATTTGGGACGATTGGCCTTCGAGACAACGTATGGGCCGTTTGAGTTGACCCGGCTGCACATGGGGACCGGCCTGCAATTCACCCAGGCCAGCCCGTGGGGATTGACCATCGCTGCGACGACCTTTGCCGGTCAACTTCAAACGAACTTTCATTACCTGGCCACCTGCTGGGATGCAGAAACTGCGGACCGGGTTTCACAGGCAATAGTAGACCGTCTGTTGCAGGCATCCTGAACTTATCTATGACCCTCCTGAAAAAAGGTCTACCAACCACAAAGAACTCCAGGTAACTAAAGATTTTTTTGATCTGAAATCGCTATTTTCAAAGGGGGTATGCCTTATGAGCAAAAAGCGTGTGTTCCGGCGTTGGGGTTTGGTCGGCTTGATGGTAACACTCGGCTTACTGCTGTTGAGCAGTAGCCGCGTTCCTGTAACGGCGCAAACGGGACAGTACCCGGGCTTCCACGTCGAAGGGCGACATCTCTACGACCGCTTCGGCAACAAAGTCATTCTCTACGGCATAAACAAAATGGTCATCTGGACCGACCGCGACGGCATCCCGGCGTTTCCCGAAATCGCCAAAACCGGCGCGAATGTCGTGCGCATCGTCTGGCTGACGGAAGGTTCGCCCGAAGAGCTGGATATTGCCATTACCAATGCCGTCAACCATAAGCTGATCCCAATGATAGATTGCCACGATTCCACAGGCAAATGGGATTATCTGCAAGTCTGCGTGGATTATTGGGTGCGTCCTGATGTCCTGGCCGTGATCAAAAAGCACGAAGCATACCTGCTGATCAACATCGCCAATGAGGCCGGCAAAGAGCTTGTGTCCGACGATACCTATCGCGCGGGGTACACGCTGGCGATCTGGCGCATGCGCGCGGCCGGCATCCATGTCCCCTTGATCCTTGATGCTTCCAGTTACGGGCAGGACATTCACGGCTTACAGAAGAATGGACCGTACCTCATCCAGATTGACCCGGATCACAACTTGATGTTCTCCATCCACATGTGGTGGCCCAGTGCGTGGCGCGGCGCCGGCGTGGAGCAGTTTGTCATTGATGAAATCAAAGAATCGGTAGACCTGAACCTGCCGCTCATCGTCGGCGAGTTCGCCAACAAAGGGCCCGGCTGTAGCTGCTGCATCCCCTACCAAACGATCATCGAGCAATGTGCCCTCAACGAGATCGGTTACCTGCCGTGGTCATGGGGGCCGGGGAACAACGACTGCGCCGAAATGGATATGACGGAAGACGGCACATTCGACACGTTGCACGGCTGGGGACTGGAAGTCGCCATCACCAGCACCTACAGCATCCGCAACCTGGCCGTGCGTCCGGAGTGGCTCGTCGCCGCAACGCCCATCCCCACACCGACCCCCGTGCCCACCCCCACACCACTCCCCGCACCCGAAGGCATCATCTCTGTGGGGCGGCCTGTCGTCGTCTCCTCGGTGGAAAACAGCGACCTATCCGGTGAAAAAGCCGTGGACGGGCGGTTGAATTCACGCTGGTCTTCCGCCTATGCCGATCCACAATCCATCACCATTGACCTGGGCGAGGTCCGCGACATTGCCCGCATCGTGCTGGTGTGGGAGGCGGCCTACGGTAAGGAGTACAAATTACAGGTCTCCGACGACGGCGCGACGTGGACGGATATCATCCACGAAACGCAAGGGGATGGCGGACAGGACGACCATCACATCACAACGCGCGGACGCTATGTGCGGATGGAAGGTTTGCAGCGCGGAACGCAATGGGGCTATTCCCTGTGGGAGTTCTGGGTCTTCGACCGCGACGATACCCCTTTGCCGACGCCGGACACCAGCGGTGACGTCAGCGCGCCTGCCGATGCACGCCCCGATCTGATTGTCAGCAAAGTCACGTGGCTCGAAAATCCACTTCTCAGAGACGCGGGGGTCACTTTCCGCGCCGTTGTCAAAAATCAGGGGAATACTGCTGTCCTGGGAGGCTTGCGCTGTGCTTTCTGGGCGGATGGCGAACTCGTCAGTTGGGCCGAGACGGCCTATCCTCTGCCCCCCAATTCAGAAATGATCCTCGTTGCCAACAACGGCCCTGATGGCAACGCGCGTTGGGAACCGGCAAATGTAGGATCGTTTGTCGTGCTCGCCTGGGTGGACGATGCACCGGAAGGCGGTGACGGCCGTGTGGTGGAACGCGACGAATACAACAACATGCAGACAAACAGCGGGTATGTGCAACTGAAGCCGTTCCCGCCGACAAGCACCCCCTGGCCCCCGGCGGACACTCCCACCCCCACACCCGTACCAACGGCAACACCGCACCCTGTCACGGCCACCCCCACGCCGACCCCGGTGGCCACACCGTCTTCAAAACCCACCCTCGCGTGGCTCGGTGGTGTGGCCGTACTCCTCATCCTGGCTGCGGTGGCGCTCCTGGCGCTCAGGCGACGCAGGAGCTAAACAACATAGCTATCAAACGATGCAGCAGATTACATTCGTGTAATCTGCTGCATTTGTTTTATGTCGAGGACTCAACGCGCGGCGTCCAGCAATTCCTGGCGCCGGCGTCGGTATTCGACGATGGGACGGTCGCCCTGGATCAGCTTTTCGTCTATCCGCAGAGCCGAGGGTTTGGGGACCTGCGTGATGACAACCCGGCGGTCTTGATGGGCGACATAGACGTTGAACGGCATTGCCAGCGTGTTGACAATATCCCGCAGCAAGGGGAAACGCATAAAACGCTGGTAGAAACGCAGGTATAGCAATGTGTGTTCCATATCCACAGGCACAAAGGCGGCCACAACCCGCACATCATCGCTGATGTAGTTCTGCCAGAGATTGGGGAACTGGAATTCCAGGTGGAAGGTAGGATAGGGGCCGGGGATGTCCTCCGGCTTGCGCGGTGTTTGCCCGCGATCTTCCTCGTTGAAAACGTAGACCCGGAACGTATCCTCGCCGCGCCATTCGACAACCGGGCCGTTGACCAGCACGCGATTGCCGCGCCCGATGGTGTTGTAGTGAACGAAAGGCAAATGCACCACATCAAGCTGATTCTCGATGACGCGGGAATAATGCGCGTTCCACGGGTCGCGCGCCGAACCGTAAGAGAAATCCGGCGTGATGTCCTCGAAGAAACGCGGCGGCTTGAGGTCCTCTGGGGGATTTTCACCCCACCAAATCCAAATGAAGCCGTGTGCCTCGTGCGTGGGGTAACTGTTGACTTTGAAGCGCTCCGGCACAGGCGTGAGTTTGCCGTTCGCCGGGATTTTGGTCACCTTGCCGCTGGCATCGTACTCAAAGCCATGAAAAGGGCATTGCAGGGTTCCATTGGACATCACCTTACCCTTGCTCAAGGCCACGCCGCGATGCACGCAGCGATCACGCACACACGCCACTTTCCCCGTCGCCTCACGCCAGAAGACGAGCTTCTCTCCCAGGCGCGTGACGCCGACCGGCTTGTTTTTCACCTGCGCAGAATCCAGCACCACATACCATTGATTTGGAATCACGATTTCCTCCCCCAACCAGGCGTTAAAGCGTTTGAATGTTGGAACATCTGTGGCCTTCGTCCTTTGCGGCTTTTGCTTCCGGCTGGCCAGGTCATGGAGCAAGCGCGCGGTTGATGTCTTCGACAACGCCGTATAACAACACCTGGTCATTATAGAGCGTTAAATCAGCAGCCTCCATAAGTGCCTTACGGGCTTCATCTTTACGATTTTGGGCCAGGAGAACATGACCCAATGTGTATAAAGCGCGCGCCCGTTCCAAATCGTTCCTGGCCCATTGAAGGGCCAGATAGGCGAGTTGTTCTGCTTCCGCCAAAAACTCAGGCCGCACATCGCTATAAAAACGCGCCATTGTTGTAAGCACCTCAAAGTCATAAGGCGCCAACTTCTGGGCATAAAGCAAAGCCGCTTGAGCCGAATCCACATCCGGCGGATTTTGAACCTGATAAGCCCAGGCCTGAGCAATATACACGATAGGGATTTCCCGGGTAATACTGATCGCTCTTCCAGATGCGGCCATGGCTTCTTTAGCATCTCCATATTGCGCCGAGGCAATAGCCAGCCAAGCTTCGGCTTCAGCATAGTCGGGGTTGTACTCTGCTGCCTGGTCGAACTCTCTTATAGCTTCCTGAAAGCGTCCCTGAAGATAATACAACATACCAAGGTCAAAACGGGGTTCAGGCATCTCAGGATCGAAAGACACAGCAGTCAAAAGTGCGCTCTCTGCTTCAGGCCAGTTAAGCAACCGATAATAAGCGCGTCCTATACCGAGGTAGACTTCTGGGCGCTTTTCATCAAGTTGCCGGGCATACTCAAAATCACTCAATGCCGCTTCGTAAACTCCCAACTTCAAATATTCATTGCCACGCTGAATACGCACCTCAATATCATCAGGATAAAGGTCAAGATGCTCATCGAATTTTGTCACCGCCGGCGGCAAAGGCGCCGGCGTCAACGTAGACGGATTTGCCTGGAGCGCCTGCGTAGATGACGTTGATGGGGTCCAGGTGGGTGGCTTAGGTTGAAAGGCTGTAGGAGCGACTGTAGGAACTCCCCCCGTCACGGCAGTTGCAAAAGTAGCCGGCTTATTTTGCCTCAGCAGTGATAATAGCACCAGGTAAACAATGATGACCACAATGCCTAAAAAAACCAACACTAACTTCTGAGTAGAGCTAAGCTCCTGGCTCTGGCCGCGTTTCTGACTCCTCTTAGATACTCTGGCAGGCTTGGGGGCTTTCTCAGGTTTAGGAGGACGTGGCTTACGCCCGGAACGTGGCGTTTTTTCCTTGCCCCCCTTCGGCGGTTCTTGTACAGGCGGCTCCTCACCCATCTCATCAAAGAGATCAAAAAGTTCATCTTCTTGTTGCTTTGCGCTACGATCATCAAGCAACCCCATACCTTAACCTCCTCTTTTTTATAGCCCGGCATCGGGCATTTGCCCTACCGGCTTCCTGTGCAAACTCAGTATAAAACGACATAGGCAAAAAAGCAAATACACATTTGGCAATTGGGCGGAGTGTGGCAGAATAAGCGAATGGCGAATAGCGAATGGCGAATGGCAAATGGCAAATGGCGAATGGCGAATGGTGAATGGCGAATGGCGAATGGCGAATGGCAAATGGCGAATCAGCGGTTGACTATCCGACTACCTGACTACCTGACTACCTGACTATCCGACTATCCGACTATCCGACTACCTGACTATCCGACTACCTGACTACCTGACTATATGAACTTACCAACACTTGAGGCAGAAGCACGATTCTGGGCGCGGGGGTTTCAGCGAGTAGCGGGGCTGGATGAGGCCGGGCGAGGAGCGTGGGCCGGACCGGTGGTCGCCGCGGCGGTGATTTTGCCGCTTGGGGATGATATTTGTGCGGCACTGACCGGCGTGCGCGATTCCAAGCAAATATCGCCCGCCGTGCGTGAAACGTTGGCGCTTCGTATCCGCGACGTAGCGCTGGCGGTAGGGGTAGGATGGAGCGAACAGCATGAGATTGACACGCTCGGCATCGTCCCGGCGACGCGATTGGCGATGCAACGGGCATTGGCGGCGCTACCCGTTACCCCGGACGCCCTGGTGATTGACGCACTGCGTCTGCCCGACGTCAACTTGCCGCAGAATGCCTTCCCCTACGCTGACGCGCGCTCGCTGTCGGTGGCAGCAGCCAGCATTATCGCCAAAGTCGCGCGGGACCGCTGGATGGCGGACGTGGCGGAGAAAGAATTTCCCGGCTACGGCTTCGCGCAGCACAAAGGCTACGGCACGCGCCAACACCAGGAAGCGTTGCACCGCCTGGGCGTCTGTCCGCTGCACCGGTTGACTTTCCGCCCTGTAGCCTTATGTTTGTCAACGGACATTGAACGGATTTTAACGGATTTTTTATCTTCCTGATCCGTTTCATCCGTTTAACCCGTTGACACTTTTGAAGGAGACCAAGTACCATGATCATCATCATCAACGGTCCTTGCGGCATCGGCAAGAGCACCACGGGTGAGCTTGTAACCCAGAAATTCAACCGCGCCGTCTTCCTTGACGGTGACTACATCGGCGCGGTGCATCCGTTCGAGATCTACGACGATGTGCGTATCGAGCATCTCTATCAAACGCTGCGGCATCTGATCGCGTTTCACATCGAGCATGGCGATTATCACAACTTCGTCATCCCCTACGTCTTTGAGTCGCCGGAATCGCTGGCGCGCTTGCGGACACTACTCGCCGACCTGGACGATGAAATCTACGTCTTCCGCCTCGTGTGCGACGCGCCGGTGATCGAACAACGTCTCCGTGACTCTTCACGTTCACCCGATGAAGTGGCCTGGCATCTCAACCGCGCGGTGGAGTTGATGCGCATCCAGGAAGCAGCGGCGCGCAACGGCGATCTGGGCTACGTGGTGGATACCACGTCACTAACGCCTGGCGAAGTCGCCGATGTGATTTGGGGATTGGTTCACGATGCCGATTTCACCACCCGCTACCATGAGGCGCACTGATGCGTGGTTGTGTACTGTCAACGTATGATAATTTGGTCAGCAGATTTAGCGGATTAAGCAGATTAGCATTTCCTAATCCGTTAAATCCGTTTAATCCGTTGACGAAAATTGAGGGGACGCCGTGCGCATCGTAATGATCGGCCCATTCGGGCTACGTCCGCGCGGCACGATGAGTGTGCGAGCGCTGCCGCTGGCGCAGGCCCTCGTCGCGCGCGGGCATAGCGTCACGCTGATACTCCCACCCTGGCAAAATCCCGAAGACGCGGGCAAGTCCTGGGATGACGGCGGCGTGCAGGTCGAAAACGTCGCGCTGCCGATGGGAGTGCCGGGCTGGTTCCACTGGCAGCTGACGGCGGCGTTGGTGCGGCGCGCCGTGGCCCTCGGACCGGATGTTATCCACACTTTCAAGCCCAAAGCCTATGCAGGATTGGCACATCTGGCACTGCGTCGCCGTTTCCCGGTGATCGTGGACACCGACGATTGGGAGGGCTACGGCGGCTGGAACGACGTCAATCCCTATCCGGCATTGCTCAAGCGTTTCTTTGCGTGGCAGGAGCGGTGGGGACTGACGCATGCCGCTGCTGTCACCGTTGCCAGTCGTGCGCTGCAAACGCTCGTCTGGGCGACGGGCGGATCACCGGAACGGGTCTTCTATCTGCCGAACGGGTGCATCCCGCGCATGACGGCGCCACAAACGTCCGGGATAGCGCGCCGCCCCACACTGCTGCTCTACACCCGCTTCTTCGAGTACAAAGTAGAACGGCTATGGCGCATCGTCGAGGGCGTGCGGGCGCGTGTGCCGGATGTGCGGTTGTGGGTGGTGGGGAAAGGCTTCTTTGCGGAAGAGGAGACGCTGCTGGCACAGGCTCGCACATCGGGATGGCAGGTGGCAGAAGGGACGACACCCGCGCCGGATGCCGATCTTGTCTACGCCGGGCTGGTTCCGCCGGAAGATTTGCCCGCGCATTTTGCCCAGGCGGATGTGGCGCTCTATCCCTTCGATGACACGCTACTCAACCGCACCAAGTGCCCGGTCAAGCTGTTGGATTTGTTAGCGGCGGGCGTTCCCGTCGTCGCCGACGCCGTGGGGCAGGTAGCGGAGAGCATCCGCCACGGCGAAACGGGTCTGCTTGTCCCGCCCGGCGATGACGCGGCGTTCATTGACGCGGTAACGTCGCTGCTGCGCGATGCCACACTGCGCCAATCGCTCGGCGAACGCGCCGCCTTCGATGCGCGCGACCGCTTTGCCTGGGAGACCCTTGCGCCGGTCGCCGAGGCTGCGTATCAATATGCCTGCCGCGTGCGGTAGCGGCGAGGCATCTCTGCGGCGGTATTTGACTGAGCGGATCTGACGCTCCAACGCGGATCTGACGATCCGCTTGAAGCGGTTGAGAAACGGGTGATCCGCTCGCAGCCAGACGAAGTCACAATAACGAGAATGATAAAGCCCTGACGGATACGTTGACATGCATCCGCCTCGCATTATAATCCTGTAAACACAACCATATCTTCGTCAATTCGACTACCCGACTACTCGACTACCCAACTACCCGACTACCCGACTACATAAGGAGGAACACAATGCCATTCTTGATCGTTTTCGGCGCGTGTCTGATCGTCTTTGGCGCGGTCTACGTGATCGCCACAATCGTGACCAAACGGAGTTTCCAGGGACCGGCGAACTGGCCGAAAGCGGCCGGCGAAGTGCTGCGGGCGTTCGTCTACCGTCACGAGCGCCGCACGCCGCAGGAGACCAGCATCACCTTCACTCCGGTCGTCGAATACGCCTATACCGTCGCAGGACAACGCTATACCTCCGAGAAGCGCGATTTTGTCCCGTATTACCTTGCCTCTTACCCCGATGAACGGCAGGCAGCCACGGTGGCTGCGGCATTCCCGGCGGGCAAGGCTGTCACCGTGCGGTATAATCCAATCGTCCCGGCGCAGGCAGCTCTGAAGGTGGGAAAGCCCTGGATGCACAACACCGTCCTGTTGTTCGGTGTCGTCAATGCGGCGATGGGTGTGCTGATGATCGTGCTGGCAGTGTTAATGTAGATAAAAAACCGCCCCTACTTCCCACGCACCTCGCGGATCCACTGCAAGACCTGTGCCGTCTTCTGCGCCAGCCCCTCGAAATCCCCCGTGGCGAGAATCTGCTTGGTGATGAGCTGCGAACCGATCCCCACGCAGGCCACACCCGCCTTGAACCAGGCATTGATGCTCTCCTGCGTGGCGTCCACGCCGCCGGTCGGCATGATGCGCGTCCACGGGCACGGCCCCAGCACCGACTTGACGAAGTCCGGCCCGCCGACCGACTTACCGGGGAAGACTTTGACGATCTCCACGCCCAATTCCTCCGCTTCGGCGATTTCCGTCGCGCTGCCACACCCCGGCGAATAGGGAATCTTGCGCCGGTTGCATAACCGTGCCACCTCAGGATTCAGGTTCGGACCGACGATGAAATTGGCGCCATAAGCGATATACAGCGCCGCCGTGGGCGCATCCACAATAGAGCCTACACCGAGAATGATGTTGGGATCGGCCTTAGCAAAATGCTTGCTCAACTCAAGAAATACCTGCGGCGCGTAGTCGCCCCGGTTGGTGAACTCCACCACCGTCGCCCCGCCCGCCGCGCACGCTGCCACGACCTTCGCAGCGACCTCCACATCCGCGTGATAAAACACCGGCACGAGGCCCAACTCCATAATCCTGTTCAACACCGTCATCCGATCAAAGCGTGCCATACTGTTCTCCTCTCAAATAGCCACCGAGAACACAGAGATCACAGAGAAAAATCCTCTGAGTGCTCTGTGTTCTCTGTAGCAAGAATTTTTACCGCATCCGCGTGATAAAACACCGGCACGAGGCCCAACTCCATAATCCTGTTCAACACCGTCATCCGATCAAAGCGTGCCATACTGTTCTCCTCTCAAATAGCCACCGAGAACACAGAGAGCGCAGAGAAAAATCCTCTGAGTGCTCTGTGTTCTCTGTGGCAAGAATTTTTACCGCGAGACGCGGCCCGAGACATCGCCGCCCATCAGCTTTTCGACCTCATCCACGGTCACCAGGTTAAAATCGCCCAGGATCGAGTGTTTGAGGCACGACGCGGCGACGGCAAAGTCCAGCGCCTTCTGCACATCCTCACCATAGGTACGCAGACCGTAGATCAGCCCGGCGCCGAACGCATCGCCACCGCCGACGCGATCCACGATGTGCACAATGTCGTACACCGGCGCGCTGTAGAACGCGCCCTTGTGCCACAGCACACCCGACCAGGTGTTGTGACTTGCCGAGAGCGACCCACGCAGCGTAATGGCGATGGTGCTGAGGTTGGGGAAGCGTTCCACCAACGCCGTGCAAACGTACTTGTAGCCTTCGGCCTCCACCTTCCCCGCCGTCACATCCGCGTCGGGCGCTTTGATACCGAACACCTTGTCCGCGTCCTCCTCGTTGCCGATGGCGATGTCGCTGTAACGCACCAGTTCGGACATCACCTCGCCGGCCTTCTTGCCCCACTTCCACAACTTGGCGCGGAAGTTGAGATCACAGGACACGGTCAGCCCCATCTCTTTGGCAACCTGTACCGCTTCCAGGCACACATCGGCAGCTCCCTCCGAGATCGCGGGCGTGATGCCCGTCCAGTGGAACCAGTCCGCGTCGGCGAAAACCGTCCGCCAATCTACCATACCGCGCTTGATCGTGGCAAGGGACGAGTTAGCCCGATCATAGATGACTTTGCTGCCGCGCTGCGCGGCCCCCGTCTCCAGGAAATAGATGCCCAACCGCTCACCGCCACGCACAATGTAATCCGTCCCCACACCGTACTGCCGGATGAATTGGAGGCATGCCTCACCCAGGTCGTTGTTGGGCAGGCGGGTGACGTAGTTGACCGGCACACCGAAGTTCGCCAGCGAGACGGCGACGTTCGCTTCACCACCGCCGTAGATGACATCGAACGAGCGCGCCTGTCCAAAACGCAGAAACCCCGGCGGCGCCAGACGCATCATAATCTCACCAAACGTAACAACCTTCTTCCCCATAAAAAACCTCCCGATTTGCACTGGTAGAATATCTCCCATTGTATCCAAAAACTACAACTTCAAAAGTCCCAATCTCAATGTTGACACATGCCCTCTTCATGGTATTATTTATGTATGGATTTTAGCACTCTATGATTACGAGTGCTAAAACGCGGTCGTTTTCGATCAATCGGCGTTCAGAAAATTGGAGTTCACTGAACGAATCTCAGGAATTTACCGACAGTTGGACAAAGACAAAGTTCCAACGCACATTTTGGAGCAGATTATGGACAATCAACAAGGAACGAAGATGACCGACATGCCTGAACTGACCGAGCGTCAGAGTTTACTGCTGAAGCTAATCGTCCGGGAGCATGTCGAATCCACCGGGCCGGTTGCTTCGCGCACCCTGGTTGAAAAATACAATCTCAAATTCAGCCCGGCGACGGTGCGCAACGAGATGGCGGCGCTCGAGTCGCTCGGCTATCTCACACAGCCCCATACTTCCGCCGGGCGCATGCCCACCGAGGCCGGATTCCGTTACTTCGTGGCGCGGCTGATGGAGGAACAGAGCCTCCCACTGGCCGAACAGCGGCGGATCGCGCACCAGTTCTACCAGGCGCGTGATCGCATTGAATCATGGCTGCCACTGGCCTCCTCGGTGCTGGCGCAGACTTCCGGCGGTGCTTCTGTCGTGACCGCACCGCGCACCATGCAGCCGGTTTATAAACACCTGGAGCTGATCCTCACGCACGGGCGGGCGATCCTGCTGATCCTGGTGTTGCAAGGCGGCATGGTCGAACAACAAATGCTGGCGCTTTCGGAGCCGATGACACAGACGGCGCTGCGCGAGGCCGCCGACCGACTCAACCAGATTTTTGCCGGTCTGCGCGCCGCAGACATCGAATCGCGTATCGGCGAATTGCCTTCACTGGAGGCGGACGTTGCGCGGCTTGTCATCTCCATCATGCGTAAATCCGAAGGCATGCCCTCGGATGAAATCTATCAACACGGGCTTTCCGAATTGCTCCAGGAACCGGAATTCGTCGAAGGCGATGTTGCCTCGACCTCGGTGGTGCGGGTTTTGGAAGAGCGCAGCCTGCTCCAGGCCGTACTCTCCGAGACGCTCACGCCGGCGGTGGGGGTCGGCAACGTGTGCGTGCTCATCGGTGGAGAAGGGCGCTGGGATGAGCTGCGGGCGTGCAGCATTGTCTTGACGCGCTACGGCGTGATGGATTACGCCACGGGTGCGTTGGGTGTCGTCGGACCGATCCGCATGCCTTACGGACGCACCATCTCGGCGGTGCGCTTTGTGGCGAACATCCTCGGCGAAATGGTCTACGAAATGTACGAACCCGGCACACGTGAGCCCCTGCTGGACTTTGAAGGACAATTCTAACGGAGGACGAGGTTATGACAACCGATGAAATTCGTGAAGCATGGACTGTCGAAGAAGAATGTGTTGCAGAAAATGAAACCACTACACCCGAACCTGTAACGGCTACAGTCGAAGAAACAGCCGCCGCACCGGAGGCGGTGGAAGAAAGTGCAACAGAAGCAGTCAGTGTAGAAGACGAATTGCGTGACAAGATCGCACAACTCGAAGCACAACTGGCCGAGGCCGAAAGCAAAGCGGCGGAATATCTGGACGGCTTGCAACGTTCTCAGGCGGCCTTTGCGAATTACCGCAAACGCACGGAGGCCGAACAGGTCTCATGGCGCAGTGTGGCGAACGCCGCGCTCCTGACCCGGCTCCTGCCCGTACTGGACGACTTCGAGCGCGCGTTCCAGGCTCTGCCGGCCGAATTCGCCGGCCATGCGTGGCTGGAGGGGATCACCCTGATCCGGCGCAAACTGGCGGGGATCCTCGAAGCGGAGAACGTCCGGCCCATTCAGGTCCAGCCGGGCGACACCTTTGATCCGCTTTACCACAACGCCCTGCTACATCAAGAAATGCCCGGCTTTGCGGAAGGGCAGATCATCGCCGAAGTCGAGCGTGGTTATCTATTGGGCGAGCGCGTGCTGAGGCCAACGTCCGTTGTGGTCGCCAAAGCGCCCGCCGTGGCGCCTGCGGTGGAAGAAACAGCAGCCGGTACAGTGTCGGAACCCGGAATCATCGAGGCGGCGTCGCCAGCCGAAACCACGACCGCACCTGAACTCGAAACGCCGCCGGCCGTAACCGATGAGGCAGAAAACACAGGTAATGGTTCAGAAGCACCCGGCGCTTGCACAGACGCCGCTTGACGTGTGAGGGGGTATGGCGAGAGATTACTACGAAGTCCTGGGCGTTCCCCGAAACGCCAGTCAGGAAGACATCAAGCGGGCCTACCGTCAGTTGGCCCGCAAATATCATCCCGATGTCAGCACCGAGCCAGACGCCGAAGAACGCTTCAAAGAGGTCAACGCGGCCTACGAAGTGCTTTCCGACACTGAAAAACGCGCCATGTACGACCGCTTTGGCACGGATGTTCCCAACGGATTCGGCGGCTTTGACTTTGGCGGGGCCGCGCGTGACCCCTTCGACATCTTTGCCGAAGTGTTCGGCAACCTGGGTGGGTTTGGGGGCTTCGGTGGCTTCGGGCAGACAGGGCGAGCCGCCGGGCCGACGCGCGGCAACGACGTGCGCAGCAGTCTCGATCTCACTTTTGAGGAAGCCGTCTTCGGCGTCGAGAAAGATGTCGAGGTGCAACGCTACGAAGTCTGTCCGGTGTGCAACGGCTCACGCGCCGAACCGGGGTCTTCGGTTGAGCAATGCCCGGAATGTCGGGGCGCCGGACAGGTACGGCACACCCAGCGGACCTTCCTGGGTTCCTTCGTCAACATTGTGACGTGCCCACGTTGTAATGGCAAAGGCACCATCGTCACCAAACCGTGTCACGAGTGCAACGGCAATGGGCGCGTCTACGTGCGGCGCAAGATCAAAGCTACGATCCCGGCCGGCGTGGACGATGGTGTGACCATCCGTCTGGCCGGACAGGGGGAACCGGGGGAACGCGGCGGGCCGCCCGGCAATCTGTACGTCGTCTTGAACGTCAAACCCCATCCTTTCTTCAAGCGGCGCAACAACGACATCATTCTCGAATTACAGATCAACGTGGCGCAAGCGACATTGGGGGATACGGTGAAAGTCCCCACGCTGGACGGTGAGCGCCAGATCACCATCCCGCCGGGGACGCAATCCGGTGCGATTTTCCGCCTGCGCGGATTGGGAATTCCCTACCTGCGCAGCAACGGGCGCGGTGACCAGTTGATCGTCGTGCAGGTCGCCATTCCCACGCGGCTCACGGCCAAACAGAAGGAGCTTTTCCAGGAACTGGCCGGCACCCTGGGAAGTGAGACGGTGGTCGAAGAGAAAATGAGCTTTGTAGATCGCGTTAAAGAAGCGTTGGGGTTATGATGGCCGACAATCTGGAGTGGCTCGAAGTCAGTGTTGCGGTGATCCCTGAGGCAGCCGAAGCGGTTGCCGAAGTCCTCAGTCGCTATGCGCCGCAGGGCGTGGTCATTGATTTAGGGGAAGGAGAAACCGACACCTCCCACCCCGTCACGGTGAAAGCCTACCTTGCGACCGATGAAGACATCGCCGCAAGGCGTCAGCAAGTCGCCGAGGCGCTTTGGCACCTGCACCACATCTGGCCGGTGATCCCCGAACCGGTCTTCACGCCGATTGCCGACCGGGACTGGACCGCCGGTTGGAAGGAGACCATTCCCGTCCTGCATTTGGGCAAGCGCATTGTGATCAAGCCCTCGTGGCGCGAATATACGCCGCAGCCCGAAGAAATCATGTTGGAGATGGACCCGGGCATGGCGTTCGGCACGGGGCTTCATCCGACGACGCAATTGTGCATTGAGGCGTTGGAAGAACTGGTCAAACCGGGGATGCGCGTTTTGGATCTCGGCACCGGCACCGGGATTCTGGCGTTGATAGCGGCGCGTCTGGGCGCCGCCGATATTCTGGCCGTAGATAACGACGTCAATGCTGTGGTGGCCGCGCGCCGCAATGCCCAGGGTAACGCGGTCGCGCACCGGATCCGGGTGTTGCATGGCTCGCTGGCCGAGGTCAGCGGGACGTATGATGTGGTGGCGGCGAACCTCCTCGCCCACATCATCGTAGATATGGCGCGTTCGGGATTGGCGTCGCGCGTCCGACCGGGCGGGGTGCTGGTGGCGTCGGGGATCCTCGTCGAGCAAGCCGCCGACGTGGAGGCCGTCTTGCAAGCGCAGGGGCTTCAGGTCACAGAACGGCGTCAGCGAGAGGATTGGGTGGCGCTGATGGCTTCCAAGACAGCCGTTATCCCCTGAACCCTTCTAAAATTACCTACTCCCAATCCGCCAGCAGGATGATTTCGAGTTCCTTGACCTGCTGCAGACGCGCATCGTTGGTGACGAAGGCATGCGCGCCGCCCACGATGGCTGTCGCCAGGTGGATGGCATCTGGGGTGGGCAGGGCGTAGCGCACGCGCAAATCCGACATGGCTTCCATCACAGCGACATCCGCATCCAACAACGATAGGCCGGGGAAGCGTGTCAGGACATCACGGTAGCGCAAGAGCAGCTCAGGATTGTCGGCCTTTTTAACGCCGGTGAGAATTTCACCCAATGCCAATACCGAGACCACACCCTGGCAAACACCCGTTTCCAGCAAGCGAAAGACGGCTTGTGCCCGTGCGCCATAGTGTGGATGACGTTCAAACGCATAGATAAAAACGACCGTGTCTAACGCAATCCTCTTTGCGCTTTGTAGACGTACAGTCAATTCGCTCAACGTTCCCACGCGGCACGCTCCTCGGCCAGAAAATGCTCGCCGCCGCCGAGCGCGGCCCACACCTCTGCGCCCAAACCATAAATATAGTCCGTCCAGCTTTCCGGCTCCGGCAACAGGCGCACGCTTTCTCGCTCTACCACTACCAGCACTCGCCCACCGGGTTTCACCCCTAGCGCCGCGCGCGCCGCACGAGGCAGCACCATTTGATTACGTTCACTGAGTTTTACCAAAACAGCTTCCATTTTACACCACCCCCATTCTACTTTGCGAAACAGCTTTTTACAAAGTATAGCATACTTCTATAAAATAGACCAGTTAGAACGTTCGAACATACCAACAAAAACGCCGGTCCAATGGACCGGCGTTTTTGTTTTGTTGTTGATTTAATACTCGTCCTCGTCTTCGACCAGACCGCCACGCTGCTTTTTGTGGCGGTAGACGATCCGTCCACGGGTGAGATCATACGGCGAAAGCTCCACACGCACGCGATCCCCCAAGAGGATGCGGATGTAGTATTTGCGCATTTTTCCGGACAGGTAGGCCAGGACTTCATGGCCCGAATCGAGATGCACACGGAACTGTGTTCCGGGAAGCGCTTCTACGATCGTGCCTTCGACAACGATTTTTTCTTCTTTACTACCCATCCGGCTTCCCCTTTATGCCTCTGCTTCGGCATCAACTTCGTCCAGGGCATCACCTTCGACGGCAACTTCTGAAGCCTCATCAACCTCGTCGAACGCTTCCGCGGCTTCAGACAGCAAATCATCGTCGAACTGGTCTTCTTCCTCTTCTTCCTCTTCGACCACAGCCTGTGCCCCGGCCTTCTCTTTAGCCTGAGCCTCCGCGGCTTTGGCGGCTGCCCATTCCTCCCATTCATCGCGGCGCACCTGGCGGACGCTGAGACCAATGCGCCGCCGATCCGGTTCGACCCGAATGACTTTCACCAGCACCCGCGATCCGGGTTGCAATTCGTTGCGCTGTTCCAGGTCGCCAAGTTCGGAGTTGTGCAGCAACCCTTCGACGCCGGGTTCCAGCTCGACGAAGATGCCGAAATCCACCACCTGCGTGACCTTGCCTTCTACCAGTTTGCCCTCCTGGTATTTCTGCGGGGCGATTTCCCAGGGGTCCGGCGAGAGAGCCTTGATGCTCAGAGCAATGCGCTGCCGGTCCTGATCTACGCTCAGCACCCGAACTTTGATGCGCTGGCCCTCACGGTAGACTTCGCGGGGGTCTTCGATGCGGCCCCACGATAGCTCGGAGATATGCACCAGGCCATCCAGCCCACCCAAATTGACAAAGATGCCGAAATCGGTGACCTGGCTGATGCGCCCACGACGCACCTGACCGGGTTGCAGGTCTTCTAACAATTGCTCACGGCGGGCTGCCCGCCATTCTTTCGCGGCAGCGCGCTGCGAGAGGATCAGACGGCGACGGCGGCGGTTCACCTCGATGACTTTGAGCATAATGGACTGCCCCACCATCGCCCGCAGGCGCCGATGCCGCTCTGCCGGTTGGTGAATACGGGAGAAGCCGATCAACTGCGACATGGGGATAAAACCGCGCAAATGCCCGAACTCCACGGTGAGGCCACCACGGTTGGCGTTCAGGACCTTTGCTTCGTACACGGCCTCCGATTCCTTCAGCTTCTCGGCCTTGATCCAGTCTTCCTGAAGCAGGGCCTGAGACACAGAAAGTTCAACGTTGCCATCAGAGTCACGGAATTTGGTGACGATGACGTTGATCGTATCACCGACATTGAAGGTTTTGCCCTCAACGTTTTCGAGGTCTTCACGGGGAACGAAGCCATCGCGCTTTGAGCCAATGTCCACAACCAGCCCGCCGTCCTTAAGTGCCAGGACGGTACCCTCACGGAGTTCTCCGCGCCGCAGTTCTGTACCGACTAGTGATTCTTCAAGCTCATTCTCCCAATGCTCCATTGACATGGGTTCGGTTGGGGTCGCCTTTATTTCTTCCACATCCACTCCTCTTCCACCCAGTATTGCAAGTTAGCTCTGCTCATGCAACTTAGGCGGTTTCCTGAAATTTCCCGTATTCTATCATACCAATTGATAATGTCAAACCTTTATGCGATGCCCCACCACAAAAAACCTTCCCTAAAGACGCCGCTTTAGCGGCACAACAGACAGCCCAACGGGACAAAGTTTCCTGAATACGATAGTTCTATTATGCGAGGCTGACCGCGGCCTCGCCGCCATCCACAGGGATCGTGGCCCCGGATATCCAGGTGATGCGGGGATCCGCCAGGGCCACAAGCACGTGCGCTACATCCTCCGGCGTGGTCAGACGGTGAGCGGGATGATGGGTCAGCACGGCCTCGATGAGCTTCTCATGGCCGGGGATGGCACGCAGCGCAGGCGTGTCGGTGACGCCGGGCATAAGGCAGTTGACGGCGATGCCGCGCGGGGCCAGCTCAAGCGCCAGTTGACGCATGTGGGCTTCCAGCGCCGCTTTGGCCGCCGAGACGGCCCCGTAATAGGGCGCGGCCCGCTGGGAGCCGATGCTGCTCAGGGCATAGATGCGGCTGCCTGCCCCCAACAAACCTGCCCGCACCAGGTCTTGCGTCCAGTAAACCAGGCTATGCGCCATCACGCGCAGCGTCATCTCCATTTGCTCTTCGGTGGTGGCGTCTTCCGGCGTCTCGGCGATGTAAGGACGCAGACTGCCAAACGCCAGGGTGTGCACCATCATGTGGATGGTCGGATATGGCGCGTCGCGCAACGTGGCGGCGATGGCTTCGAGCACGCGGGCGCGGCGGCGCGCATCGGCGGCGTTGGTGTTGAAGAAGACGGCCTGACTTCCGGCGGCTTCCACGTCGGCGATGACGGCCTCGGCCTGTTCGATTGTCCGGCGCGGGTCGAGGTGCACGCCGAAGATGTTCATTCCCGCATGGGCGAAGGCGCGCGCCGTTGCCGCGCCGAAGCCGCTGGAGGCCCCCAAAATCAACGCCCAACGCCCTTTTAACATAAGCCCTCCTCCAAAAATAGCCTCTGAAAATAGCCTGATGATAGTCGTTAGTCAGATAATCCTGCGATCATTTCCATTATCGGAGCTATACCACCGGTTCGGTTACCTTCCTTACAGGTCCGTATCGTCGCCCGCGCCTGCGTCGCCGAGCAGGTCAGGAACCTCTTTTTCGATTTGCTCCGGGTCTTGACCGGCTTCCAGACGGTCAATGACTTCTTCAAACTCCGGTCCCAGGTCACCGGCTTCATCGCCCATTTCATTGACCATTTTGCGCATAAAGCGGCCCATGCTCTTGGGGTCATTTTCGTCAAAACCGCCCCAGGCGCTGGGATCGGCCAGGTCTTCGAGGCGACTGTCTTCGGAACGCAGCACGCGGACGCGCGAGACTAACCGCCGCACCTCCGGGCTGTGGCAGTATTTACAAACCACTTTACCCTCATCTATCGCGGCAAAGGAGCGCCAAAACACCGAAAACCGACGACGGCATTTCTGACAACGGTATTCGTAAATAGGCATTTTTCCTCTCCTTTTTCTTAAATATGCTCAAATGTGGTATAGTAGGGTTTGGATTTTCCCCGGCGGTCGCCATCCCCTGGCGAAACGTTCAGGGAATCCGCCGGACACCATTATACCGAAAATGTAGGCGAGGAGCAAGTTGATGACGGAAAACCAGGAACTCGACCCGTATGCGCGTCCGTATACGCCGTTGTTGATCGTCATTTCCGGGCCTTCGGGCGTGGGCAAAGACAGCGTGCTCGAACAACTCAAGCAGCGGAATTACCCTTTTCACTTTGTGGTTACGGCCACATCGCGCCCTCCACGCGCCGAAGAGGTGCACGGTGTAGATTACTTCTTCGTCTCCGAAAGTGAGTTCCAGCACATGATCCGCCAGGATGAGCTTTTGGAACACGCGATGGTCTACGGACAGTATAAGGGGATTCCCAAACAGCAGGTGCGCGACGCGCTCGCCAGTGGCAAGGATGTGGTGATGCGGCTGGATGTGCAGGGTGCGGCGACGGTCAAACGCCTCGTGCCCGAAGCCGTGCTCATCTTCGTGAGCGCCGCTTCGGAGGAGGAGTTGTACGAACGCCTGCGACGGCGTCAGACGGAATCCGAGGAGCAATTGCACTATCGCATGCACGTGGCGCGGGAGGAGATGCGCCGTATCGGCGAGTTCGATTATGTAGTGGTGAACCGCGAGGATGCGCTGGACGAGGCCGTGGAGCAGGTTGTGCATATCATTGCCGCCGAACATTGCCGCGTTCACCCACGCCGTATTACGCTGTAAGTGAGCGGCTGACTTCAATAAAGACGAACCGGAGGCTGTTGATGGTCGGGAAAGCGCCGTTATTCTTACAGGTGGGCGATGTCGTGGAGATGCGCAAAGCCCACCCATGCGGTGGCCGCACCTGGCGCATTATGCGGGTAGGCGCAGACATCGGCATCGAGTGCCTCACATGCCATCGCTACGTTCTGGTGCCGCGCACCCGCTTTGAGGCGCGGCTCAAACGTTTTGTGGAACGCCCAGACACGACACCGTCATGGAATACATAACGCCGTATTTGGCTTTATGAGCATAGTCAAGTATAATCTCTGTATATGTTTTGACAGATTATGCAGACCGATTTACAACACTTTTTGCGATATGTGCAGTTTGAGCGGGGTTATTCCGCCAACACGGTTGCCGCTTACACGGGGGACTTGGCCCAGTTCCAGGAATTCGTGCAGGCCGCCGGCGTGATGCAATGGGATGCGCTCTGCTCCGACATACTCGACGACTTTGTCGCCTCGCTACAGGATCAGGCCTACAGCACGGCAACAAAAAGTCGGAAAATCGCAGCGGTGCGCTCATTTCTGCATTTTCTCTTTGCCGAAGGCGTGCTGAAGAGCGATCTGGCAGATTGGTTGCACCAACCCAAAACCGGCAAGCGTCTGCCGCATACCCTTTCACGCACGGCAGTGCAGAAGCTGTTGGAGGCGGCCGCAGTCGAGGATACCCCGCTGGGGCTGCGGGATCGCGCGCTGCTGGAAGTCCTGTACGCCACGGGCATGCGCGCCAGTGAGGTCGTCAATCTCACGGTGCACGACGTAGATGTAGAAAACGGCGCTGTGGCGTGCGTGGGAAAAGGTGACAAAGAGAGGATCATCCCCCTGTATCCGGCGGCGATGGCCTGCCTCAAGCGTTATGTCGAAGAGGGACGGTCCTTTTTGTTGCGCGACCCGGCCGAGAAGACGTTGTTCCTCAACAACCTGGGGAAACCGTTGACCCGGCAGGGGATATGGTTTCTGGTGCAGTACTACGCGCACGCAGCCGGTTTGGACGTGCCGGTGACACCGCACACGTTGCGGCACACCTTCGCCACCCATCTGCTCGATGGCGGTGCCGATCTGCGCGAAGTCCAACAGTTTTTGGGGCATGCCAATATCACTACGACGCAAATCTATACGGAAATTTCGAGCCAGCGCAAACGCGAGGTCTACGATCAGGCCCATCCACGTGCCCGCAAGAACCTCGCCGGCTCATCCGACAACGCAGCGCCGACACCCGACGCCCAACATCCGACAACTGATAACTGACGACCGACAACTGAAAAACTGATAGCTGAAAACTCCCAGGAGGTTTTGTGTATGGAAGAGTTTTTCACCATGCAAGAGTTTCAAGCCGCCGTGACGGCAATACGCCGATACACATCGCTGACTCCCCAAGTCGGACTGATCCTCGGATCCGGGCTGAACGCCCTGGCCGAGTCTGTAGAAGATGCAACAACGATCCCGTTCAAGGACATCCCCCATTTCCCCGTCTCCACGGTCGAAGGCCATGAGGGACGCCTGGTGCTGGGCATGCTGGAAGGCGTGCCCGTAGTCGTGATGCAGGGGCGCGCGCACTATTACGAGGGCTACAGCATGAGCCGCGTCGGCCTACCCATCCGCGTGATGCGACTGCTCGGTGTGGAGCTGCTCATCGTGACCAACGCCGCCGGTGGGCTGAATATGACGTACCGCCCCGGCGACGTGATGATCATCCGTGACCACATCAATCTCATCGGCATGGCCGGGCTGAATCCCCTGCGCGGCCCCAATCTGGCGGAGTTCGGTCCACGCTTCCCCAGTATGAACGAGGCCTACGCGCCGGCGCTGCGCCAACTGGCCCAAGAGACCGCCCTGCAGGCCGGAATTCCCACCCACCAGGGCGTCTACATCTGCCTGGCCGGGCCGAGCTTCGAGACCCCCGCCGATGTGCGTTTCCTGCGCCTCATCGGCGCCGATGCCGTGGGGATGTCCACCGTGCCGGAAGTGATCACGGCCCGTCACAGCGGGATGCAGGTGCTCGGACTGTCGGGCATCAGCAACACGCTGGTCGGAGAAGAGGGCGCGCCGCCGCCCAACCACGAGGAGGTATTGGCTGCCGGGCGCGTCCTGGTGCCGCGTCTGGAGACGATCATCCGCGGGGTGTTGCGCACGTTATGACCGTCATCCTGAGTTGGCTTGGGCAGCAGGCCCTCTGGATCGGCCTGATTTGCCTGTTTGGCGCGTGCGGGTACGTCATCACGGCCATAACCACCAAACGGCGGCGTGATGTCGCGCAGTTCACGTTGGAGCGCGATATGTACCAGCAGCGTCTGGTGCGCGCCTGGTTGATGGCGATGTTGTTCCTGTTCCTCGGCGGCGTCGTGCTGATTATACGTGCGTTTGTGGTACCGCTGATCCCTGTGCCTGCAGGCCCCACGCCCACAGTCGGTGTAGGGCTGTTCACCGCGACGCCCGCCCCGATTCGCGCCACCGGGACCCCCACGGCCATCAGTCTAACGCCGCCGCTGACGACCACAGCACCCATCACGTCGGTGGTCATCTCGGCACCCCAGGCGACGTCCACCCCCACCCCTACGCCGACCCCCACGCCCGTTCCGCCGGATGTGTACCTGCCCGATTGCCCCCATCCCGAAGCACAATTGACGCTGCCAACGGCCGGGGCGAATCTGTCGGGTGAAGTGCGCGTGGAAGGCACCGCCGACATCAATGCTTTCTCGTATTACAAATTCGAGGTGCAATTCCCGGGGTCGGACACGCCGAATTTCGTCTCGCAATACGATACACCGGTGAAAAACGGCGTTTTGGGCGTATGGGACATATCGGACCCCAACCGCTATCCGCCGGGAGGGCCGTATCGTTTCCGGCTGGTCGTTGTGGACATCTACGGTAACACGACGATGTGCATTGTGCCGGTCAATATCGTTGCACCGTAAGACAAGCTCTGGATTTTGATTTTGGAGGTGTGTGTGCGTATTCGTGCAGCGCGTGAAGAGGATTGGAAAGCCTGTTTGGAACTGAATATCACGTATGAGACCGAATCCGCGTGGCAAATGGAAGCGTTGCGCGATGAGGGAGAATGGGGCGCGCGGTTCCGTGAAGTGCGTCTGCCGCGCCGACAACGGATCACCCCGCCGATCTCGCCGGAGGCGCGGGTGAAGGGGTGGGCGCACAGCGACGCTTTCTGGGTTGCCGTTGAACAACGTGCGATATGGGGATACCTGGCGCTGAGATTGGCCGCAGAGCGCAGTGAGGCGCGGATCACCGACCTCGCCGTGGGTGAGGCTTACCGTCGGCATGGTGTCGCCACGGCCCTGCTCGAGCAGGCGTTGGAATGGTGCGGGCGCAAGGAAGTCGAGTACTTGATCCTGGAATGTCCGCTCAAGGCGCAGCCGGCCATCGGCTTCGCGGCCAAACATCGCTTTGTCTTCTGCGGTTTTCAGGATGCCTACTGGCCGGGACAGGAAGTGGCACTGTTTTTCCGCAAACGTGTGCGGTAATGGACTGGCAACATCTTCTCATTCGCGTGAATGACGTACTGACCGCGGGTGTGGCCGCCACGGCTTTCGCGCTGATGCTGTACCTGTTCTTTTACAACCGTGGGAGCCGCGTCGCCAGCGCCTTCAGCGGCCTGTTGGCCTGCGTCATCGCCGTCTATGTGGTGGACCTGCTGCCCCCCAACGGCGTAGACCCCGACCGGGCCTGGCTGCTGTTACGCTTGCAATGGATAGGGATTGCGTTCACCCCACCGTTCTACCTTGAATTCGTGCGCTCCATCCGCCTGTTGGTGATGAAAGATCGCTTTCCGGGCTGGTTGCGTCCGGTCTTCTTCTTCATCAGCGGCCTTGTGGCGGTGCTGGCCCTGTGGACCGATCTCGTCGTCCGCGACGGCGTCGTCACTGTTGGTGCTCTGCATTTGCGGCCCGGCGCGCTCTTTTATCCTTTCGCACTCATTTTTATCGGCGTTACCCTGTGGGGGCTGTACGAGACCTTCAACGCCCACCAGCGTTGCTACACACGCGCCGCGCGCCGCCGCATGACCTATCTATCAATCAGCTTCATGGCGCCGGCGCTGGGGGTGTTTCCCTACCTGCTGGTGATCGGCTGGCCGGTACGTTTCTCGGAACCCTTGTTCTGGAGTGTGCTGATTGTGGGCAACGTCGGCGTGGCGACCATGCTGGCTTTGATGGCGTACAGCATCGCCTTCATCGGCGCGCTCACGCCGGACCGGGCAATCAAGTACCGCATGGTGCGCTTTCTGCTGCGTGGTCCGTTGACGGCCATTGTCGCGCTAGGGGTATTTGGCCTGGGATTGACGCTGGAGCCGTTGCTGGGGGTACGCCCATACTCGCTCTCCTTGATGGCGTTGGCCGCGAGCGTGATCGTCATGCAGCTAGGCATTGAGCTGGCGAAACCGCTGATTGACCTGGCGCTCTACCGTGAGGGACGGGCCGAAGTCGTGCGGCTTCAGGAATTGAGCCAGCGTTTGCTAACCACCGCCGACTTACAACAATTCCTGGAGAACGTCCTGGCGGCGCTGTGCGAGATCATGCGCAGCGACGGCGGTTTCCTTGCCATGCTGGATCATAGCGCGCTGCATTGGGACATCCGCTGCAACCTGTACGTGACCCAGGAAGAATTGTCCCACATTCCTCTGGAAGAGGTCGCACAGGCGCGACAACAGGATCGGGTGATTTTTTGGGATGGCTACTGGGTGCTCGTCATCCGCGACAAAAGCGGGAGCGACATGCTTGGATTGGTTGGCCTGCGATCGCCGGAGGTGACGCTGCCACTTGCCGCCGAACAGGAAACCTTGATGGATGAGCTGCTGGTGCAGGCCAGTGCGGCGCTTGAGGATCGGCGTTTGCAGCAGGTCGTGTTCAGCACCTTTTCGCCGCTGTTTTCAGAGCTGACGGATATTCAACGGCGCGGCAGCATTCTGCGTTACGAAGGCGAAGCCGTTACCGGTTTCCCTTTGACCCAGTCGCCGGAACTGCCGCAGTGGGTTCACGACGCGCTGGCGCATTATTGGGGCGGGCCACGCCTGACCGAGAACCCACTTCTGGACCTGGAAATCGTCAAACGCGCCGCCGCCGACTACGACGGCAACACCGTCAAAGGACTGCGGGCCGTCCTCGCGGATGCCATCGAACGTCTGCGCCCCGACGGAGAACGCAAGTTGACAGCGCCCGAATGGCTGCTATACAATATCCTGGAAATGAAATTTCTGCGCGGCCACAAAGTCCGTGAAGTGGCGATGCGGTTGGCCGTCAGCGAATCGGACCTGTACCGCAAACAGCGCATCGCCATTGAAAATCTGGCGGAGATTATTGCCTTGATGGAAGAAGAGGCTTACAATAGTCAAGAAGCGTCATCATAAATGTCAACAGACCAAAGGGATTGTTGAGGATTGGCAACAATAAGTTGGCACTCGCACTACCCTAAACGTTCCAACGTGGTAACGTGCCGACGTTCAAAAAGATTTTCATAAGGAGCAGAATATGGATCGTTACATCCCTCCGCATGCGGCACCATGCGAGGATTATTGGGAAGCGATTTTGGAGGAAGGCCCCCTCAGCTTCGGTCAGGTTGTCGGCGCGTGGGAATGGGTCGAAGCGCCGGAGGTTCCTATGGCGGTCTGGGATGAGGCACGACAGCTCCAGCGGACCCACACGATTCTGGAACTGGCCATTGACGGTTTCAATCGCGGGGGGCTGATGACGCACTGGAAGGGCGTGGAATGTTTTGTACCGGCCTCGCACCTGGTCAATTACCCTTTCCCTGCCGATCCGGCGGCCCGCGAGAAATGCTTTGAAGCCTACCTCGGCAAGCCCCTACGCCTTTGCATCATCGAGGTCGAGCCGGCGCGCAACCGCATCCTGCTTTCGGAGCGTCTGGTGGCAGAATGTGAGACACTGAAGCCGGAATGGCCGGAGTGGTTATGCGTGGGTCGGGTTTGCACGGGCAAAGTCACCAGCGTGCGACCGTTCGGCGCTTTCGTGGACATCGGCCCGCTGGAAGGTATGGTGCATATCTCCGAAATCTCGTGGGGCCGGGTGCGCCGTCTTGAGGATTTCCTCACGCCGGGGCAGGATGTGCGTGTCAAAATCCTCAATGTGGACCCTGAACATCAGCGGGTAGGCTTGAGCCTGAAACGGCTGAGCGAGAACCCCTGGCTGTCGGTGCACACCCACATCAAAGTCGGGGATGTGCTTGTCGGCACCGTTGCCAGCATCGAACGTTTCGGCATTTTCGTCGAACTGATAAACGGCCTCGAGGGATTGCTTCACATCTCAGAGCTGGAAGGGGACAACCCCACCGTGACCTTGCAAGATCACTTCAGCGTGGGACAGTCTATGCGGGTGCGGATTTTGGAAATCGTGCCCGAAGAACACCGGATCGCGTTAGGATTGGTTGACGGGGGGTTCCCCCATGCCACAGCGTAAATCTACCTCGATGGCCCGCCCGCGCAGCAGCGGCCGCAAAACGGTTCCGCGCGGCAAGGCAACTGCGCCCAGGGCCTCGACAGGAGGCAGACTCTCCAAAATCCTCCTGGTGTTGTGGCGCTGGATGACGGGTCCCACCGGTCAGCAGTTGCTGGCCGTGGCCTTGATTCTTTTCGGCTTACTCACGATCATCGCCATCTCCGGCAAGATCGAGGGCGTCAATTCCGGCGTGTTGATCCGCGCCTGGGTGCGCTTCCTTGTGTTTATCTTCGGCTGGGGAGCCTACCCCATGGCCGCATTGCTCGTCGGGCTGGGGCTGTTGTGGCTGCGTCATCTGGTGCACCGCCCGATGACCTGGCGCTGGCGGCCGGTGCTCGGATTCGAGTTGGCCTTGCTCGCCCTGCTCACACTCACCGCCACGCTGATTACGAAACGCAGTTGGAGCCTGGTCGAATCGGGACGCGGCGGCGGGTTGCTCGGATGGGCATTCTATGTGCTCCTCAACAACGCTTTCGGCGCGCTGATTACCACTTTTCTGATGGTGCTGGTGTTGCTGGTGGGCCTGGCGCTGACATTCGACGTGACCAGACAAGACTTGCAGCTTTTCACGCAACGTCTCGGTGAAGTGCTCGCCGCGTTGCGCGCCCGTCAAACGACCGCGCCGTCGGCGGAATCGGCGACTTCCCTCTCCTCCAGCATTGCCGTCTCACCTGTCCCCAAACGCCAGGAAGCCGCCAGAACGCCATCGTCCACGGTTGACATTGCGACCGTCCCCCCCACCCCGGCGTCCCCTGCCGCACCGGTTGTTCCACCGCCGGAATCCCAACCGGCGACACAGACACCACCGCCATCACCGGCAGCGGTCGCCCCGCCGGCACCCCACGAAGTAACGCTGCCGCCGCTCACCCTTTTGAAGGAAAGCCGCCATGTCGGAACGGACCCCGAAGACATACGCCGCAAGAGCCGCATCATCGAGGAAACGCTGGCGCAGTTCGGCGTCCCCGCACAGGTGACCGAGGTGCGCCCCGGCCCGACGGTCACGCAATTCGGCGTCGCGCCGGGATACATCAGCCGGGGCACAGATGGTGAAGAACAGCGCAAGGTGCGCGTCAGCCAGATTGCCGCGCTGGCCGATGACCTGACCCTGGCTTTGGCCGCGAAATCCCTGCGCATCGAAGCGCCGGTGCCCGGACGCGCCGTCGTCGGCATCGAAGTCCCCAATAATGAGATCGGCCTCGTTTCCTTGCGTTCGGTGCTGGAAAGCGAGAACTTCCGCAAATGCGGCAAACCGTTGTGCTTCGCCGTGGGGCTGGATGTCGCCGGCACGGCCATCGTCGCCGATTTGTCGGCGATGCCGCACCTGCTCGTCGCCGGGACGACGGGCAGCGGCAAGAGTGTGTTCGTCAAAGCACTCGCGGCAAGCCTGATCATGCACAATCCGCCGGAAACCTTGCGCATGGTCGCCATTGACCCCAAGATGGTCGAGTTAAGCCACCTCAACGGCCTGCCTCACCTGCTAGGACGGGCCGAGTCCAACATCGAGAACATCATCCGCGCGCTGCGCTGGGTGGCGCACGAGATGGATCAACGGTACAAGCTGTTCTCGGCCACCGTCGCGCGCAACCTGGACGACTACAACCGCAAAATGGCGCGCAAGGGGGAGCCGACGTTGCCGCGCATCGTCGTGCTCATTGATGAGCTGGCCGACCTGATGATGTCCACGCCGGAAGAGACGGAGCGCACGCTCACCCGCATTGCCCAGATGGCCCGCGCCACCGGCATCCACCTGGTCGTCGCCACGCAGCGCCCCAGCACCGACGTGGTGACGGGGTTGATCAAGGCCAATTTCCCCGCGCGCGTGAGTTTTGCCACCACCAGCAATGTGGACTCGCGCGTCATTATTGATATGCCGGGGGCCGAGTCGTTGCTCGGACGGGGTGACATGCTGTTCATGCCGCCGGACGTTTCCGCGCCGCTGCGCGTGCAAGGCTGCTTTATCTCCGATGGTGAATTGGAGGCGCTGATCCGCTTCTGGCAAAAGATCGCCGGCGCGACCCCGGCGCAACCACCCTGGCAAGTGACTGCCGAGACCAAAGGCCCCGAAGCGTTGCGCCTCGACGGGCAGGCGGAGGATGCCGATTTGTTGGAACGCGCCATCGCGCTGGCCAAAAGTCGGGGGCAGATTTCAACTTCGGGTTTGCAGCGACAGTTGCGTATCAGCTACCCGCGCGCGGCCCGCCTGATGGAAGAGATGGAGCGTATGGGGTTTGTTGGGCCGCAAGAAAGCGCCGGACGCAAGCGCAGTGTCACTCTCGGCGGCGATGAAGACCAGGATTGAGAGGATAGCCAATGAGTCTCTTGCTGTTGCCCAGGCAGATGGAAGACATTCACACGCTGTTACATTCGCTGGACTGGCACGCGCTGGGCTACGAGGTGGCACAGGAGACGCAGGCGCGGCTGGTCATCGTCGGGCCGGTGAACAGCGGCAAATCCACGCTGTTCAACCGCCTGCACGGACAGAAAATTTCTGCCGTGAGCGCCGTGCCCGGCACGACGAAGGGCGTTGTCGAGCATCCCATCGGCCCGTTTTTGCTGGTGGACACGCCGGGTTTTGGTGAAGTGTGGGGGGTTGATCGCGCTGCGATTGCCCGCGAAGCCGTTCAAGACGCGGATTTGATCTTGTTGTTGCTTGACGCAGCCGCCGGTGTGCGCCAGAGCGACCACGATCTCTACATCACCCTGCGCAGCACCCAACGTCCGATCATCGTGGCGCTCAACAAGGCCGATCTGGTAAAGAAGGACCTCCCGTGGATTCTGGAGAACGCCGAGAAGCTCCTCGGCGTGCGACCCGTCCCGATTTCCGCGCAGACGGGGATGGGTATCGTGGATGAGTTGCTACCCGCAATTTTGAGCGCGCAACCGGCGGTCGCCGTAGCCATGGCGCGCGCGCTCCCCGACGTGCGCGGGCACATCGTCAACCGCATTATTCGCCAAACCGCCTGGATCAACGCGTTGATCTCGTTGCAGCCGGTTCCCGGCCTGGACATTCCCTTGCTGTTGGCTTCGCAGACGCGGATGGTGTTGCGCATCGCCGCGGCTTACGGAGAACCGATGAACGTCTCCCACGCGCGGGAGCTGCTGACGACCATGGCCGGCAGCTTGCTTTCGCGCTACCTGGGATCCCAGTTAGCCAAACTCGTCCCCGGTCCGGGATGGCTTGTTTCGGCGGCGATTTCGGCGGTCAGCACGTGGGGCATCGGGCAGGCGGCGCGGCGTTATTTTGAGGCCGGGCGCGCCATCAAGGGGCCGGAACTGCGCAATCTATATCGGCGCATGCGCGCGCTGGCGCCCAAACGCCTCTTCCGCCGCCGTGCGGCCTCACCGGAGGAAACGGAGCCTGAGGTGGCCTGACGCCTCGGCGAAGCGGGTACGGACCTGCGGAGGAAGCCGGACCGATGGCTACAGACGACCTGCCGACCAAGTTTGTTGACCCCGACCGGCTCCGCGCGGATATACGCCGTGAGGTGCAGAAGCAATCGCGCATCTATCTCATTGTGGTCGCACTGGTGAGCATGGTTGTGGGCGGTCTGATCGTCAAATTCACGGCGCGGGAGACGACATCACCGGGCAATCCCCTGACGCCGCCGCCCTATTGGGGGGAAGTGTGCCTTCCCGAGACCCGGTTGACCGGGGCCACACCCGTTCCGACGGCCACGCCCCAACTGCTGCGTGTGTATATCAGCGGCGCGGTCAAACATCCCGGCGTCGTGACCGTACCCGAAGGCAGTCTGTTGACCGATGCCGTGGACGCCGCAGGCGGCGCCACGGCAGATGCCGACCTCGAAAACGTCAATCTTGCCGCGCCGCTGAGTGACAATCAGCATGTAAGCGTGCCGCGTCGCGCCACCACATTGCGTCCGACAACCGCGACAGCATCGCAACCGAAAACCGTTACTGTGCCGACAACCGCTCCTGCCCCTGCGCCGATCAACATCAACACGGCGACGGCCGCCGAGCTGCAAACGTTACCGCACATCGGCCCGGCGATGGCAGAGCGCATCATCGCCTACCGTGAAGCCAATGGCCCCTTTCAGAGCATCGAGGATCTACAAAAAGTCGAAGGCATCGGTGAGACGCGCTTCAAGGATATCGCCCCGTTGATTACGGTGAAGTAGAGAAGTGAGGAGTAAAGAGGGAGTGGGGAGTAGGTAGAAGGAGATTGGCTGATTTGCCGGAGTGCCTATGATTATCAAACAATGGCTGACGTGGTATGTGACAATGCAAGTTGTGGCGCTGATGGGCCTGCCGCTGGCATTTGCCTGGCTGCGCCGGTTGCCGTCGCGGGGCTACGCGGTGGCGAAAGCCTTGGGACTCCTCTTGACCGGCGTGGTGTTCTGGTGGGGCGGGATCATGCACCTGTGGGAGAACACCATGTCTGCCGCGCTGATGGCTGCGGTGCTCGTTTTTGCCGTGGGACTGTGGGCAATGCGGCATCGTTGGGCCGAGGTGCGTCCCTGGTGGCAGACGCGCCGGGCCTTTGTGCTGACCACGGAGGCGCTGTTCCTGGGCGCGTTCGCCTTGTGGACGGCGGTGCGGGCGTCGCAACCGCAACTGGAGACGGCCGGCGGCGAAAAATGGATGGAGATCGCGTTCCTCAACGCGGTGTTGCGTGCGCCCCAGGTGCCTCCCCATGACCCGTGGCTCTCCGGTTACGCAATTTCGTACTATTACCTGGGCTATTTCCTGTTGGGGATGCTCACACGACTGGCGGCCTTGCCGGCAACGGTAGCGTTCAACCTGGGATGCGCGGGCTGGTTTGCCCTGGCGGCAGCAGGGGCTTACGGCATCGTCTACGATCTGTTGGACCAGCGTGACGCCCTGCGCCCCTTACTTGCGCCACTGCTGTTGCTCTTCACCGGCAATGCCGAAGGGTTGCTGGAAGTGCTCCACGCGCGCGGCTTGCTCCCGGCCGGATTTTGGGCCTGGTTGGACATCCGCAACCTCAACACCGCACCGCAACCGCCCTTCTCCTGGAAGCCCACGCGCTTCTTCTGGTGGTGGCAGGGATCACGGGTGCTCACCGATTATGCGCCCTGGGGCGACCGCATCGAGATCATTGACGAGTTCCCCGCGTTCAGCTTCACATTGGGCGACATGCACCCCCATGTGCTGGCATTGCCCTTTGGCCTGCTGGCGATCGCGCTCGCCTTGAATTTGTACCGGACGCTCTCCGAGGATGCGCCCGGCGGCGTATGGTGGAAGCGATATGGACCGCTGGTCGGCTACGCGCTGGTGTTGGGCGGACTGGCTTTCCTCAATACGTGGGACTTCCCGATTTACTGGTTCCTGATGGTCGGCGGGATGGTGCTGGCGCGTTACATGCGGCAGACAGATACGGCAGCCACGTTGCGCCGGTTATGGGAGCGATTTCTCGCCGTGCTGTGGGATACGCTGCCCGAAGCCGTGATTTTGGGCGTGCTCAGCGTGCTGCTATACTTCCCGTTCTGGTACGCCCTGCGCTCGCAGGCCGGCGGGATTCTGCCCAACCTCTTCAATGCCACGCACTGGCCGCAGTTTGTGGTGATGTTTGCGCCGCTGCTGATTCCGGTACTGGGTGTGATCATTGGTGCCGCGCGCGAGGCAGGAGTGTCGTGGGAGTGGGTGCTGGTCGGCGGCATCGGGCTGATGGTGGCGATCGCACTGGTCGGGCTACTGGTGGGCGCGGGCGCGGCGTACCCCTACCTGCTGAGCGTCTTACGCGGTGAGCCGATCCAGGGGCTTTCGGTCACACCGGAGATGGTAATCGCGGGCATCAAAACGCGCTGGCTGAGGCCGTGGGTTGGGCTGGCCCTGGCATCGGGTGTGGTGGCGACGGTTTTGGCGTTGTTGAAGTCGTCAGTCGTCAGTCGTCAATCGTCAGTCGTCAGTCGTCAACCAGAAACCCCGATTCCCAATCTCCCATCCCCCATCCCCGATCCGCCATCCCCCATCCCCGATTCCCGGTTCGCCATTCTTCTCATCCTCACCGGCCTGTTACTCACGCTGGCGCCGGAGTACGTCTATCTCAAAGACGTGTTTATGGCCCGGATGAACACCATCTTCAAGTTCTACTTCCTGACGTGGATCGTATGGAGTCTGGCCGGGGCATGGCAGTTGGCGCGTTGGCTGGAGCCGCGATCCGAGAGAACAGAGACATCCGACTGGCGCACCGTTGCGGTCGTGGCTGCCGGTCTGTTGATTGCAGTGGGATTGGTCTACACGGCGCTGGCCGTGCCCGCGCGCGCCGAAGAGCACGGCAAACCCTGGACACTGGACGGCGCAGCGTGGCTGGCGACCGCCAGACCCGGCGATTACGCTGCGGTGCAGTGGCTCAACACGCAGGTCAAGGGTGCGCCGGTCATTGCCGAAGCGCCGAGCGATCAGTATCGCGCCTACGTCTACGAGGGACGCATTGCCGCATTGACGGGCCTGCCGACCGTGCTGGGCTGGTCAGGGCATCAACGGCAGTGGCGCGGCAATTACGACGAACCGGGGCGCCGCGAACAAGACCTGGCGCGACTCTTCTCCACCCTCGACACCGACGAGGCGCGTGAAATCCTGGCGCGCTACCATATCGCCTACATTTACATCGGCCAGGTCGAGCGCCAACGCTATCCCGCCGAGGGGCTGGCAAAATTTGCGACGCTGTTCCAGGCAGTCTACAATAGCGGTGAGGTCGTCATCTATGCGACAGGGCAGTGATGCGCCGCCGTGCGCAGCAGAATGACATCCTCGCCGATGATCTCGCACGTCAGACAATCGCGCTGCGCCAGGTAATGGAAGGTTTCGCGGCTGAAGAAGCTCACATGGGTAGGATCACTGCGATAATACCAGCGGGTAAATGCCGCGGCATCGGGGACCAGACGGGTCATGATCCCCAGCCAGCCGCCGGGCTTCACGAGACGCAGGAGCAACCGCCATTCCTTATGCGGGGTATGAAAGTGTTCGATGGCCTCGGTGCAGGTCACAAAATCATAGCGTCGGCGCAGAACAGAAGGATCCGGCGCGAAAAACGGGTCGTAGAGCGCCATCGTGTGTCCCAGAGCCTCCAGCATGAGCGACAACGTCGGCCCCGGGCCACAGCCGAAATCCAGGCCATGCTGGTGCGTGTTCCCCAACCGCTCGCTCAGAGGCATTACCAGGCGATTCAAGAACTGCCGGTATCCTTCGTCCGCCGGACTGTTTTGATGATAGGTGTAGCGCGTCCTTTCCGCTTCGGGTGTTAGACGCGAGGCCGGATCGGCGAAAATGAGGGCGCACGTGGCGCAACGAAAATAGCGCCGCATGGCATCCTGGGCGAACACACCGACTGTTGTTGAGCGACACAACGGGCAATGTATGGTGAATGACGAATCGGGAACGGTGAGTGGCAAATTAAGAACACCCCCTTAGGCCCCAAGTATAAGCGGACTCTTACGGGATGTCAAGACGGATTCTTTACATCATTTCAACGTTCGACCGTTCTCGATGAAGAGACTTGTCAACGGCCATGCTTTGTCAAGCTCAACGTTGGATTGAACGGATTCCCGACTTGCAAACTTAGGAGGGAATTCGGGACCAGGGATCATGGATTGGAAGACATCCTGATCCCCAATCCCGAATCCCCAATCACTATTTTCAGGGGAGGTCAACTATGGAACATCGTGAAGGTTTCTTTCGAGGTGTGCGTGACGCGCAAATTTACTATCAAGCCTGGCTGCCGGAAACTGAGTGCAAAGCCGTGCTGTTGATCGTCCACGGGCTGGCCGAGCACAGCGGACGGTATATGAACGTGGTCAACCACTTTGTTCCACTGGGGTATGCCGTCTACGGCCTGGATCATATCGGCCACGGGAAGTCGGAGGGAACGCGGGTGTACGTCAAACGCTTCGCCGACTACACGGACACGCTCAAGATTTACTTCGACATGGTGCGTGGCTGGCACCCCGACAAGCCGATTTTCCTGGTGGGACACAGCATGGGTGGGTTGATCGGAGCAGCCTATCTGCTCGAGCATCAGAATGAACTGGCAGGCGCGGTGCTCTCCGGGCCGTTGATCAAGGCCGCCGGTGAAATATCACCTACCATCATTTTCATGGGGAAACTGCTTTCTGCGTTGACTCCCAAAGCCGGCCTGCTGGGTCTCAATGCGGAAGGTGTATGCCGCGATCCCGCCGTGGTACAGGCATACGTCAACGATCCCCTGGTGTATACAGGCAAGACGACGGCCCGTCTCGCCGCGGAGCTTATTGCCGCCACGCAGCGCGTCGCCGACGAGGCTCCCAAAATCACGTTGCCCCTGTTGATCGTACAGGGCAGTGAGGACAAGCTGGTTGATCCGGTAGGGGCAGAGGTGCTGTACGATAAAGTCAGTTCGCCCGATAAAACTCTGAAAATCTACGAAGGTTTCTACCACGAGGTCTTCAACGAACCGGAACGCGCGCAGGTTTTGAAGGATGTGGAGGCGTGGCTGGAGAAACATCTCTAATTCTATGGTATAATGACCTCAGTCAACTATGACCTGGGTCAACTATGACAAATAAAACGCACACAGTCCCTTCCCGATGGGAGCGGCGCAAAGAACGCACTCATCAGCGTTTACTCGAAGAGGCCGAGCGGCTCTTTGTCGCTAAAGGCTTCGATGCCGTCACGGTCGAGGAAATTGCCGGTGCAGCGGATGTGGCCAAGGGGACATTTTTCAACTATTTCGAGAACAAAGAATGTCTCTTGGGCGAATTGTTGTACAACCGCATGCAGGTCTGGCTCGCGGCGCCGCCCGCGCCGGAAGCTCCGGCGAACGAGCGTATTTCCCTGTTGTTGCAAACGCTGTGGGAAGAGTTGAAACCCTATCGTCACCTGGCGCTGCACATGTTCCTGCATACCATCGCCCACCCCCATCCCGACTACTTGCCCCCGGAGCGGCTCACGGCGTCTACGGTGTTGGCAGGTTTGATCCGCGAGGGTCAGGCGCAAGGGGTGTTCCGTCCCGACATCAACCCTGAGCTGGCTGCCGGTCTGTTGGCGACGTATTTCTTTCGTATGTGCGTGATAGAGACCACGCAAACCACGGAGACCACGGAGACCACGGATGGGACCACGGATAAAACCACGGATAGGACCACGGATAGGACCACGGATGGGACCACGGATAGGACCACGGAGACCACGGATAGGACCACGGATGGGACCACGGATGGAGTTACAGCTTGCAGTTCCGACTTCATCCGTGAGGGGCTGGATTTGCTCTACCGGGGAATCCTGCGTTAGGTTTTCCATTACCACGGGTGTATACCGGCTGAAGCCGGTGTGTCCATACGATTTACCGACTGAGTCGGGGGGGACGAGTACCACCGGCTGATGAAGTTCCACAAATTGGTTCGGTAATGGGTAAATCGCAGTTTTCCCGACTGAAGTCGGTGTGTACGCGGTGTGTACTACGATTCAGGGAGGCGGGTGTTACCGGCCAGCGCTCCCCCTCATCACCAGCGGCATATAGACGCGATATACCCGTTCCACCACGCGGACGGTCACCGGTACGACAAACGGGCTTTGTGGCACCCACGGTGACGATGCGGTGACGGTGAGCACGCCGGTATACAGGCCCACAGGCAGCCCGCGCGGATCCACAGACACCTGGAATGTGCCGGGGATGAAGGTGGTTCCCGTCTGCGTGGAACTGGTGGGGATGACGGTCAGCGTCAACGCCGCGCTCGCCCGCGTGACCGTCCAACCAAACTCAAAATCGCCGGTGTTCTCCACCACCACGGTCGCCGAGACCGGCCGGGTCTCCGTAACCGCCATCATCCAGCTCAAGGCAGGCGGACGGACGGCCATCCCCCACGCGCCCCACACTTCCAGATCCAGCGGAATGGTGATGACCTGCGGCGCAACCAAAGGCTCCACGGCCCTGACGCCGATCGCGCCGCGATAGGTGCCGGTCAGCAGGTCGCGCGCATCCACAACCACCTGGAACGTCCCATCGGAGACGCCACGTGTGGGTGTGACCGTAAACGGCAGCCCCAGCGTCTCGGTGACGGTTTCCCAGGCGAAGGGCAGGCCGTCGCTCGACACCGTGACCGTCGCGGTAAAAATGGCGCGTTCGCGCAGGCGCACCGACCAGTCGAACTCGGCCGGATTGACGGCCATTCCCGCGACGGCGGCAGGGCGCTTGGGTATCTGCTTCAATGCGGTGTAGGCCAGACGCGGTGAGCCGTCAAATCTGAGGAGGGAAAACCAGTTCAACGGGTTGCACGTGGGGTACCAGCCTGTGGTGCTGAAATCGAGGTCGGAGACGATCATCACGCCCATCCACGGCCAGTTGGCGTCGGCGTAGGCAAACGCGCGTTGCAGGTAATCGGCCTGCTGTTGCGCCGAGACCTTCTGCCAGCCGAAGCCGATACTGTCCCAATAGCTGAGGCACTCCGGATGGCCTTCCTCGGAAGCATCGAGCAGCCAGCCGAACTCGGTGGCCCACACCGGTTTGTCACCATCGCCGTGCGCGACCATCACCGCGTAAATATCTTCCGCGCGGCGGAAGTTGACGATAGACCATCCCCACGTTTTGTCTTCCGGTTCCCCACCGAAGCCGTAGTTGTGGATACTGATGGCGTCGAAGTGCCCTGCCAGGCCGCTGGCATACATCGCTTCAAGGAAGGCCACGTCGTTCATCGCCTGTCCGTCGGACATGCCGCCTGTGGGCGCAAGGCTCCCCGCAACGATGGGGATGGTGGGATCACCGGCCTTCGCGCCCCGGTAGGCGCGCTTGACCATCTCCGTATAGCGCACGGGGTCCACCGGCTCGTAGTTCCACTGGAAGTCGAGGTTCGGCTCGTTCCAGACTTCGAGGGCCACGCGGTAGGGCACAGTGCAGGCAGCGCGTTTCTGGGCGATGCGGGTCGCCAATGCCTGGAAGAACGCCTGCCAGCCGGCCATCTCGCCGTCCTGGATGGGCTTCCAGTTCGAAGCGTTGCGCTCGACGCGCAGGAGCAGGTGCAGGCCGTGCTCGCACGCCCACCCCAGGCGCCAGTCTATGCTGCTCCAGTCGTAGATGCCATCGCGGTCGGGATCTACGTCATCCCAGGCAGCGAAGTACTTGAACCAGTTGAAGCCCGCCTCTTTGACCTTTGCCAGGCTAGACGGCGGGTAGGCGAGCATCATCCCGTAGCCGAGGTGTGGTGGGGGCAATTCCTCCGCCGCGCGCGCCGGGCGCATCGCGAGGCCGCCCGTCAGAAGTCCAATCAGCAACATCATCCGCCAGATGTTCTTCAACATAGCGACCTCCAACGTTTTCATCCGCAGGGCGCAAGCTAACAGTTTGCGTTACGTTTTCATCCACAGGGCGCAAGCTAACAGCTTGCGCTACGTTTTCATCCGCAGGGCGCAAGCTAACAGCTTGCGCTACGTTTTCATCCGCAAGATGCAAGCTGACAGTTTGCGTTACGTTTTCATCCGCAGGGCGCAAGCTAACAGCTTGCGCTACGTTTTCATCCGCAGGATGCAAGCTGACAGTTTGCGTTACGTTTTCATCCGCAGGGCGCAAGCTGACAGCTTGCGTTACGTTTTCATCCACAGGATGCAAGCTGACAGCTTGCGTTACGTTTTCATCCACAGGGCGCAAGCTAACAGCTTGCGCTACGTTTTCATCCGCAGGGCGCAAGCTGACAGTTTGCGTTACGTTTTCATCCACAGGGCGCAAGCTAACAGCTTGCGCTACGTTTTCATCCGCAGGATGCAAGCTGACAGTTTGCGTTACGTTTTCATCCGCAGGGCGCAAGCTGACAGCTTGCGTTACGTTTTCATCCACAGGATGCAAGCTGACAGTTTGCGTTACGTTTTCATCCACAGGGCGCAAGCTGACAGTTTGCGTTACGTTTTCATCCACAGGGCGCAAGCTAACAGCTTGCGCTACGTTTTCATCCGCAGGGCGCAAGCTAACAGCTTGCGCTACGTTTTCATCCGCAGGATGCAAGCTGACAGTTTGCGTTACGTTTTCATCCGCAGGGCGCAAGCTAACAGCTTGCGTTACGTGCTATCAACGCTTTGAAACGCGGATGGTCGCGCAGGGATTCCAGGTCAGGGTCACGGGCAGCCCAGTCGCGGCTGGTAGCATCCCAGGCCAAAGCTTTTTCCAGGTGAGCCAACGCCGCGTCGGTGTTGCCGGCGATGGCTTCCAGGCAGGCGCGGTCGTAGTGATCATCGGGGGGAAGCAGTTCGCGGGCGCGCGCCAGGTGTATAGCGGCCTCGTCGTCACGGCCCAGTTTGCGGAGAACAGAACCAAGTGCCATTTGGTAGCTCCCCTGATCCGCCACGGTCTCCACCGCCCGGCGGTAAGCATCCGCGGCCTGCTCCAACTGGCCTAACTCGTAGTATGCCGTACCCAGATTATATTGCGTCCTCGCATAATCCAGCGGCGCGGCCTCCGGCGTCCGGAAGCGCAGCGATTCCTCATAGCACGCGATCGCGCGCGCCAGGTTCGCCCCACGATCCCCCGTCGGCAAATCCGCATAGGCCAGCCCCAGGTTGTTCTGCGTCATCGCATACGCCAGCGGCGCGGCCTCCGGCGTGTAATAGCGCAGCGCTTCCTCATAGCACGCGATCGCGCGCGCCAGGTTCGCCCCACGATCCCCCGTCGGCAAATCCGCATAGGCGTTGCCCAGGTTGTTCTGCGTCATCGCATAATCCAGCGGCGCGGCCTCCGGCGTGTAATAGCGCAGCGCTTCCTCATAGCACGCGATCGCGCGCGCCAGGTTCGCCCCACGATCCCCCGTCGGCAAGTTACGGTAGGCGTTGCCCAGGTTGTTCTGCAAAGTCGCATACTCCAGCGGCGCGGCCTCCGGCGTATAATAGCGCAGCGCTTCCTCATAGCACGCGATCGCGCGCGCCAGGTTCGCCCCACGATCCCCCGTCGGCAACTGCAAGTAGGCGTTGCCCAGGTTGTTCTGCGTCCTCGCATACTCCAGCGGCGCGGCCTCCGGCGTATAATAGCGCAGCGCTTCCTCATAGCACGCGATCGCGCGCGCCAGGTTCGCCCCACGATCCCCCGTCGGCAAATCCGCATAGGCCAGCCCCAGGTTGTTCTGCGTCATCGCATACGCCAGCGGCGCGGCCTCCGGCGTGTCATAGCGCAGCGCTTCCTCATAGCACGCGATCGCGCGCGCCAGGTTCGCCCCACGATCCCCCGTCGGCAACTGCAAGTAGGCGTTGCCCAGGTTGTTCTGCAAAGTCGCATACTCCAGCGGCGCGGCCTCCGGCGTATAATAGCGCAGCGCTTCCTCATAGCACGCGATCGCGCGCGCCAGGTTCGCCCCACGATCCCCCGTCGGCAACTGCAAGTAGGCGTTGCCCAGGTTGTTCTGCGTCCTCGCATACTCCAGCGGCGCGGCCTCCGGCGTATAATAGCGCAGCGCTTCCTCATAGCACGCGATCGCGCGCGCCAGGTTCGCCCCACGATCCCCCGTCGGCAAATCCGCATAGGCCAGCCCCAGGTTGTTCTGCGTCATCGCATACGCCAGCGGCGCGGCCTCCGGCGTATAATAGCGCAGCGCTTCCTCATAGCACGCGATCGCGCGCGCCAGGTTCGCCCCACGATCCCCCGTCGGCAAGTTACGGTAGGCGTTGCCCAGGTTGTTCTGCGTCCTCGCATAATCCAGCGGCGCGGCCTCCGGCGTGTCATAGCGCAGCGCTTCCTCATAGCACGCGATCGCGCGCGCCAGGTTCGCCCCACGATCCCCCGTCGGCAAGTTACGGTAGGCGTTGCCCAGGTTGTTCTGCGTGCCGGCATAATCCAGCGGCGCGGCCTCCGGCGTGTAATAGCGCAGCGCTTCCTCATAGCACGCGATCGCGCGCGCCAGGTTCGCCCCACGATCCCCCGTCGGCAAATCCGCATAAATCAGGCCGAGCATGTTCATCATCCGGGCACGGAGTTCGGCATCATTCATTTGTTCGGCCAGTGCCAACGCCGCTTGCGCGTGCGCCTCGGCCTTCGCAAACTGCCGGTCGGCCCAATACAGCCCAGCGAGGGTGTAATGCAGGTCGGCACGCGTGGACAGAGTATCTTCGCCTTCCGGCAACTCATCCAGCAGCCGCTCACGCAGGGCAATGCGCGCCTGACGTTCGGCGGGTGCGAGGTTGCGGATCTCACTATCGCCAAATCCGGCCCAGGCCAGCGCCCCGGCAAGTTGCGCGTGTTCTGCAGGCGGCGGCACTTCGGGGACCTCAAGCACCTGATTGACAAAGGCCCAAAAATCAGGCGCATCGCGCATCACGCGGGTCACTTCGTCATCCAAAGCCCAAAAGACCAGTCGCCAGCGATGGTCGGAGATCAATTCACGGCGGTAGTTGAGGGCGTTGAGCAAACCGGGGAAGGCATGGTGCAATCCATAAACGAAGATCACTTCATCATCGGCAGGCGGTGATTTGAGCAGTTGGCCCAATAAATCGTGCGATGCCGGTGGGCTATCGGGTTGATACCACACCCGCCGCACACGCTGATGAAGCGTCTGCAAGCGGTTGACCAGTGTATTCTCAAAAGACGCGCGGGCGCTTTCGGCGCGGTAGATGACGAAAACGACCAAACCGGTCGCGTAACGTTGTGCACGTTCCAGGACACCGGTCAACAAATCCAGGCGTCGCTCAACCGAAGGCAGAATGTCGGCCATTTATGCCTCGACGGGCGTCATCTGCCCGGCAATCTCATCCAAAAGTGGATCGAGGGCCGGGTGAACGTCACACCAGGTCTCGCCGTTGGCGTATTCCAGGATCGCCAACACATGGAATAACGGTCCCAGGTGTTCCGGGTGCAGCACGTCGTTGTTTCGGCGTACCTCTAGCAGCCAACGATAATCTTCCTGGGTCAGCAAGCGTCGAAAGCCGCTGCGGATTTGCGCGGTTGCCCAGGCCACATCTTGAAGCTCAATTTGCGCGGCCTTGCGCGCCAGGGCATTGTCAATCGCCCGCTGCAAGATATGGGCAATTTCACGGAAAACGCCGCCGCTGTTCCTCACCGCTTCATCGAGAGCGTCGCCGGCAATCAACGTATCTGCCATCCGCGCCAACACAAAGGCGCGCATCGCCCGTATGCCGCTTTTGTGGAGCTGCATGCGCTGCCGTTTCTCATGCAATTTGATATTGGGCAGGAAATAGCTGGTATCACGGATTTGCACAAAGGCGGGGTCGAAATAAATCGCTACCGGAACGGTGTACACGATGGCACACACGGGTTGTAGTAGCGTCGTCAGCGCACCCTCAAAGAGTTTGCGGGAAACCTCCAGGGGCGGCTTGTCCATGTCCTCAATCACCACAAGCACCTGGCGTTTGCTCTGCGCCAGAATCTCGGCGCTCATCAGGTTGATCAGCCCGATCAGTTCGGAGACACGCGGCGCGATTTCCTGGCGCATCAGTTCACGGGTCACGTGTTCGGTTTTCACCTTGAGCAGGGCAGAGAGGAAAAATTTGCCGATGTCCACGCCGGAGCCGCTTTCAAATGTTGCGCCCTTTTCGGTAAGCCGCGTCAAGGTGCGACCTTTCCAGGTTTCCAGTTCCCTGAGTAAATCGTCTTTCATCTGCCCGCCGGCCTCATGATACTGCTTGAAAATCTGCGCGCCCATCGCCAGCAACACCTCGATGTGGGTCAGGTCGTTGAAGTCGCACTCATCGCGCACGGAGAATTTCACCGGCCAGTAACGTTTTTGGATGGCAGCGTCGGCCACCAGGCGGTTGAGTTCGGTAGATTTGCCGCTGCCACGATGTCCGGTAAAAAAGTACTTGGGCGGGTTGCCACGCGCCAACAATAACGCCCGTTGCAAACGGCCCAATGGGTTATCCTCGCGCTCCACATAAAACGGGCTGCCGACAGGCAAAGGTTGCGCCGGATCGAAGCGGCTCCACGCTTCCTCCAGCGTTGTCGCCCGCACAAAGAGATAATCCGGTTTCGATTCCATACCACCCTCCTGTTTTACCTTCAAGTATAACCAGAATCCGCAGAAACGGAAGCCCCCCAGGGCTTTATCATTCTCGCTGCAGTGACCTCAGCTGGCTATGTCTCAACTATATCCGCTAAAAACGGGGAACTGGCGTTCCCCTCGGAGCAAGCATGATAAGGCCCCGGAAGCCCCCCAGCCCGACGAGTGCATTTCAAGACGAAGGCAACTTTTACCACAGAGAGCACTGAGCAGAGCAAGAAGGGGGGCGAGGGGGATAAGGCCCTGAGCCTATCCTTCTCGTGGGATCAAAATTGCCGCCTGGAATTCGCCGTTGTGCACCTGCACGATCAGCGCGGCCTCCTCCGGCGTGCAACCGAGCAGCAGCTTAAGCTCGGTATCGCGCTTCACCAGGTCCACGGCGCAGATGATGGCGGTGACGCGGCGCTCCGGCAGGCTGCCTACCCACACGTCCACACCGCCGCCGTCAATTGTCCCCGTGCCATCGAGATAACCGTAATCCAGGGGATAGATGAACGCCGGATAACGTGGGTGCGCCGTCCCCTTCGGGCGATCAATCACCACGCGACTCCCCGCTACCAGCGCCTCCAACTGTTCCCAAAATCCGTTCACGCCCTCACCTCTTCTCCCCGCTACCGTATGCTTCCACGATTCGCTTCGCCACCTCCGCCATACTCCGCTGCGGCGCGTAGCCGAAATCCCGTTTGGCGGCGGAAATGTCGTAGTAATGGCTCTGCGCGAGTTCGCTGGCGATGAAACGGGTGAGACGTGGTTCGCCGGGAAGGTGGAAAAGGGTGTGCAACGTCTCCAGGAGTGCGCCCGCCGCGCGCGCCACGCCCAGGGAAACGCGCAGGCGCGGTTCGGGCAGACCCAGGTCGCGCAGCAGGGCGCGAATCCAGGGCCAGAGCGTCACCGGCTCGTCCTGGCTGATGAAGTACACGCGCCCCTGGCCCGGCGGCCCGTCGAGCGGCGACCCGGGTTCAAGGGCGTCGGCGGCCAGCACGTGCGCGCGGGCGGCGTCTTCGACATCGGTGAGGTCCACCTTGTTCGTTCCATCGCCCACCTGGGGCAGCAGGCCGGTTCTGGCGCGGGACAGCAGGGCAGGCAACAGATGATTGTCGCGCGGCCCGATGATGAGGTGCGGGCGCAAAGACACGGTCAGTAGGGGAACGCTCCGCGCGCCCCCCACCGGGGCGTCCTGGGCGTCCGCTCTGTGCGCCGCTATCACCGCTTGTTCGGCGATGGCCTTGGTGTGCGGATAGGGACTTTCATAGCGGGCGGGGTACGGGTAAGATTCATCCACGCCTTCCTGCGGCTTGCCGTCGAAGATGACGCTCGGCGAGCTGGTGTAGATGAGCTTATGCACGCCATCGGCGCGGCATGCGGCGATCACATTCTGCGTGCCGATGACGTTCACGCCGTAGAAATCGTCCCACGGCCCCCACATCCCGGCCTTCGCCGCCACGTGAAAGACGATGTCTATGCCCACGCACGCGCGTTTCACGGCCTCGGCGTCCCGCAGGTCGCCGCGCACCACCCGCGCGCCCAGCGCCTCCAATTCGGGATAGGCCCCGCGTGCGAACACCGTCACTGCATTGCCCCGCGCAAGCAATTGTTCGACGAGATAGCGCCCCAGGAATCCCCCACCGCCGGTCACGAGGACTTTGGATTGAGGATTGAGGATTGAGGATTGACGATCGGTTGTTACTGACGCATCACTCATTTCTCATTACCCCTCACTCACTTCTCTTTACTCACCAACGCCTTCTGTTTCCCCGTCAGGTAGCGGCGCACGAAGAGCAGGGAGAGAATGACGCTGAAGAGGATACTCAAGGCGCGGAAGAGATCGCCGAGGCGCACGGCCGGCGGCAATGGTTCGGTTTTGGGCGAAGCGCAGACGGTCATATCCACGCCATGCAGCGCCTCGCGTTGATGATGGGACGCCCACACGGCCAGCTCCTCACGCCGAATTTTGGCGTTATGCCGCACATCTGTTGGGAAAACATCGGGGTAGAACAGAATGTTCTGGATGGGACGGGTGTGTTCGTATTCGGCGCCCAATGCCAGCAGCTCCAGCGTGAACTTTTGCTTCTCCAACAGGGAGGTGGGCATACAGCCGGGACGCGGTTCGACGATAAGATATGGACGCTGCCGCCCTTGCGGTCCCACACCCACCAGCGCGGTGCGGTTCACGTTGGGATGGCGGTTGAAGATCGTCTCACACGGCACGGGGAAGAGCGTCTCATCGCGCATCGTCACCCGATGCGCCTTGCGCCCGCAGAACCACAGCCGTCCCTGGGCGTCGAAGTAGCCGACATCGCCCATGCGGTGCCAGAGGTTGCCATCGGCATCCTGGATTTTCGCCAGCGCCGTCTGCTCGGGACGATGCAGGTAGGTGCGCGTCACCACCGGCCCTTTAACCACGATTTCGCCGATCTCGCCCGGCGGCAATACCAGGCTCTCGTCCCAGGCGGGGATGGGTGTGTCGGTGATGTGGATCACGCGGACGGTAATCCCCGGCAGCGGACGGCCCACGCACATTCCTTTGCCTTCGGCGCTCAAAGCAGCGGTCTCGGCGAGGATTTCGCGTCCGCTCATGCTGGTGAGCGGCATGGCCTCCGTCGCGCCGAAAGGTGTGTTCACTTCTGCTTCCGGCGCCAGGACGTGCGTGTGCAGCATCTCGATCAGCGACGGCGGCACGGGCGCGCTCGCCATCAACACACGCTTGAGGGAGGGCAGATGAATCCCGTGTTCCACGCAATAAGGGGCCACGCGCTTCCAGATCGTGGGGGAGCCGAAGGCGTTGGTCACGCCGTAGGTCTGAATCGCCTCGACGACATGCGCGGGATTGATCGCCGCCGGCCTCGTGGGGTCCATATCAGGGATGACGGTGGTGACACCGAGGGCCGGGTTGAACAACGCGAAGATATACAGCAACGCCAGGTCTACTTCGCCTTCCTGAATGCCGATGACATCGCGCAACAGGTCAATCTGGGCCTTGAACATGCCGTGCAAATAGACCACGCCTTTGGGGATGCCGGTGCTGCCCGAAGTGAAGGTCACGGCGGCCTCACTCTCGGTCGTCGTGGGGGCGGTGGGGAAGGGATCGGTACGCGCGGCGCGCAACCGTTCGAGCGTCGTATCGGCCAGGGCGCGGGTGACGGCGTTGGTAGCGCCGACCACGACGCTGCGCTGAACGGTCGCAAATGGCCCGGGCGCGATCTGCCGCAGGGCGTGGACGAGAGGGACGCCGATCAGCACGGTCGGTTCGGTTTCGGCGATGCATTGCAGCAGCGCCTTGCGTCCCATGCCGGGATCAATGAGCACGGGCACGGCGCCCATCCGCACCAACGCGAAAGCTACGGCAATCAGTTCAACGCCCGGGCGCACCATCAACAACACACGGTCGCCCATGCGGACGCCGAAAGTCGTCAGGCCGTGGGCATAGCGATCGCACTCGGCGTTAAGCTGCTGGAAATTCAACTGTACCGTCTTCGCGCGTCCGCCGGCGTCTCGTCCGGCGGGGAAGATGATTGCAGGACGATAGGGATTGCGCGCGGCCATCTCCGCGAGCGCAGCAGCGACATTGTAGTGTTCAGGCATAGGAGTCTCCTTAGAGTTAAGTAGACGGTAGACAATAGACGGTAGACGGGGTCCCTGTCTACTGTCTACTGTTTACCAGGAACGCTTTCATCAACGGCAAGATGCGCTCATAGGCATCCTCGACGACGTAGTGCCCGGCGTGATCAAGGATGTGGACATCAGCGTTGGGGAAGCGCGTGCGCCAGCCGGCGAGGAAATCCTTGACGGTGAAGACAAAATCCTGCGCTCCCCAGAGAATGAGCATCGGGTGATTACGAAACAGGTGCAGTTGAGCGTCAATGGCATCCACCGTAGCGCGCGTGGGATGGTCGGGGCGGACAGGGATATCCTGCACAAAGCGGTAGATGGCGATGCGATTGCGCCAGGAATTGTACGGCGCAAGGTAGCCCGCGCGCACCTGCGCGGTCATCCGTTTGTGGTTGACCACACCCAGGTAGACCGCCAGCCCGGCAAAGGCGTTCAGCCCACGCAAGAGCACCTCTCCCACGACAGGGCTACGGGCCAACTTGAGCACCCAGGGGATGGCGGGCGCGTAAAACGCGGACGTGTTGAAAACGACAAAACGCGCGACATTCTGCGGGTGGCGTGTGGCATAGCCCATGCCGATGCCGCCGCCCCAATCGTGCAAGACCAGCGTGAGGTCGTGCAAATTCAGATGGGCGATGAGCGCTTCCAGGTTACGGATGTGCTGTTCAAGGGTATAGGGGTAATCCTGTGGCTTGTCGGAAAGGCCACAGCCGATATGATCGGGGACGATAACCCGATGCGTCTGCGCAATTTTGGGAATGAGCGTGCGGTAATAGAACGACCATGTCGGATTGCCGTGTACCATCACCACAGGCGGCGCATCGCACGACCCCTCATCGAGATAGTGCATCTTCACCCCGCCCACATCCAGCCAATGCGAGGCAAACGGATACAGAGATTGCAGATTAGCAGATTGAAGATTGGGTGATTGCAGATTATCGCTCATTCTTCATTCGCTGATTCTATATTTGCCATTCGCCATTTGCCATTTACCATTCTTGAGTTTAGAGTTACATAACTTGAGTTCAGGTAAATGAACAGGGCGGCAAGAGTAACTCCTGCCGCAGAAAGGCACCTTAACACGATACGGTAGACCAAAATCAGGCGTCAGTAGCGGCGCGCGC
>Ga0208197_1000239_pt1 | contig 75227 bp, 56 predicted proteins | sample AD_JPNNA4_MetaG_FD_184444 | JGI IMG/M metagenome (GOLD analysis project Ga0208197, IMG submission 184444) | Active sludge microbial communities of municipal wastewater-treating anaerobic digesters from Japan - AD_JPNNA4_MetaG (SPAdes) (version 2) | ecosystem: Engineered > Bioreactor > Anaerobic...
CTTAAAACTCTCCGAATAGAAACCATTCGTTTTCTTCATGATCGTCCTGTTTTAAGTTGACTTATTAACAAAAAAACTGTCAACCCATACTAGGACGGGACCGTCTACTTTTTTGCTACCATATTACCGTCCCTACGGGACTAAAAAATTTTCCTTATTTAACAAATCACGACCCCGTAGCCGAGATGGTGGTAAATAGCAAGAAAGAAAATAAAAGCTCCGTAGGAGCGAAAGTATGGTAGAAAAGAATAAGAAAAAAGAATTAAGTTCCGTAGGAACGGCATTATGGTGGTAAAGAACAAAAGATAAAAATTAAGTTCTCCCGACAGATTTGTCGGGAAGGAGCGATATTATTATCCAAAAGATTTTGTTTATACGTTTGGGAAAACTTGATATGCGTGCACAAAATATTCAATGATCCGGGAACAGAAAACTAAATTCTATTTGTTCTCCAAACCACCACCCCTTTTACCATATTTTTTACCCTTTGAATCACCAACTCCTTAAACCATGCCAGTGGAGCGTCGGTCCAGCGCTGGGGATGTACAGTTATCATCACTTTGTGGGGAAATCTATTCTCCCATACCGCCCCGATAATATCCCGGGTTTTCCTAAAAACAAGCCCCTGCCGCTCCCATTCATCCTGTTGCCCAACCTTATCGCGAATACTTACCCGCCATCCATCCCAGCGCCGTCCGGTATCGGTGAGATAAAAAAACCGGTTAAAATCCAAATCAAAATATGGCTCGCCAATTATCCCCAACTGTTTGTAATCGTATTTCCTCCATATTTCTCTATTGTCCAATGCCGACTTGGGACTGCCGTGCATGCATATGGTTTTAACCTCCGCCAACTCCCGAATTTTCCCTAAATTTTCACAAAACTCCCGGTAGGCAACATCAACCAATTCGTCCTTTCCATTTCCCGGTTTCCCTTTCAACCTTCGGTTGGCCGTATCCATTGTCTCGTAGTGATAACCCACTTCATGGCCTAACTGTGAAATGGCTTTGATTATTTCCGGGTCAAAACTTTGGGGAACCATCCGGAAGTAGTAGCTGCTGCGAATGCCCAGCTGATTTTCCATTCGGGCGGTTTGCAATGAGCGTTCAGGCCTTAAATCCACATCGTGGCGGAGTATAACAAGACGCTGAGACACTGAAATCTCTTGACCCCTAATTGAACTTGCCAAATCGGCTGTCCCTTCCCCAGGGAACTGTTTCAAATAATCGCCAAAGGGCAAAAATGTGTACCCCCCTTCTTTTAGGGCTGATAATAATTTACCATATGCCGAAAGAGTAAAGTCCATGTTTTCAAAGTGATTACGATAAAAAATGATGGATAAGAATTGCCGAAAGGTAATTGGCAGAAGAGAGCCAGGCCCGGTACTCAAAGGTTAGAATCCCAAACCAAATCCCAACTCAAGCACACGATTTTTACCATGAAGGTAAGGCGGGGAAAACATATTGAGGTATTGCTGTGACGTGCGCTCGTCCACAGGGAATCCCTGCACATCATTCAGTGAGAATTTGGCGAAAATCCTAAAATTTGGCAGCGGGTTGTACTGCGCTGAAAAGAGCCATACTTTAGATTCCCATGTTATCTCCTCCAACACGGGCAATTCGTCAATGCGCGGATCGCGCATGCCCCTTATATACTCGTAATAATTGCCCTTGCAGGCATGGGTGTATGACGCCGATAGTTGCAAGGTGCTAATAGGATAAATGCGAATGGTGGCAAAAAACTCCTCTGCATTGTCCTTTAGGTAATGCCCCAGGTTATACCGGTTGGATTCGAAGCTGGTTGTGGGCTCATCATGCAGGTAGGTGATGGGCTTGGTAAAGGTGTACTCACCTCCCAGCACCACATTGCGTAGTGGCCAATGGGCCAACGAAAAACCGCCTTTGTATCCCACAAAGTTGTTTTTATGGGGATTGATGATTCTTTTAATGGAAAACTCATCCACAAAACAGGTGGCATACAGGTGTAAATGTTTTATCTGCCTCGAGCTCACGTTGATAAACATGGCATTGTTCTGAAACGACGTACGCCAATGCAACGTGTGAACCAATGATTTGTAAAAGAAAAAGGGGATCAGGTAGGCGGGCTGCACATCCATATCGCCATATACAATGGAATTCCCCAGCGATATATGCAAACGACTCACTGGCTTTAGCGTGAACATGTTGGCAGCAATGTATTTGCGCCGTTGAATTGTTCGGGATGGTCCATCGGAAGGGAAAATGGAGTTCACGCTATCTATGGCCTCAGATACAAGCCAGCCGTGAAAATAGTTAAATTCCAGCCATTTGGCGGGGTTCATGTAGAGTTTGACCATGGGAAACGAGGGAGTCCGCCCCGAGAGAATGTTGCTGCCATTCTGGTTATCACCCCACATCAGGTGGTCTTTGACCAATCCCAGTGATCCCCACCTCCATGTCCAGGTAATGCCTCCGCGCATCTCGCTGAACTCGCCTCCCTTACCTCCCATCGTCAGGCTTTTGTAGGTCCCTCCGGGCTCCTGCGTAAGGTACGATGGCTGTGCCAACCTTTGCCCCTCCTGGTAGTTATCGCGAAGACCGGTATAAACTGACCAGTTCTTCCCCAAATAGGAAATGGCCTCGGCTCCACCGTAGGTTACGAAAAAATTGTCGCTGGTACCAGTAAAGTACCGGAATCCATAAACAGGTCTTATCAATGCGCTGAAAAAGGTGTCGCGATAGGCCACCTCGGGCATAAGAAAATGCACCGAAAGGGTGGAATCGCGCCTCAAAGCCTGCCATTTTCCCTCCTTCAGGCGGCCAAGTTCCATGGTATACTCCTGCATATACTGCTTCAATCTTGCCCTCTGCGAAGCGCTTAAATTATGGCCATCCTCCTCTGCCTGTAGTAAGTAATTCGCAATCTTCTTTCGCGGGTAAGGCTTAATGGCAGTTGAGATATCAATGATATGAGCCGTGGAGAGTTCATCTAGGAAATTGTAAATATCCTTATCGCTTACATGCTGATACGCCTCCTGTCCTTTAGCAGAAACGAAAAAGGTAAGAATAACTGCGATGAAAACAATTCTTCTCATTGGTGGAAGATTATTCTGCTAAATTAATCAACAAGATTAAAACACAATACTTTCAAAGAGTATAGAACGTGCATGTAACCTGCCAAATCAAAAATACAACCTTGTACAAGGCAAAATTTAAAACTGTATGTCCACCGCATTGAGGCAGAAAACCGGATAATCTTACATCAATTGTAAGGACTATAACTCTGGCGTGGCCTTAATAATAGCCTGTTCTTTAACCACCTCATCCTTTAATGGCTGGCAGGACGTTGTGTTGTTCTATGGTGTGGGCCAGTGGGGTAAGCTTCATAAAGTTGAAGCGTGCACTCGCCGCGGAGATGATTTACATTGTTACTGATACTATACTTCACTTGTTTCTGGTTCCTGGTTCCTAGTTCCTGATTCTTTGTTCCTTGTACGTGGTTGCTGGTTGGTTAGTATTTAGTCCCTCTGTTTAAATCCTTTTTTAGGTAGTTAATAAGAGCGGTTATCTTTTTTGAAATGCTTTCAGTTTTTTCTAAAATAATATCTAACTCCTGTTCAGTTATATATTCGTAATCGAATGCCCTGAAACCTTGTGAACGACACTCATTGCATGAACCCTTTGCTATATAAAGAAACTGCAAAAACTCCTTATTTCCTCCTCTTCCAAAACCTTCTGCAACATTATCCATGATTGAGCCTGAAGAACTTCTAATCTGATCACATAATTTAATACCTAATTTAAATGTATCCTTTGATGTAAGTTTGCCAATATATTTACATATGGGTCTTGCTTCCTGCCATATTTCAATCTCCTCAAATCTTTCAATTGCTATTTCTGATTTTTGCTAGAAACTTAACAAAAAAACCTCGAACTCTAAACAAAGAAAATGGAACTCTGAACCATGAACACCGAACCTAGAACTCATATTAAAACTTCCTAAACTTATGGTATATAGCTCGGGCACGTTTTTGTAGTTTGGGTTCAAACCGTGTTTTGTCAGATGTTTTTACATAGCCTTCATACTCGCTGGGCGATATATGGTTCTCATTGAGAAAGGTATCTAATTCAGTTGGCTTGGCTATATTCTGCAATTCTTCCATTTCTTTTTTTAATGCCTCATCGCGTGTCATAATTCCCTGTCGGATAAGGCCGCTGTAGTAGAAAGTGTTTTTGGATATGTTGGGAATTCGCAGTGTATTCATATAGAATGGCACATCGTGAAGTTCGCAATCCAAGTGCTCTGCTCTACCCTTACCGTCGCTCCAGCCCATTTCTTTTTTTACAATGGGAATAATCGGTGAGGTTTTGTTGCAAGACTATTTACTATGTTTTTCCGTTGTCAATGGCACTAAACAAAATTTCTTCGAATTGGCCATTAAGAGTACCCACGGACGTATTATTCTTATTGAGCATAAGTTTTTTTACCTCCTCTACCCTTGCCGGAAATTCCTCGGGCTCAGAATAAAAAATATTACCATTATCGTTCCCCAAGAAATATTCTGTGCTGCCAAAATTTGTTGTAACCACAGGAACGCCACAAGCCCTTGCCTCAAGGATTGACAATGGCAAGTCAATGGAACTATTCTTTTTCACCACGGGGAAAATATACAAATCCGACAAATGATAAATCTCCTCAATCCTTTCAATAAAACCATCAATTATCATAATCCCGGTATTTAAAAGTTTTTCCTTTAGACTGGCAGGACCAATTGAATCCCGGGGCGTTGAACTACTCCCAACGATGATGACTTGATTTTCTCCCTTTTGAAGTGGAACAAGGCTTTTCAGATTACGCCCCTCGTTGAAATGGCCAATATGAGTGATAACATATTTATTTGGCGGTATGTGGTATTTTATTCTCAAAACTTTTTTGGTCTCATCGTTCTTATTAGGTGAAAAATTTTCAAGATTTGTGGGCAAAGGGATTAAAGATGAATTGATTTTCAGCCCTTTCAACTTATCGTATAATAAAAGCGATGGGGTTAACACTATTTTTGGTTTTAAAAAACGAATCAACCTTGTTTGCCAGGTCGCCAACTGTTTTGGCTGCAAAGCAACCATTATGTTTTGGGCAGATGAACAAAATGATGAGAGAATAACATTCCTAACGAAACTAGCGAAAGTAGTTGAAGCAAAAGGGAAATAGATCAATGTATGGGGGCGAAACTTTTTTACCGTTTTTTTTATCCTGTTAGAAATGAACAACCGGTTAGTTTCTATCACTTTTATCCTTTCATCATTAAATCCCTCTCTGCAAATCACCTTAATAATATACCTTTGTTCCAATCCAACAAAAAGGTTATAAACCGTTTTTTTTATTCCCTCATCATAGGGTGGATTTATTTGCTCCGTTACAAGTAAAACTTTTTTCACAATACACCATTTAATTGTTTTGCCTCGGCAACAGTTAGTCTTTCGCTATAGTGTTTACTTATTGTTCCGTATGGATCGCATAGAACAACCGGATTGTTTTCAGCATTAAATCTCTTTTTTGAACTGTCAGGATTATCATTTATATATAATTCAAGAGGGACTCGCAACCAATCGGCCCTTTTCTTTTCCACAACAGAAAAAAACAAAGCTTTTATACCATTTAAAAAGCCTGATTTTCGTACAATCGACATATCAATATCAGAATATTCTTTAAGTTGCCCCCTACATATACTACCAAAAGAAGCGCAGTAAAGAATCCAATTTTGCTTTCCCAATCTCTGTTGAAGCCCATCGAAATAAACAAATAGTTTGACCTTTGATAACTTGGCAAAACGCAGGCGATGAATCAGCAAAACGTAAAAATTACCGTTAACATACCAGTTAACTGAATGTGCCACAAACAGCGACAGCAAAAAGCTGTGAATCAGGCCAAAAACTGCGTTGCAATAAAAAATCAAAAAAAAGATGGTGGTAAAAAAAAGAGTAAATGAAATCTTATACAATTGTTCTGTTTTGTCGGCATAGGGTATTCCTTGAAAAAGCCAATTCGAAGCAATCAGAGTCCAACTGAGGAAACGATTATTGCGTATCTTCTTTTTTATCCCTCTCATAGGCCCAGCTTCATGAAAATTTCCCTTTTTACTACCTCAATCGGCTGATTGTTTAAAACTTCGAACAGTTCTAACTCTTCACTTATATGTCTATATGCCTTAATTTTTAGGGATAAGTGTTCATCGTAAAGTGTATCAACCTTCCGGGACCTGATAATCTCCTCATCAACCCGGAGAGAAATAATCTTGGTATTTAAAGGTATTGTGCTAATAAATTTCTTTCCGATTTTGCAATTAATCAGGTTGTCCCTTTTGGTATCCACCATTAAATCTGCCAGCGTGTCCAAAGCAAAACGATCGAATAGTAAAACTTCCTCCGGATGAATTTTACGCCGCTCTAAGTACCATTTTATCTTAAAATCCATGAACTGCAAGTAAGGAAATAACCACGACACAAATTTCGACCTGTAAAATTCATGCTTCCCATATTTAACCCCATTGATAACTGTATATTTTGTTAGTCCAACCAATCTACAGTATGCCATAAGGGGTTTAGATAATATTTTGGGAGAGCGTAGCCAAATGTGCCTTACACTTAACCGACGCTCCGTTAACAAATTCTTAATTTCCTGTAAAAAAGTAGTTTTACCACTTCCGTCGGGTCCGGTCAAATAATACACATTACCCTTCATTAAATACTGTGTTATATAGTTGTAGTACTTTGTGGTTAACCGTTTCTATGGAAAAATCTTTTACCGACTCAAGGCACGCCGATTTCATGGCCGATGAATTTGATACTGCAAAAGCGAGTTTTTGTACTATCTCATCAAGATCATTAGGGTTTACTATAAAACCATTGTGCTGTGACTTAACAATTTCTGAAATATCACCCACATCATTAGCCACAACGGGAACGCCACATGCCAATGATTCCTTAACGGATAGCGGACTACCCTCGTTGTCCGAAATTAAAACCGAAATATCTGCCGCGCAAAAGATCTTGGGAAGTTCTATTCTTTTTCTGATGCCCATGAAATAAATATTCTCATTTAGTCCAAACTCTTCAACCAATTTTTTTATTCCGTTCATCGATACTCCATCGCCCACAATTGCTAATTTGTATGTGGGATCCATGCTTACAAGTTTTTCAATCGCCTTAATAATAATATCAAGCCTTTTGGGTAACTCCACCCTTCCCACATATACTACTATTTTATCTGAAGACTTATATCCTAACTCCTTCCGACAGAGGAGTTTATCTAAGGGTTTAAACAGTTCTGTATTAACCCCCGTTGAAATTTTGAGAATTTTATGCTTATATTCGGGATATAAATTTGAATAAAAACTTTTTGTCACTGAATCTACAGCAATAAACGCAAGCACTTTTTTAAACGAGTAATTCTCCAACGCACGGTATATAAAACGGATTACCCCACTCTTTCTAATGTTGACTGTAAGTGCTTGTTGCCCATGCAGTGTTACAACGCTTTTCCTTCTCGTAAAAAAATAGAATGCTGCTAAATGATCCGGTCGGTGAGCGTGAATAACAACATCTTTTGGAATTTTTGTAATTAAGGATTTAAACAGTAAGGCAATTAGAAATTTATTTGTACCAGTAACTTTGTCTTGAACCCTAATGTAGTCTATTCCAGCCAATTCTTCATAATTAAATATTTTGCCAATTAAACCTATTTTGATGTTGTTTTTTAGCGAATAATCTATCAAATCTTTTATGTACCCCGATATGCCGCCAATAGCTTTTAACTCTCGCCCCGATTGATCCGTTTCGCATGATATGGTTCCAATATGATAAACTTTCATGTTACTTAAATGTGTTTTGATAATCAGGATAATTTTTCATTATAGTGTGACTTCGGGGATAATTCTCAATAAACCATAAAAAAAATTCAGTTGCATCAATTTTATCTTTTAATAATTTTTGTCTTTTTTCTTTCCATATTTCTATAATATCATCTCTTTTAATCCATTCTAAAGCTATTTCAAATGCTAGCCTCAAATCACTGGTTCTAAAACCTAACTTATAATTTTCTTCCTGATCATTAAGATATCCAAGGGGTAAAGGTCTAAGTGCAATCCAAGGAATACCTAATACCCCTGCCTCTGCCGCTGTTGTAGTACCTTCTCCGATGTATAGTGAACAAAAAGAAAGTAAATGAACATATTGTGAGGGATGAATATTCAGCCTATACTCTTTAAAATCTTCTCCTAAATCTTTTTCTGTACACGAAACAAAAACTTTTGCAAACTTGCTTAACTCTTTAATATAGAATAATATTTGTTCATGGTTTTCATCTACTTTGGACTTTAGCCCAATATCATGGGTAGCATGCAAAGCAGAAAACCTCATCAAAATAATTTTATCAGTATCAGTTATTTTAAGAGTTTTTAATACCGAATTATTTGGTTGAAAGTATTTTGGATGTAAATAGGCTATTTCTTTGTACGAATTAAAATAAATGGTTTTATCACCTGAAACATCATTATAAAAACATGTCGGTAAAAGCAAACTGTCAACAAACGGTAATGATGACCTAAGGTTCACAACTGCCGTTTCAGTATCACCCCAACATATGTGACTTATATTTAAAAGTTTTGCAACGTGCCCTGTGTAAGGAGATGTGGGAGAAAAAATAATGCTAGGTTTATAGCGCAAACATGTTAAAAACAACTTAAAATCAATCAATAAAACATTCAGGATTTTCCCTAACAATGAATTTCTAGATTTGCCAATTTTTTTAACCCTGAAACCATAAGAATTTATTAGATCATAAATAATGCCCTCTTTCTCAACAACAACAAAAAGAACATCATATCCATTATGCCGTAACTTATGAGCCACATGCCTTACGATTTGAGGATCTACGGGGTGGAAAGCCGGGAATAGTATTTTCTTTTTACTCACTTTGTTTTTTAATAATTCTTGCTGGCACTCCAGCAACAACAGAATTGTCTGTAACATCCTTGGTTACAACAGAACCTGCACCAACAATAGCCATTTTTCCAACGGTAATTCCCGGCAATAATATAGCACCTGCTCCAATCCAACAATCATCATCTAATACTACGGTTGATTTAATAAAGGGATGCGTATCCATCAACTTTGACCAGTTGGCATCGGAAGACAAAACAATCGTTACTCTAGGCCCAATAGCTACTCTATCGCCAATAATAAGATGACAAGATTTTTCAGAAATTGGACTGGCAATAATCAAATCCTGCCCGATATATACTTTTTTACCAACAGAAAATTCACATAATTTTAAACCTAGTACCCTTGTTCTATTATTTGGAAAATGCTGGGCCATTAACTTACCTAACTTAAATTTAAGTTTCTTAAAAAAAGATACCTTGTTCTTATGGTTTGAATTACCGTACATATTTTATTTTTTTATAAATTGCCAATCCCAATCTCCCAATCTTCATTAACAGAGGGTTATGTACCTGTTCAAATCTTCCAAACTCCACCAATTCTCCTCCAAATTTTAACTTAAAATCGCGTACTCCGTATTCCTTATTCGGTTTTCCGGCTCCCCCAAAATCGAATAATTCGTACCCATTGCTAATGCCCCATTCCATAACTTTAAAAGGGAGAAAATCATTGGGATATTTATCTAAGTGTTCTTCATGGGCTCCCGCATACCAATCATAAATCAATTTGTTGTGACACAAAACAAAACGGCATGCAATGATTTCGCTATTATACCTTGCAGCAAATATTTTTAATCCCCCTATACCTTTAAATTTTTCATGGGCATTGATAAAAAATTGAGAGTCGGGGCTGGGGAGTCCAACCCTATTGTAAGTTTTTTTTATCATTTGAACACAATCCATTAGATCCTTATGCTCAACTATCTCTGTAAATTCCAAAGGAATGCGTTGGGCCCTTCTAATATTTTTTCTTCTTCCCTGGTGCATGCCATTTAACAAGCCATCTCCGGTTGTTTTCAAACTTATAAGAATATCCAAATGCTCTTCAAACCGAAATCCGTTTTGTTTGAATACCTCTTTTTCTTTGCTGATCCACTCCCATTGATTCCTAAACTGAGTATATATAGCTTTCCCTTTTATTATTTTATTATATTCTTTTAAAATACAATCTAACACCGCTGGGTTATTGTCTTTAATAATTGGGCCTCCCCAGATAATGGAACGTGCAGAGAATTTACCAAGAAAACCTTTATGCTCACGCTGAACAACCGCTAGTAACACTCCCAAAATCTCTTCCGTATCATCTACAACTGATAAAAAAACGGGCTTGTACTTGGGTGTTCCTTTATAAATATCAAAAAACATTGGTAGTTGGAAAACATTGCCCTCGGGATGTTGGGTCACAAACTGTGCCCATTTATTTTTATCTATGTGGTAAAGAATTTTCATGTCCATTTTCAAGGTAAAACTTCCATTCTTTTCAACATCAACCTGTAATCATTTTCCTGCTTCCCACCAATGGTTCGTTTTAGTTTGTCCCAATGCTGTCCCCACAATAATTTAAAAATAAGAAATATCCTGTTTCCCTTGCTTATTCCCCTTCGGGGAATGTTAAGGGGATTGTTCCTTTTGTTAAAAGATTTATTTTCGGTAGAGAATGCCAGGGCAATACCATTTTCCCTAAGCACCTCCATCTCCCTTTCGTCAAAGTCGAGGCCAGGAACCCCATTGGGATAGGCGAAATATTTAATATCGGCATTTAAAAGTATTTTTAAGCCTTCAATTGACTTTTGTATTTCCAACGAAGCCATCTTGTCCTTCTCGTTTTTCAATATGGGGTGATTCATTGTATGGGCTCCAATGGTAACCAATCCTGATTGGTGAAGTTCAATGAGTTGTTCGGACGTTATGTTGACACAAGGAGTGGGCCCTGTATTCATTTGTTTTTGGTATTGTTCAATCACTTTCCATATATTTTCAAGATCCATGTTTTTAAGAAACGAGTTTAAAGGAATCTTTTGCAACCTGCTGTTATTGATATTAATTTGCTTCTTAATAAATTTTTTAAAAATCTGTCGATTATAACCTCCTATTTCCTGAAACCAAAAATTTTCTCTGTTGAGTATCGCCTTTGGCGATACAAAAAGTGTGGCAGGGATCCTTAGTTCTTTTAATAATGGAAATACATTGTAATAGAAACTTTGATGTCCATCGTCAAATGTGATATGACATGCGTTTTTTAACTTTTCCCCGGAATAGTAATAGCTTTCTATGTGTTGGGCAGAAACCATATTAAAAAGGCTTTTAAGAGTTTTAAGAACAAACTCCATCCAAATCGGGTCATGCACAACATGAAAGTTTATAACTGTATTAGGAAATAGTTTCATTATATATCATTAAAAATTCTTCTAACCCTGGCGCTGGGTATAATGGGCATATTGTTTTCGTCTACGACATTAACAGCACCATTTATTATATTGGTTTTCCACCCTATTGCTTCTTTGAATTCATCCTTGCACTCCCAAAGGTAAGGGGTGGGAAATACTCCTTTTCTAAAAACTTCGTAAAAACCATGTGGAGTATAAAGGTTAGGTATATGCTTTTCCAAAATAGACACAATGTTTTTCACTTCTCTGTAAAGATCAGTGGTTCGTTCTTCCAGCTCATAATTTTTATTTAAATAATCGACTAACTCTAGCCTCTTTTGCTCTCGATAAGTTGTTAATGAATCCAATGTAATCTGAATACTCTCGTTTATATAATCGGGTGTGGCGAGATGTCTGGCTTCGCAATAGCTCACCACATGAATAATATCGGGCCCCTTTGGATTGTTCGGTTCGATATCATCCATCAAGGCGGTTACTGCAGCCAGTTGAATTTTGGCTTTATCTAAATCAGGAGAAAAATAATCCAGACCGGCCCGTGGTTGATGAAAAACCTTAAAGCTTTGGTTCTCTAACTCCCTAACCAATTTAAGTAATGCTCTCGATTTTGCCAAATCCTGTATCCCCCATGTATATTTGGGGGTATTTAACATGGTTTGAATAATTATATACGGAATTCCCTTTTTCTTTGCCAGAATAGCCGCAAGGTACGCAGATAACACATAGGAATAATCGTCTCCTCCCCTAAACGAAAAATGGTGAGGAATATTGGGTTCGAACGGCTTGCCCGTTTTTGCTATGTAATCCAAGGCTGAAAAATGCTCCTGTAGGTTTTCTAAAACCCCATTTGGCCCCCGGCCATCTATTTTGTTGAACCACCACAACGATAGAGCATGCCATGCCATTCGTATAGTGTTTTCAAATATTTGTGCAACCTGTGGCACATTACGCGTGGCCGAATAGGTGCGAACCAACATGGGCCTAGAGGCCTGCCAGATATTATATAAATCTTTTTCAGAGTTGATGGGAACACCTCCACCATTAGGCTTATCGCCCCATTCCGAACCAAAATTCGACTGACTGAGTTGAGAACTTCCAATCGATATTACATCAAGATATCCGGCCTTTGAGAGACTGTGTAACCAACTTAAGAACTCTTTTTTTGCTTCCTCATAGTTTCTGTTATAAGGCCCTGCATGAGCTCGTATTATAGGCGTATTATTTTTAATCTTATTGCTTATGATACGCTTGACAACGGTATCTTTATCGGTACCGTAATCTGTGTAGCCAGCCCGATAAGGCGGCTGAAACAGTTTATAGTTGCCACTTTTAATTAACGATTCGGCAAAACTTAAGCGATCAATATCATATTTGGACTGTTCTACAATGGAAACGGGGATTCTCGACCTTGGAATACCCATCCTCACCAATGTTTCAAATTGTGTCTCGTCGCCAAAAAAGACTGGAAAACGATCGGAATACTCTTGCTTTATATACAGGCACGATTCCATCAGGCCAGCAAAATATATCTGTTTTATAGGGCCGCCCTGCTGCCAAAACATGGATGCATTCAACAAATGGTAATGTAATTTCCCAAAATATATTTGTGCCTGTTCCGGGTCGAGCCGAAAACTTAACCCAAGACGAGTAATAAGATGGTCACGAATCCATTTAATGATTAGGCTAATATTGTCAAGTTTGCTGATTTGAGCCATAGCTGCAACTATAGTTGCATCGGCAATGATTACCCGATAGCCGCAATCCTCAACAAGTTTGCTTACCGTTGATATTCCCAGCGTGTGAGCATCAATTTCCGGCCTAATAAAACCAAAAATTTCGTTTTCGGTAACCTCAACCATTATCTGCTCATTATTTGTACTATTTGAGATCTATCCTCAATGTCCATTCCTATGTTTTTCAACGTTCTTCCATGAATACTAAAATCCCGATTAAGTAATACCTGTCCGATATTTAGAACGGCCTCCATCAACGGCGTTGAAATTCCAACAATTTTTGCCATCTCAACCATTGGAAGAATGCCAGTGGGCAAGTCTTCCGTCAGTAATCTGCTTTCAAGGGTAGAGGGAGCAAATATTTTATAGTAGGCCGGATTGTGCTGCATTTTTTCGCATAAAGTCGTTCCCTTGGTACCCTGATAAGCGAATGATATCCAATCCGAAACAGATAAAAGGTCTATTCCATATGCCCTACCTATGGAAAGCCTTTCTTTGTCTAACTGCTCAAGAAAATGGGCAACGGCAGGGGTCATGTCATTATAAAAATAGAACAAAGTTCCCCTCTCAATAGCTGCTGCATTAAACAGAATAACAGACGGATGAAGAATTGCCCCAATATTTTCCAATCCTGTTACTAAAGTATTGCTAGCCTGGATAAAACAATTGAAGATACCATTGAGGGTTTTAAGAATATACAATGTATCTTCCGAGGGATAGGACGAAAAGTAAACCTTATCTTTCACTCCAATGATTCGCACATTCCCGGGGGTCTCTGCCCTGCACGCATAAATTAAACTTTGAGCCTCACCAATGTAAAGTCGTTTCTGCGTTGATTTGGAAATGGAGTTATAGAAGTCAATAGCCCCTAATGTCCTGCCGGGATTCAGAACAATAATCTGATTGTCTTCAACGTGTGGTGACATTTGCAAAGCTAACTCTCGGTGAGCATCGGCAGTGGTTGTAATCATTATCAATTCTGCTCCGCGAATGGCTTTAGCCAAATCATCAGTAACACAATAAAGTTTAGCTGTTCCCTCAATGGCATGGGTAAGGCAGATGCTTTTCGATTCTGCCACAATGGCTATTTTTGATAAATTCCTGTTGTAAAGCGTAATTTGATGCCCCAATAACGAAAAATGGCCCGCCATTGCTTGACCTCCGTTGCCGGCACCAATAATTGATATTCTCATATTTACACGGTTGGTTAAACTAATCTCTTGATTAAGAGACTTGGGATTAGAGGTGTATGCATACAAAACCAGATAATGCTCAATGCTTATTTCTACGGATAAGCCCTATTAAATACATAATTCCAGCAAGTGGGTCGTTGATATTAAAAATAGCATCTACCTTTTTTCCTTGAACAGATTTTATCCATTTCCATAACCCCATACCGTATTTTTTGTATCCTCTCGCTTTAAAGCCAAATACAGCAAGGTAAAAATCAAAAATGAAATTTGCCCATACTATTTCCTTTTTCTTGTTGACAACAACACTTGATTTATGATTAAGCAAATCATCATACATTACTTTGGCCAAATTTACCCCGCTTGCCGTTGCAGAGTAATTCCAAATTCCCGGTCTAATATTTATTTCCATCAATTTAAATTCACCATCCCGGTCGTCCTTTTTAAATTCAATATTGGAAAAGCCATAATAATCAGTTTCTTTAATCATTCTTTTACACATTTCAACCATTTCCTCGTTATTGTCCACTTTTCCCGAAACAATTGTCCCCGCATCGGGAGGATTTTGCCTAATCTTTCTCCCTACCGAATAGGCCAACACTTCACTCTCCCTGTTTGAATAGGAAGTGAAAGTATATAGACTGGATGGCGAGCCGGGTATAATTTCTTGAAATACGAAAGAGTTGTTTTTTAAATCCGAATTGGCCAACTGGTTAACTATGCGCTCTTTCATTTCCTTTCCATCAATAATAAGCACATTCCAGCCTATAACATTTTTAAATCCGGCCTGAAGAGAGGGTTTTAGTAAAATAGGGTAATCCAATTTCTCATCGATGGTCGCAGCCTCTTCTATGCTATGCACAACTACTGTTTTTGGAAATTTCACTTTTATTCTTTCGGCCACTTCGTACAACAAACTCTTTTTAAGCAATGTTTGGGAAATATTCCAATTGGGCTGAGGTACGAGAAATAAATCATTCAGAACGTTATAATTATCGCCAATAAACTCTACATATCTGTCTGTTGTTGGTATAATAATAATCTTTTGGGGGCTAAGCATCTTTTGAATATTGTGTAATACTTCCAGCAAATACGATTGATGTTCATCGTTCAAAACCAATTCAACGGTATGCTTAGAATAGTAAACAAAGTCTTTTTTCTCGCTTATTACCAAAGGAACTATTTTCTCCCGACTAAAACTACGTACCAAGCCGTATCCGTTTATGCCACCTCCGAGAATTACAGGTATAGCCAACTGCCCTCTTGTTTTTTTTTCTATTTTATAAATTTTTTTTTTGGTCGGGCTCATAGTGTATAAAATTGGGACATTAGTCAATCCAAAAAACCTCAAAATTAATTGCAATTCAATTTTTTATAATCAATCCCTTTTATCTGCTTGGGGTAGAAAAAGAAAAAGCCCATAAGCAGCATCAAATCTCTCAAAGGGTAGTAAATCAGATTATGTAAAAATGGTTTTATCCTTCCATCGCTCGATTTAGCAGATTTTAACATGATGATAACGAAATAAATAATATATAGCAAAAAGCATTTAAATGAGAATGCAAGTATGGAAACTATAACAAGGCTCATCAAGCAATAATCTGATTTTATTAGTTTTGGAAAAAGGTATTTATTAAAAAAATGCTTTCGGTATAAAAAAGATCTTGCATAGAAAAGCCGGCCTCTCATTATCATTTTTATAGTTTTATCGCCATCCTGTTGTAAAAAAGTATAGTGATTGGCAATGATTTCCTGCTTACGCAAGATTTTAAACCCTTTTTTGGCCAAACGCAATCCCAGTTCTATATCCTGACCCCGTTTAAACCTGTTGTCCATTCCTCCAACCCTCACCCATAGTTCTCGTTGGATGAGAAAAATACCACCGGTTGTTGCGTAGCGTTTATCGCCATTAAGCACTTCCCGATATTGCCATGTATTGCTTAGAAATTGATTTTGGCTGTCGTAATTATAGTTTTTGAGTTGACCCGAAACAAAGGGGTATTTTAGTCCACTCTTTTCATCGTAAACCAATGGTAAAAAGTCGGATGTTATTTCCATATCCCCATCAATAAAAAAGAGCACCTCTCCCGACGACTCTTCTACACCCACATTCCTTGCTATGGCTGCATTGCAAACATTACCAAGTTGAAAGATTTTTACCCGATTAAAGGCTCTCGCACGTTCTATGCTGTCATCCGTCGATTGAGAATCGACATAGATTACCTCACAGTCCTTTAAGTTGTTGTACTCAATGGCCCTAAATATCCCCTCAAAGCATTTGGTTAACTTCCACCCCTCGTTTTTCCCAATAACAATAAATGAAATCATTCGTTGACTATTACATTAAAACTCAATATCTCCTCAATATACCTGTCCGCTCTTCTAATCTGTACTCCTTCGCTGGCCGATATAAATTGTATAAAACGTAAAAAACCATTGTAAATATGCCGTTTTTCAAATAATATCCAGGGATGAAATCCTATCCCAAAAAGTTGTCCTTTCTCTATCTGTTCGTATTTCTGTAGTAAAAAACTGAATGTTTCGTTTTCAGATAGTTTTCCGGTATATATGTGCCAATCATCTGTCAGGGAGTTTAACCTAACAATTGAGCACCCCCCATATTCAACAAAAATTGGAGTTCCTATATATCTATTGGTATTAGCCATGTCATAGTCATAGCCATTATCACATAAAAAACGGATCAGGCTTAGGCTCCATCTACCCTGAGGAGAATGGAAGCCTTTAATGTCGGCCAAGTTATTGGATGATTGACAAAACATTTGGAAGTCCCTCTCCAACTCGCTATTATTCATCTTTTTGGGAGCAACGTGCCCGTAAGAGTGAGAAGCTACTTCGTGCCCGCTGCTTACGATAGACCGGATTGAATCGGGATATTTTTCGAAGATCTGACCCACGGTAAACCAGGTTGCCTTAATCTTAAGTTCATCTAATTTGTTAAGAATCTCAAGTATAAATCCATCATCTATGGTTGTGGCGTGCCCCCCAAACTCCCTTTCGTAATCGAAATATATAAACACATTTTTTTTTTCAGCCATTGACGGGGGTAACAGGGCTTTCGTTTTTTTTACTGCCAGGGTTGCATAGCAGTAATAAAGCCTATGGCTTATCCTTTTAACTATACTCATAACTTTTTATACCGTATAAATTTGAAAACCTGTCCCATAAGGGGTTTGATTGCCTTGCCATAGGTGGGTAGAAACTGAACATGCATCCCTCCAAAACCATGCTTAAAACGCCACATATTGTAGTTGGGATGAGAAGCAATAGGAATCGGGCCGGGGCAGAATGCCATATCAAATAAACTATGCCCTCTCTCTTTTAAATGGTTAATCATAAGCCACTGCATATACTGACCCGGTGCTGGGCAGTCTTTAATACTTTTATAATCATGGTTTAAAGCACCATGGTAGTATGAGGCAATGCCAAAGGTGGTGGTTAAGCCAACGTTAATTACCACATTTTGGCATTTAATAATAAAAAGGGTAGCTCCATTATTCATCAAAACTTCTAAACTTTTCAAAAAGTAATCCTCCGTTAAAGTATCAAAAGCCTTTATTTCCCCCAATTGATGGTATAGCCTATAAAACAATTTGACTTCTTCTACTGAAAAACTCTCTATCACCTCAACCTTCAAGTTAGCTTTTAATGCTTTATTAATATTCCGACGGGTCTGGGTATTCATCCTTTTTAACAACTCCTCTTGCGATAAAGTCAGATCAATCCAATAAGTATGCCTCCCCTCATTTATTTTATTAAACCCCTTATTAAATAATACCCTATTAAAAACTGACTCGTAAGGAGTTGTAACGCCGTCAACAATCATTGGCAACCATGGCGAAATACGCATATAGGCCACCCCTTTTGATTTTGCATAGCTAATAAAGTGATTTATCAGCATGGTCAACAATTCCTCCGTAGGTTCCACTGTAAGAAGTATTCCAGAAAGAATGTCGGCAGTTGAAAGGAGATTAAATTTTGAGCGTTTTATTGAGTAGTGAACTCCTGCAATATCAACACTATCCTGTTTAACAATGAAAGTAGCTATTTCACGTCCCTTTTCCATAGTTAAATACTCAACATCTATGGTTTGCCGATAGGAGGGGTAAAGCGATGCGGAGAGCAATCGGTTCCAGCGTTCTTTATCATTTATATCGAATGGCTCAATCGAATAGCCCATATTAACCAACTATTTTACGATATGCCTAAATGGTTTTTTAATAAACCCTTTTAAAGCACGATAGGTATTGAATATTGGCCAATGTATAACTATGTTTTGTTGCACGGGCCTATAACCATTGTCTAACACCGATTTAATGCCCTTTTTGTTGGGGTTATGAATTTGGATGTACATTGCCGTGGCTCCACGACCAACGCAGTAGTTAATGCGTTCCTGCTCCATCCGGGAATGGAGCCCCTGGTGACGATAGTGGGGAACGCAAAAGCCGTCCTTTAACAGGAACTCATTGGGTTTTAAGAAAATTCCAAACTCTTGAAGGTAGGGAATGGTTTTGTCAATTACCCATGCCAAATAGGCAATATCTCGTGTTTCCCTGTCTATTACAGCCAGCCCATGCCAGGCAGGGGAGTTTAACCTAGGGATTATTTTCTTTTCAAACGCCTTTGGATTTCGATATGATTCATGTTTTCTCAACTCCTCAATATCCTCCTTATTCACTTCCCGTATGAAAAATTTTTCATTTAGGGGAACCAGTGTTTTAATCTGCCCTTCTCTTGTAAGCATGTAGGTATTCACTTTGTGAAATCTCGGTATGGATCTATATATAAACTCACGAATTGAAGCCGGGATAAATATTCGTGCAATTCTCTTTATACCTTTCATTAAGTCAGTGTTTTAATAGCATTAGTAATACCGGTTTGGTATCTATCCATGTGGTACTTGTTAAAAACCATCATCATCACTAATCCCGGTTCAAAAAATTCTGCACGGGGTGTAGTAAATGATGCTGCCAAATAGCATATTAAGCCAACAAATGGAGGCCAATATCCTGCAAACTTGCCTGTTGTATAGGTTCTCATAAACAGGTATAGAAGAAAAATACTATGTGCCAAAAAAGCAAAAATTCCAAAGTAGTAAGCAATGTTCAAATGCACGTTATGCATGCGGGCCACACCTCCGAAACCTTCAAAAAGTGCCTTCTCCCTCTCGCCTCCTGTCCCAAAGTAAGGCTTCTTGGGAAATGCATAGGCAAAGGCTTTAAACGCATCTATTCTGGTAAAAGCTGTTTCTGATTTTAGCCTGCTTTCGATAAAGTAATTTTTGTCAAAATTTAAAAACGATAGGGAAACATTGATGAATATTAAAGTTGTAGCTATTATCAGGGCCGACTTCACTGATAATTTCTTATAGTAGAGCGATATGGTTGTAATTAAAAATGTTAGCATACCTACCCTGTAACCCGATAAAAGCATGACTAGGCCAACCATTATGGGCATGGCAACTGATATAATCCTCCTCCTCTCATTTTCCTTAATCAGGATACCATAAAAAATGGCAAATCCTATGGCCATGTATTGGGTATTCATTAAATCGCCCCACGAGAAAATGGAAACAATTCTTCGCTCAAAACCCTCAAGGGCAATATTGCCTGCTCCTGAATATTTTTCAAAGTTTAAAAAAAAGACTGGATTATAATACTGCACAACGCTAACAAGGGCAGCAGCCATTACCACTAACAGCATTAAAACCTTACTGGTTTCAATAAAACTTTCCGAAAACCGTGTGTTCTCAATTATTATAAAAAGCATAACGGCGTTGGCAATCCACACGAGTTGAGCCAAATCGTTGTTTATTTTAAATCCCTTACCATTGACAACATAAATTGATATAAAAACCAACAGCAAGTACAGTATCTGATATCTTATGTATTTCGGTATGGTAAATTTTTTAATCGTGATTAGAAATACTATAAAAACAGATAACAGCAACAGCGTATAAAGATAAAATGCAGGTTGCCCGACATAGGTAATCGTGATAAAACCAAACAACGGATATAAAATGAGAAAATAAAGGATTGTGGGAAAGAACCGTGGCATACTACCTATCGTTTTTTTGTTTGAAAAGCGCCCTAACTCTATCCAACAAAATGTTTTTCAACACTTTGTACTCATGCAGCCTAATAATCTCACACAACGCAATAACCAAAATTGCATAAATAGTTAGCTGCAACAGAAGCGTTACTCCCGGCGAATATTTAAATGGAATAATTATTAGGAAAGCGATTAAGGCCGAAAAGGCGCACACGATGAAAGAGATGGCTATGTCACCAACCTGTTTTGATAAGTGATATTCTATTGTTCTACCTGAATAAAAACCAATGGCCATATACGAAATAAAGGATATCAGGATTAACCCTGTTACCAGATAATTTATTCCCAAAACAACACCCAAAATAATGATTGGAACCGAAATTATTTTCAAAACAATCTCTAGTCGGAGAATGGTGGACGATAGCCCTTTGACTTTCAGCATGTTTTTATTGATCTCCTGAATGGGAAAAAAAATTCCGGCAATACTTAAAAGCCGAACAAATGGAACTACGGGCAGCCATTTCTCGCCAATCAGAAAAACGATTAGGGGTTCAGCTGTGGAAATTAAACCCAATGACAGAATGAAAACGATTAGCATATTGAACTTAATCAATATGCGATAGTATTCTTTTAACCGCTTCTCATCATCCTGTATTGACGCCAATGTGGGATAGCTTACCCTTTGAATAACTGTAGTGAGTTTTTTGGCAAATAAATCTTTAAACTGCACCGCTCGTGTGTAGTATCCCAGTTCAGTGCTTGAAAAAAACTTTCCTATAACCAACAGGTAAATGTTATCATACAGCCTATTGATCAAACTGCTTGCCAGCAATTTTGACCCAAAGGAGAACAACTCCTTAAATGAATCACGGCTAAACTGCTTTATGGGCCTCCAACTGGTAAAAAACCATAGGAGTGTGGAGATCAATGTAAGGTTGAGCAAATATTTCGCCACCAGACTCCACACACCAAAACCATGATAGGCTAAAAAAATACCTACCATACCCGAACCCAATGATGCAATAACCGAAATTTTAGTTTGATTTTTAAAATCAATCTTTTTAATAAGTATAACGGACTGTATTATGGAGAATGATTTAATTATTAAACCCAAGCTGACAACCTGCAAAACTGGCTTGAGCTGATTTTCTTTAAAAAAATGTGCTATTGAACCAGCCGAAACGAAAAGAAGTGTTGCCAAAGCAATACCAACAACAAGGTTGAAGTAAAATACGGTGGAAAAATCCTTCTGTGTACAGTTTTGTTTACGTACGAGAGCCTGACCAAAGCCGCTATCAATAATCGATTCCGATAGGGTCATGAAAATAGTCGTCATACCAATAAGACCAAACTCGCTGGGAGTTAAAAGCCTGGCCAGTATTATTCCAATAATAAACACCAATACCTGACCCGAGATAACGTCTATAAAACTCCAGGTAAATCCGGAAATCGTTTTCTCTTTTAAACCCAAGTTAATTAGTCTTTTTAGAACAGGTTGTCCTTTAAAAGGATTTCGGCCAGCTTGTTGTTATATATTTCAACCCCCTGTTGGTTCAAGTGGTTTGCATCCAGAAAATGTAGCGAATCGTTTAGGGTAATCAGTTGGTTGAAATTATAGTAACTCCCCCTTTTTTCCAAAAAACTGTCTATGAAAGAGTTATTAGCAAATGAAGCATATAGTTTTGGTGTTATTGGAGTTTGAACAATTATATATTTAACTCCAATGGTCTTTAAATATTCAATAATTTTATCAAATGCTCTCAGCTGTATTTTTCTATATTCCCACTCCTGTTTCTCATAATTAATGTGCTTAAAAAAAGCCAGTTCGTGCTCAACAAATCCACCGCTAATATATTTATCTCCATTGCGTACTGTATCTATTGGGGGCTTATCTTCGCCAAAAACGCTTGCATACCAGGCATATAGCAATGTGTGATAAACTTTTAAACTATTTAAGGAAAGCGCCATGTCAACCATTCCCTTGTTAAAACTATCGTTAGAAATAATATCTAGGGCCGATTCCGTTCCATCAATAGAAAGCATCAATGGATTGGCATCAATAACCAATAACTTAGGGTTTATTTCCATTAAATATCTTCTCAACAGGTAAAGAGTTTGAATGGGTGTTTGCGCACTTGATCCCAGATTGAAAGAATTGATGCCATACTTTTTAAATATTCTGGTATCAAATCCCCGATATGCGGCAGAAGAACCAATAAATAAAATGTCAACGTTTTTTATCCGTTTAGCTTCCTGTAACCTCAGTTGCATCTGTCCTATGGAGCCAATTTTGTAGCGAAGATTATTTATATACTTGGAAGGAATAAATTCTCCCCATACTACTATTCCTATTAAATACAAGGCAAAACAGAATGGAACAAAAAGTAAGATTTTTTTGAAAAATTGCTTCATGCATCAAAATTGAAAGTAAATGAAAGGCGTCTCGTTAGTTTGCATATGCATGCCTATCAAAAAAACAATCAGGGAATAAAACGACCATCGATATAAAGTCGTTCGATTTGTCCCAAAATTCGATAGAGCAAACTCTTTCTCCCGGTTAAACCATTCTAGAGCAATCATAAATGTTAACAAAAAGGCAATGGGTACTGTCCTGCCAATTCCGGAAAAGTGGGGTAAAGAAAATAGGGAAACCGAAAACATCCCCTTAAGAAAAACAAATGCGTGCATTAACGACTCGGAGCGGAAAAAAATCCAGGCCACTAGCGTTAGTAGAAATGTGAGAAGTATTTGAAAAAACTCTTTCAAAGTGGGGAAAAGTGAGTGCTTTGCAACGATTTCCAGATTGATCCTATTTTTATTAGTAAGAATTAATGGGAGAAAGTAAACAGCATTTAGGAAACCCCAAACAATAAAGGTCCAATTTGCTCCATGCCAAAACCCGCTTATGGTAAAAATGATAATAGTATTTTTGATTTTCCTCCATGTAGTTCCCCTGCTTCCTCCCATAGGAATATAAATGTAATCTCTAAACCAAGTTGATAATGAAATATGCCAACGCCTCCAAAATTCTGCAATATCCCTTGAAAAATACGGATAAGCAAAATTCCTCATTAAGTTAAAGCCAAATAATTTTGCTGTTCCTATGGCAATATCAGAATAGCCAGAAAAGTCGCCATAAATTTGAAAGGCAAAACAAATAACACCCAAAAGCAATGTACTGCCGGAATAATCGGCGGAATTATTAAAAACAAGGTTTGCAATCTCTGCACAATTGTCCGCTATTACAACCTTTTTAAAAAACCCCCAGAGTATTTGTCTTAACCCTTCTTTCGAATTGTCGAAATCAAAACTCCTTGTTCTGTAAAATTGAGGTAGCAGGTTAGTAGCCCTTTCAATGGGCCCAGCCACAAGCTGTGGGAAAAAACTCACATATGCCGAAAATGCTATGATATCTTTTGTTGGGGTTAACTTATTCCTATAAACATCGATGGTATAGCTCATCGTTTGAAAAGTGTAGAAGCTAATCCCCACAGGTAGTATTATTTTTAGGGTATTGGACTTGATGCTGAACCCCAAAAACGTAAATGCCGTAGCAAAATTTTCATAAAAGAAATTGTAGTATTTAAAAAAACCAAGTATGCCGATATTGGCAGCTATGCTAACTAAAAGCAGCCTTCGTCTATCACGTTCTATATCTGTTTTTGAAAGTAAAATACCTACAAAAAAATCGATAAAAGAACTTAAAGCAATTAAGAAAAGGAAGCGCCAATCCCACCAACCGTAGAAAACATAGCTTGCAACAACCAAAAATAGATTTTGAATTTTTATGTTTTTGTTAAAAACAAACCAGTAAAAAACAAAAACAATGGGTAAAAAAACTGCAAAGTCAATGGAGTTAAAAAGCATGTTATTACTAAATTTTGTTTTTTAAAATCCTTGATATATAAATACCCAATTCTTTATATCCCTTTTTGGTGTAATGTATGTTGTTGTCCCCTTTACCATATTTTGAATGGAGATCTTTTGAAATGTCGTAAATATCAATTATCTCAATCCCGTTTTCGTTCATTACCCTTTTTGCAATAGAATTGTATTTTTCTGCATCTTCCGTAAACATACCAGGTTCGGAGTTGGGAATATAAGTAGTAGTTACGAAATATAATTCGGCATTGTTTGACCGCAAAGAGGCTATTATTTTTTCCAGATTATTACTGTAGGTTACAGAATCTGTTTGCTGAATACCTCTGTTTTTACTCTTTTCCCCAAAGTTACCTTCGGCGGGTAAGCGATATACTAAATCCCACAGACCCCAATTGAAAAGGATAATATCTATGGAGTCGTTTTTTATCCATCTACCAATATTCTCGCAACCATATGTGCTGCTTCTTGCATTTTCGCCAATATGCTTAACCACTGCATTGCCTTTAAGCTCTTCTTTCAAATAGGGTGTATAGCCCAATGAAATGGAATCGCCAATCACTAATACAGTAGGCAAGTCGGAACTACATGCGAAGAAAACAAGTGGGAAGAAAAGAAAAAATAGTGTTCTGAAATATGCCATTTTGGGGGAAATTTGACTTTGACCTTTATAATTTTTTTTAAATACTTTATTAAATAATTCTATTGCACCCACCCATCCCACTATTATAAAAAATGCGTCCAAGGGCAATCGATACCGCCAGTTGGTATATGGAATGGTAATAGCATGAATCAATGCATAAATTATGATTATTGAGAATATTAAATAGAAAACTTTTCGGTTGATTTTGAATAGGCTGTAAAATCCGGGAATTGAAAAAAAGAATAGCACGCCATAGAAAATGAATGTGGCCAGATTGTTTCTCAGTGATTTTTTATAGTAATAATAGCCATTCTTTTCAAATCGTCCCTTGATTTGAAAAGGTTCAAACATGGCTAAAAGCCTTATTCCCGCCGCTCTAATTCCTGTCAATAGACGAGGGCGGTTCCCTTTGCGTATGGCTTCAACCATAGTAGGCGGAATTTTATATCCCATGTCCGTGTGGGTTTTAAGACCTGCCGCCACCGAATCTATCTGATTTTCCCTCAAATAGTAAAAGCCGAAAACATTATTATACTTATCCAGCATATGCTCCCGGGATTGGTACCCAAAAAATGGGTCGGTAAAAACTTCCGTTCGTGTGGAAATTATCACTACTTTCCCATGAACACGGTAATTCCTAATTGCCCACGGGGCCATTAAAAGCAATACCAATAAACTAAAGGAAAGGGTTTTTAGAATGGACAATTTTTTAAATCCCTGTGTTTCCCAAAATAGAATGTAAAGCCCAATAAATGGCAGGAAAACAAAATACCGCTCATCCAAATGAAACGATATTACGTATGCTGCAATAAAAAGCAGGTATCTCCACCAAGTAAAATGTCGGTTGACAAATAGCACCAACATCTCGTGCACCAAAAAAATCATAAAAAAAGCCATCCACGTATCCTTGCCAGGCGAGGGGGTAAAGTAAAAGTAAAAGAAGTAAAAAGCCGACCAGAGCCCAATAATCACTGCTGCTGATTTATTTACAATCAAACGCGCGGTTTTATAGGTATAAAGAGTTATTAATCCCGATACCAAAGCAGTAACTAAATACAACCCAAGATAATTTTTACCAAAAACAAGCATGGTAAGGGCGTTTACCCATATAATGAAAGGACCGGGAAACTCATAGTATGGGCGACTAGTATCGTAAAACACCTTCCCTTGCTCAATAACCTCTTGAGCCAACTCATAATAGAGGTTAGTGGCAGGAAGTGGTTGGGTATAATAATGGAAAATTGCATATGCTGCCCTTAAAGCAAATGCCAAAAAGAATAGAATAATTGCAAATCTGCCTTCCGGCTGCATTTCTATTTGTTTTGCTACCTTTTTAAACATACTTGTAACGAATTATGCCTCACGGGTAATTAAAAACACACCCAAAAGAATTACCAGTACTCCAATCCAGCGAGTGGTAGGAACTGTTTCTGAGAAAACAAACTTTGCGGCTAAGAGCCCAAAAACATAACTCAAACTAACCATGGGATAAAGTAAACCAAAATCCACCCTTTGGAGCAAATATAACCAAATGGAAATCGCTGCAACAAATGCTATTACACTAATCATAAGATCATACCTGAATAGTAAACCCAGCTTATTAAAGATAATTGGTAGAATTTGAGTAGCATATTTTCCCAACCAAATTTTTAAAAACACTTGGTTGGCTGTTAAGCAGATAGTGGTAATAACCACCAACATAAAATCAATCGCTCTCATCCTCTTTTAATTTTCGTATTTGGTGGTCTAAAATTCCAATATGAGATATCAATTCCTGCATCCTATCGCTCATTTGAGATATTCGAATGGAAAGATGAAGTACGTAAATCAATAAAAATGAGATAAGGCTTACAATTACCAGAAAAGATGCATCTGTTATTCCCAACAAGGTGGCTACCCATTTGTAAAACTTTTCAAAAACGACCAAACTGATCATAAGAAGACTAACCAGTAGCCATAGCGTTGAATAAAATGGTTTTATATTTTTTCTTCTTACCAGTGAAACAAAAACCAGTAGAAAAGAGATTCCAAAAAGCAGAACAATTATTTTAAGGCTTATTTGCATACTATTTAGGCTTTTGGATTAAAGTACCTATAAAACTAATCATATTGTAAAAAGGGAACTTAAAGGCATTGACAAAATTAATCTCAGATTTCCCGGTCTCTCGAGGCCTCATCTGTACAGGAACATCTTTTCCTTTAAGTCCAGCATAGTGCATTACCAACTCCAATTGTACAATTGTATCTATTTCCTGTTTAAACTTAAGCGCAAAATAATCAATGGCCTTTTTATTATATGCCCTAAATCCCGATGTAATATCGCTATAGGGTCTTCTACCAACCCAGCTCATCAATCTTGAAAATGAATGGATACCTATTCGCCTTGCAAAGCTGGATTGAAAACCCTCTTTGGTAATAAAGCGTGAGCCGGTAACCACATCCACCTCATTACTTGCAATGGGCTCCACTATCTTATCCAATTCCGAAGCCATATGCTGGTTATCCCCATCCATATGGCAGTATATATCGTAACCATGATAATGCGCATAGGCAAAGGCTGTTTTAATAACCCCTGCACTTCCTCCCGTATTTACCGGGTGTTTAAGATAATCCACCTTTAGCCTTTTCAGCTGCTCAATGCTGCTGTCGGTAGAGCAATTATCAATAACCAAAATATCCGTAACAATTGAAGCATTTTTTCTTACATCTTCAATGGTCTTTTCAATTATCTCCCCCTCGTTATAATTGGATATAACCGTTAAAATTCTCATTTTACGTACCTATCAATTTTGATAATTGGTGGGTTGATCTGATTAATGGCAACCCCTTTTTTATAAATGATTTATGAACTGGAAAATTCCCTAAGTACGTTCCCATCTCTGTAAAATCGGAGTTGTCAGCAAGCCAATTTAAAATAGTGTTGTCTAAAACCGTAAACACGCCCCGCCCCCTATATTGACTGTCAATTGCGGAAATTATTCCTTCTCCCAATGTTCTGTCAAACTCTTTAATATACCTCTTTTTACCAGTATAATAACCTGCAATCCTTCCGTCAATTTCAGCCACAAACACTACATCCACAAATTTTTTTTCTACAGCATTTCTTGCTGATAATCCTAAAAGATAATTTCCTTTTGTGTCATCTAGAAATGGGTCAAGCTTAAAACGACTTAACTCAAATGATTCAGCAGCAATTCTAGATATCTCTTCAGAATCTTCTTTAGTAGCAGTACGAATTGTAATACCTTTATTACGTCCTAAGTCTCCATTAAATTTCAACTTAATGGAGCTGAATGTCAACAGGGTATGATAATAGTAAAAGCCATTGCCTGTTAATGAGTTAAATATTTTATCAAAATCTTGCATATTATTACTTAGCCCTATCGAAACATGAAACTTTCTCTCCTTTTGTTTAAGTGTACCCTCTAACTTTTGAAACAAAGAACTCGTGATTGATTGTATCTCCCTTTGATAATTGGAAAAAACCTGAAGATTAGAAATTCTATAACATCCAAAACCAAAGATTTCACTATCAAAATGGTCTTTAACACAAGAAAGATATCCTATTAAATCCCTTTTTTCTATGGCCACTATTTGATAAGACTCAGAATTTTCAATTAATGACTTCTCCTTATTTAAAAAATATAATTGAAGTTGTTCGTCAGTTAAGAATTTATACTCAGAATAAAATAACTGGTCCCTTCGAACCTTACTAACTAACGATCCTAAAAGTTCAATATCTAATTTCCTAGTTTCCATTACACTATCTTCTTTATTTCCTCAACAATTGTTGAAATGTTTTTAGGTGTTAATTTTGAATACATTGGCAAGGTTATCATATTCTCTGCCACATAATCGGTTTTGGGCAAGTGGGTATAAAACTCTTTATAAATGGAAAAACGGTGTACCGCCTGGTAATGCACGCTGGTTTGTATCCCTCTTTTTGCCAACTCCTCTCTTACCTCATTCCTCCTCTCTTTATTATTCGTTTTAAGAACTATGGGAAAAATATAATTGGATGAGAAACAGGGATAACCCATAAAAGGCAGCACTATTTTATTTAGCGATTTAAGCATCTCCTCGTAATTTTTCCGTACCTCTACCCGTTTCAGTAAGTCATCTTTTAATTTTGCCAGTTGAACAATCCCAATGGCAGCTCTTATATCGTCCATTCGGTAATTATAACCCAGTTCCACCACATCATAGGTAGTGCTATGCCCCTTTGCCCTTTCGTATGAAAGGGTTGTCATACCGTGGGAGCGTAAAAGTTTTGCCCTTTCAAAGTAATTGGTATCGTTAGTAACCAACATACCCCCCTCTCCCGTGCTTATATTCTTATTGGAAAAAAAGCTGAAGCATCCCACGTCTCCTATGGTGCCCAACTTTTTCCCCTTATACTCCGATAACGGGCCGTGGCAAGCATCCTCAATCACTTTTAGGTTGTGTTTTTTTGCTATGTCCATTATCTGGTCCATATTGCATGCAAATCCTCCATAATGCATCACCACTATGGCTTTGGTTCTTGGGGTAATCTTGCGGTTAATATCCTCGGGATCGATATTTAAATTGTCATTCCCCACAATGTCGGCAAATATGGGGATTGCACCAACGTATCGAATGGCGTTGGCTGTTGCCACAAAAGTCAGTGACGGACAAATCACCTCATCGCCCTTTTGTATGCCTACTATCAGCATTGCAAGATGAAGCGCAACGGTACAGTTGGCCATTGTAAGGGCATGCCTAGCACCAAGCATTTGAGCAAATAGATTTTCAAGTTCTAACGTTTTGGGTCCGGTGGAAATCCATTTAGACCTTAAAACTTCAAGCACGGACTGTTCTTCTGCTTCATCAAAATTCAAATCGAAAAGGGGTATGGTATAGCCCATGTGGATATCGCTTAAAGGTTAAAAATATCGACTTTATATTTGGCCAAATTCAGAGGGTTCGTAAACCATGCTATGGTCTCTTTTAATCCATCCTCTAAATTGGTTTGGGAACTCCATCCGGTTAGTTGTTTCAGCAAGCTATTGTTTCCAAAAAGGCGAAACACCTCGGAATTTTTAGGTCTAAGCCTTTCAAGATCTGTTTTTATCTTTATGCTTGTCCCCATCAACTTGGCAATAAGCAGAACAAGGTCATTCATTGATATCTCCGTATTGGAAGCAATGTTAATCTCCATTCCAATAGTTGCAGGTTCCTGGTCTATGGCCAAAAAACCCATACAGGTATCCCTTACAAAATTGAGGTCGCGCGTGGGACGCAAATCCCCCAATTCAATGGTTTCTTTTCCTGAGGCAATTTGCGTAATGATAGTTGGTATTATTGCTCTTGCTGATTGTCTTGGGCCATAGGTGTTAAAAGGGCGAACAACCGTTACTGGTAACCCAAAAGAACTGTAAAAACTCATGGCCATTGCATCGGCTGCAATTTTTGAAGCCGAATAGGGCGACTGGGGCTGTTTGGGGTGGGATTCATCAATGGGAACGTATTGCGCTGTACCATATACCTCGGAGGTGGAGGTGTGTAAAACCCTAATTCCTTTCAGCTCTTTGGCTGCTTGACAAATGTTTAATGTTCCCTTAATATTGGTATCCACATAGCTGTCGGGTGCATGGTAAGAATAGGGTATGGCTATTAGTGCCGCCAAATGAAAAACCACTTCAATGTCTTTCATAATGGTTTTCACAAAAAATGGATCTCGAATATCACCGGTTACCACCTCCAGGTTTGGGTGAGATGAGAACTCTTCCAACCACCCCCAATGGTTGAATGAATTGTAATAGGCTAATGCCCTTACCTTATAGCCTTTTTCAAGTAACAGTTCTGTCAGATGTGAACCTATAAAACCATCAGCTCCTGTAACTAATACATGTTTACCCATGCCAAATATTTAAAATAGGTTGCTAAAATCTTTTTGTGCTTGCTCATAATCGGATAACCGTCCAATGTCCAACCAATACTCCTTAAGTTCATACTTGGTAACGGGCATATTGCCATCTATCATTTTGGTTATGAGCTTATCCATTCCAAAATACTCATCCTTCGGGAAAAGGGAAAATATTTCTGGTTTCATCACATAGATTCCGGCCAAAATATACATCACAATATCGGGTTTCTCCTGAATTCCGGTTACCCTATCCCCCTCAAAAAAAATATTTCCAAAGGCAAATGGGGTAATCTCTTTTTTTATGGATATGGTTAAAAGTGACTCTTGATGACATGCAAAAGAATAAAGTTTCCCAAAATCCACTAGGCTAAGAATATCTCCGTTCATTACAATAAACGGATCAACCAGTTTATCTTTCAGAAGAAGCAATGGTCCTGCTGTTCCTAAGGGTTTGTCCTCTTTGCTGATATTTAATTTAACTCCATATCTAAATCCATCGCCAAAATAGTTCTCAATATATTGAGATTTATAGTTTGTTGCCAAATAGATTTCATTAAATCCATGATTTTTAAGTCTTTCTATCTGTATTTCAAGCACCGATTTTTCTCCCACGGGTAAAAGCGGTTTTGGAATAACTTCTGTAAAAGGCTTTAGCCTTGTTCCTAGCCCTCCTGCAAGAATTACTGCTTTCATGATTATATATACTTTAGCAAAAAAATAAAGTTTATTCGGTCAGCCTTTTGATTAAACTCCATGTAAAACCGCGACAACCCTTTTCCTGATTAATATATTTGTCTATAAGAACCCTTTCAAATAAATTCAAAAATACTCCTTGAATCTATTCCACCAGTTAGTTTCTTTTGTTTCATCGGTATAGTAACCTCCGTTTGTTTTTTTATCACCATATCCGTAAACATATCCATAAGCATATGCATAGCCATATCCATACCCATATCCATATCCCTTAGGTTTTTTAAAATCGTTGAGCAAAAGTGCCATGTGTTTTATGGTTTTACTTTTCGATAATTCATCCACAAGGTTCAGCACATTTCGAGATGTATAACGATGACGTATCACAAATAGAGTTACATCACAGTGCGCACTCACAAGAATGGCATCGGTAACCACCGCCACAGGGGGTGAGTCAATAATTATATAGTCGTATTCTTCCTTTAATCTGTCAATCAACTGTTTTAACCTTACTCCTGCCAACATTTCAGCCGGATTGGGCGGAATAGGTCCTGCGGGCAAAACCCAAAGGTTGTCAATGTATGTAGAAAAAGTTATCTCCTCAAGGGTATTGCGCCCTACCAAAAAAGTGCTAATGCCCTTTGAACTATCTATTCCAAACAAGTTATGAATCTTGGGCTTACGAAGGTCCAACCCTAATAAGGCAACCTTTTTTCCAAGCTGGGCCAAACTAATAGCCAGATTGGAGGCCACAAACGATTTTCCCTCGCTGCTAATGGTTGAGGAGATAAGCACCGCCTTTTTCTCCTCTCCACCTAACAATAAATCCAGATTGGTTCGTAATGCCCTGAACGACTCGGTGAACGATGATTTGGGTTTGTCTTGCACCGGAATAGAACTATCGTAGTAATTGTTGCCAACTGTGCCCAATAGTGGTATTCGCGTTTTTCGACTGATTTCCGAAGGATCTTTAATAGCATTATCCAACATATCAAAAAGCAGTATTAATCCCATGGGAACAAGTAAACCTATTAACAAACTCATTATATAGTTATTCTTTCGGTTTGGCTTCACCACCTTGGCCATATCCTGACGTGCCATATCAATTACTTTACAGTCCGAAACGTTGGAGGCCTTGGCAATGCCCGCTTCAATACGTTTCTCCATGAGGTAGGTGTAAAACTTCTCGTGGATATTGTACTTGCGCTCAATATTCACCAGCTCCCTTTCGGTTACCGGAAGTAGGCTCAAATGCTCCTCCTGCTCCGCAATCCTGCGGTTTATCTCCTTGACCCGTATTTTATTAATTTGCCGCATCCCATCCAGCTTCTCGAAAAGCAGCGATATCAAACCGAAGATACTCTGATCAATTTTGGCTATTTGTAAATTGTCAGGTTTAACCGTTAAAAGTAAAGCATCGCGTTCCAGGGCAAACTGATTGAGTTGAGAAATTATTTTTGATATATCCGATTCCTCTAGCCCTATTGTTCCGGGAGAGACAAGACCTTTGAAATCCTTTTTTTCCTTCAAATAGCCTTCAAGATACTTAAAGTACTCCAGCTGGAATGTGAGCATATTTCTTTCGCCGTAAAGTGCTTCCAACCGTTCCAGAAGGCTTTTCCCTTCGGTGCTAATGTTGATAATTCCCTTCTTTGTTCTGAAACTTTGAAGTAAAAACTCAGCCCTTCGCAGCGAATCGTAAATACCGCTTAACTGGTTGTCAACAAATAAAATGGTATTTATGGAAGTTTGCATTTTTTCGTTCAAATCGTTGCGCATATACACCTCTATCAATTTGTTTAAATAGTCGGCCTCCTGCTGTGCTACAAATCCCTGCGATGAGAGGTTCAATAAACTGCTATTCTCCTTGTCGGCCAAAGCAACGTTTACTTTTCCCATATATTTCAAAGCCAAACCATGCTCGCTGTTGAAAATGGCATAAAACTTCCGTTGCGATAAATTATTCACTTCCTGATCAGGATTGACCAAATTGACGATGAACGAGAATTTGCCATCAGAATATTTCTCTCCAAACTTAACCACAACCGACTCCTTTTCGTCTGGTTGCTCAATTCTATACTTTTCCCTGTTAAGAATGGTGATATAGATTGGTATGCCCGTGGGATTAATGGCCGAACTATCCAAAGTGATGACGAACGGTGATCTGTTGTATAACTTACTCTCTGCTATTCCCCTTCGTCCAACACTGGCATAGGTTATTTTAAAATCGGGCAACTCGGCTATGGCCGTTCTAGCCAAAGTATAGGATTTCAAAATACCTATTTCGTTTTCTATCATCTTCCTGTCCGACACAAGGTTCATCTCCCGCATTAAATTCTGAACCCCCTGCTTATTGGGTGCCATAACATTCCCCACCACAATAGTGGCTCTCACCGAGTAAATTGGCTCGGAATATCGGTTAACAAGATATGCCACGAACAGTGCCGCAAACAGGCAAATGGCTATAAAATACCATTTACCTAGAAATAGGAAAAAGTATCGCTTCAGGTCAATGGTCTCCTCAGGAAACGCTTGACCGGTATTGTTGGTTGAATCCATTGCTATCTTTTGTTTTTTCTATTAATTCAATTCCTTCCGTATATCATCATTGTTCTTTGCTCCCTTCGACAAGCTCAGGGCAGCGCATTGCTAATTGCATTTTACCGCTAAGATGCTGAGACACTAATCCCGACAATACTGTCGGGAGCGAATACGAATAACCGAATAGCCGAATCAACGAATTAGGAAATTGTTCATTACTAATTGCTCATTGTCCCTTTCCCCTTTCCCCTTTCTCCTTTTCCCTTTCTCCTTTCCCCTTTTCCCTTTCCCCTTTCCCCTTTTTCCTTTCCCCTTTTCCCTTTTCCCTTAATAACCTCTCTTCCCACCTCCACGCCGAAATCAACGCCTCTTCCAATGTCTTTTCTGCCTTCCAGCCCAGCTCCTTTTCAGCAAGGGTGGTATCGGCCCACACCTTTTCTATATCGCCTGCCCTGCGGCCTGTAAACTCATAATTTACTTTCTGTCCGATTACCTTCTCAAAAGTATTCACTATTTCCAATACGGTAATACCCCTACCTGCCCCCACGTTAAAAATCTCGTAGGGTTTTCGATTTTTGCTTTCCAGTAACCGTTCAAGGGCCACCACATGGGCCTTTGCCAAATCCACCACATGGAAATAATCACGAATGGCAGTTCCATCAGGAGTGTTATAATCTGAACCAAAAATCTGTAGTTTTTCCCATACCCCTCTCACGGTTTGGGTTATGAACGGGATCAGGTTATCCGGTTTGCCCACGGGATACTCCCCAATCTCAGCACTGGGATGGGCACCAATGGGATTAAAATAGCGCAACGAAATGGCATTGATATTGCCCATGGCAGCCACGGTATCCTCAATGATATTTTCCGCAATCCTCTTGGTATTGCCATAGGGAGAAAGTGCCTTTTTTATTGGTGACTCCTCAGTTACTGGCAGTATATCGGGTTGCCCGTACACCGTGCACGAGCTGGAAAAAACAAAATTCCCGCTCCGCTTGCCAAGCAGTTCCAAAAGGTTGATCACCGAGAGAATGTTATTCCTGTAGTAATCCAAAGGCTTTTCCACCGATTCACCCACTGCCTTCAGGGCTGCGAAATGGATTATGGAGCGGATATGGGGATATCTTTCAAAAAGGGTTCTCATCTGCTTCGGGTCAGAGCAATCGGCCTCCACAAACTCAGGCTTTCTGCCGGTGATACGCTTTATTCCTTCCAGGGGAGCAGTGGTGGAGTTGGACAAGTTGTCCACAATCACCACATCGTATCCGCTCTCCATAAGCTCCACCACGGTATGCGAACCGATGTATCCTGTTCCTCCGGTAATCAGTATTTTTGACATTTTTAAGCCTTGTTGTGTAACTTCTTTTAACTCTGCTCCTTTGCGGCTCTTTGCTTCTTTGCGGCTCTTTGCGTTACTACTTCTTAGTACCGCAGAGGTGCGCTGAGATTCCGCTAAGTTGCGCTAAGTGTAGCTGAGTTCTTTCCTTTGCGCTCCGAGCCTTCGGAGCTTTGCTCCTTCGCGGTTCTTTGCGGTACTATTTCTTTGTACAACTGAGATGCACAAAGTATGCGATAGTTTTTATAGGTTATTTACCATTCTTTTAATCCCGTTTTTCAGTACGGTTGTGTGAAAATTTAAAAGTAACCCCAACTTGAAATTTCCTAATTTTAAATAGGTTAATAACTGTGCCTCGTGAATATCAGAAATAAATTCTACCGATTTAATTTCAATCACAACCTTACTATTTACCAGTAAATCCAATCTGTATCCATGGTCTAGTTTTATTTCTTTATAAACAATCGGCATGGGGACTTCTCTTAAAACCTTTAATCCCTTCTGTTTTAACTCATAAGCAAGGCATTCCTGATATGCTGACTCTAAAAGCCCGGGCCCAAGTTGTTTGTGAACTTCAATTGCACTACCAATGATGATATTTGATATTTCGTTTTCAGTCATTTCTTTCTATTGTATTTTCTTTATGGTACTTCTTTTTTTAGTACCGCAGAGGTACGCCAAGTACCGCTAAGTTGCGCAGAGTTATTGTTCTTTGCGCTCCGAGCTTTCGGAGCTTTGCTTCCCGATACATCGGGATTGCGGCTCTTTGCGTTACTTCCTCTTAGTACCGCGAAGGTGCGCAGAGATGCCGCTAAGTTGCGCTAAGTGTGACAGAGTTCATTTCTTAGCGGTTCTTTGCTTCTTCGCGGTTCTTTGCGGTACTTCTTTTTTAATACCGCTGAGTTGCGCAGAGTATCATACCATGGAATTACAATCGCGTGATAAAATTGTAAAGCAGGATTAGTGTGCTTATGGTTGAAAAAGTTAACGTTATATACGGCACATTCATCTGGAATATTTTATTCCCAATGGGCTCCACAATAATCACATCGTTGGGAAGAAGATAGAATGCTTCCGATGTAAAAACCGATTTGTCGTTTAAATTAACCCTGAACGTTTTACTCCCGGTGTCTGTTTGCCGAACTACCAGCACATTTTTCCTGTTCCCGTTCTCGCTGATATCGCCCACCTGTGCCAAAGCCTCAAAAATATTAAGATAATCGTTAAAGTTTCTGAATGTACCCGGCTGCCTAACTTCGCCCACAACCGTAACCCGAAAATTGGCCAGTTTAACAACTACCGAGGCATCTTTAAATAATTTTTCGGTTAAAATCCTAATCTCGCTGCGCGCCTCGTCTAAAGTGAGACCTTCCAGCTTGGCACTACCTAAAAAAGGTAAGGTAACAAACCCCTCGGCATCCAGAGTATGCCCATTAAAATATAACGAGGATTCATCCTGCGTTCTGGTTAAAAATTGGGAGCCGGCAGGATTATTAAATGCCTGACTTATCTCAGGGCTGGAGGTGATAAGCTGTATAAACAACAGATCGCCGGGCTGTAGTTTATACTGAGGTGGCTTGGCCACCAACTCCTCTCCGGCCGGATTCAGGTCTTTCATATAGAGCAATTGGCTCCTGCGGTTGCATCCTGATAAAATCAGCAATACTATGCCTATGGTAATGATATATTTGACTCTCATTGGGTTATTTTTATCCTGTTTGTTTATTATTACTTTTTTCAACAATAACTTCTAATATTTTCTTATACAATGTTGCGCTGCGCTGCAGATGAATTTCATTTACTTTAAGAAACACTCTTAAGGCGCAGAGAGCTGAAACCTTTGTAACCTATCAAATAAAGAAAAAACTTAGATGTTTTCACAGCTTCGCCCGGTAACCCACAGCCAAATTCTGTGGGAGAACGTCAATGGCCTACAAAAGTAACTATAAAACCTTACTTATATTACTCTTTGTTAACAGCTATCTACAAAACAAGTTTAAGTCAGTGCCCTTTCCTGTGTGACAGCCCATAAACCATTTTTCCATATGCGAAAAAACTTGTGTCCCAACCTTCCGGAACACAAGTTAACTTCTCTCAATTACTTACCCTCCTATCACATATCATGCGTATTGGGAATGTGATACTGAGGCCCCGTTTCGGGTATTTTATACACCACAACATCCACCGTATTGTCTCCTGAATTGCTACAGCCGTTTGCGGAAGTTACAACAGGAATTGAATAGGTGTAGGTATTGTTTGTCCCCGGTCCCAACCATGTGGGAATATAAGCGGCATCGGGAATAAAAGTATATGGCGAGGTCGCTCCGTTAATAGTCTCCGTGTCCGTACCGTTAAATATTTCAAAACTGTATGGCGAAGTTCCTCCCGTTAGAGTAACGGTTATCTCCGTATTATCACCATCGCAAATTGCATCATGGGGTGAAATTACCGAAAGCGTAGCAGTAGGCCGTTCAAAAACCGTTACATATAGCTCAAGCGGGTCGCTATCGCCACAGTCATTAGTGGTGAAAACGCTTATAGTGCCCGATGTGGCATTGCCCAAAAAGTCAACCTCCACAACGTTGCCTGTACCCGAAATATTAACATGCTCACCATCATAGCCCCAAGTGTAGGTTAACGAAGGATCGTTTACCACGGAGTAGCGAACCTCCGTATCTCCCTGACATACCTCATCGGTATATAATACAAAATGATCGGGCTGAACGGGCATTAGCGGGAACGATATGGTAACATTATCGGACGATGTACAGCCGCCATTGGAAATGGTCCATGTAAGTATGTAGGTATTGCCATTCACCCCGTTGAATTCGCTATTGTTAACCGTAGGTTGAATTACCGTACCCCCGTCCCCGCTGAAAATACTCCATAAACCGGTACCTACAATTGGGTTATTTCCGTCAAGGGTGGCCGATGTGGCTCCGCATAACGATTGGTCAGAGCCGGCATTGGCAGGCGTGGGCACTGTGTATGCAGTAACTATGGTAGCATCTACAACACCAGTAAGCACAGGTGCAGCATGGGGCGGATTGTTATAGGTAAAGCTAACCAGCTGATAGGTATTGCCTGTAGCATCAGTGGGTAGAGTGTAAGGAAGGCTGTTAACCGTTACCGCAGGCTGTAAAACTCCTCCCTTACGATAGGTTAGAACAAAATTGAGGTTTGTACCATCTACCCCCGAGAAGGTTAATGGTATTCCCACATCTCCGCAAATGGGTCCTGAAGGGCTAAAACGTGCCCTCGGTTTGGTAATGTTGATACAGGCCGTGGTGAAATTTCCAAATCCCGCAGCGGGGATGGCAACCCTGCTAAATGTACGTACGGTGCCGTTACTTCCATCCCCTGATGCCGATGACGAAATTTCTTCCCAACTCGATGTTCCGGTATTCCATCCTGCAACCCTCATGTCCGATACTCCGTTTTCAGTCATTAGGGGTGTTAAATCGCTGCTGGGATCCCACGTTAAATGAACATATGCCTGACTGCTCACAGGAGCAGATACACTCCAGTACTCTTGCGCATTAACATAGGTGAGCGGATCGGTGAAATCTGTAAATGTGGGGTTGGGTGTAAAATACTCGGCCGTCCATAATGCTGCTGCCCCGGATGTTTGAGTCGCCGTAATCTCCAGTTTGTGGCCCAAAGTTGAACCTTTACCTATTGGAAAAATAAATTTATCGCCATGATTTATCCTTTTTGTTAAAGGTCCATCCACAAACGATGTTGCCTTCCCTTGTGCCGGGGTAACACAATTTATTGCTGTATTGGTAATGGTCAACGTAGCATTGGATGATGTGGTAATGTTACCAGAGGTAAGGAGTAGATTTCCCTTCACCTCTATTGCACCCGAACCATTAACCGTTAAGCCTGCTGGGTTATTTATCTCAAAATAGTTGAACGCATTGGCACCCGTGAAGTTACCAAGCGCTCCTCCAATAGTTTGTGGAGCCGAACCGGCAAAGCTAACCACTGCATTGGCTCCGCTACCACTAATAAAAGAACCGGACAGACGCTCGAAGGTTCCCTGAATAGTTAACTTCCTATTGCTGGCATTATTAAGCGTTGGGCCATCAATGAGCAAACGTCTGCAAATGGTAAGGTCCTTATTGGGAACATTACGTGTACCTGTTCCCACAAAATAAAGATTAGGCAAACTTGAGTAAAGATCTGCAATAATGGTATAATCAGTATTGCCCCCATACTCTAATACACTGTTGTTTGAACAGTCGAAAAACTGTGAGTAACGCCCTGCAGGAAAAGTACCGGACTCCAGATGTAGGGTTCCACTACCTGTTACAGTTCCAAGGCTGTGGCCATAATAGTCAGGGTCGAAGTGAAGAGTACCATCAATACGTGTACGATAGGTGCGTGCATAGTTCTCGCTAACGGTTACCGTGGTTCCATTGCGAATGGTTACAATAAAACCATTGGGTGGTCCTGTAAGGGTATATGGGTCGCCACCGGTTTGTTCCCAATTGGATATATCATTCCAGCTCCCGGTAGCGATATTGGTAAATTCAGGAACATTGTCGGGCAAGGCAACATCAATACCAGCAGTGTACTCGCCACTGAGGTTGTTTGACCCACTATAACGGAATATTATGGTATTATTATCCTCATCCACATCACCGGTACCATATTTTGCCCAACTGTTACCCGGAATCATCACTGCTGCTGCAATGTAGTCGGCCTCAGTATTGCCACCTGTTACCCTCACATCGGCATCCTTATAGTTAAATACCACATTACCATCAAAACCAGATATTCCATAGCTTTCCAGTTCCCAATAGTAGTCAAGTACATTGGCGGGGTCGTAGGCCGAAGGGTGGTGGCTATTGATATTATTTATTCTTACGTATCCCACATTGCCAATATTGGTATAGGTAAGTACAGCAGGTGTATACTTCCCTGAGGTACCCATGGGATAAGTAAAGGTTTGTGCAGCACCGCTATAAACAGCGAAATGTTTACGAATCCCCACATTGCTGAATACCCCATCGGTGGTAAACATTTTCGATGCCCCAAAACTGCTACCCTCTATGTTACTATTTACCCCCATGGTCATCAAATACTTGTTAAGGCTAAAAATACCATTGGTAAGCCTTATATTCCTCTGAAGAGTAATGCTGTTGTTTATCCTTGCCCCAAGGGAGTTGTCCAACTCCAAGCGGCCAAATGTACCGGTTCCCGAAATCTCCTGAAGCACGGTTCCATTGAGCACAACACCACCGGTTGCAACATCCCCATCGTAGTTGGCATTGTTTACCAAATGGCGTTTCAGATTTATGGTATATGTACCATTGAGCAGCTGTCCCGAGCTTAGCGTCAGGTCGTTATCCACGGTAATATTCCTAATGAGGGTAAGTGAAGTAATGGGATTTACCGTTAGGTTGTAGAAATTGGTAACAGCCGTGCCCTCCAATCGCTGAGTATTACCATTGAACGTTGTAAGGTTATTATAATAATTGTATGTTCCATTATTAACAAAATCGCCCTTTAAAGATACATTAACGTTATATGCACTGTTTGCGTCAAATGTACTGTATGCGTTACTAATGGTTAAATCTCCATTGAGTTGCAATGGGCTAATAAGCAATGTAACGGTAGCATATCTATTTGCTACTGTTCCCGTTGTAAATCCTGTAATTGTAAGGTTATTCAAAGAAACGGTGGCATCAAGCACATAACTCTGTGCTGGGGTAACATTAGCGCTAGCACCCATGGGTGATGTTTTAGTAAACTCTATGGTACTCGACCCACTCACATTGCTGGTTTCGGGGCGGATATAGAGGTCGCCATAGGTGCTGCCACCGCCCCCGCGTAAAATATACAACGAGCTGCTCCCCGTCATTTCGAAAACGCTACCGGGATTATATACCTCCAGTTTGGCCTTTGTTAAGTTTGCCGCTTGCCCGTTGATTACCACCCGGCTATTGCCGCTCTGACGATACTTCAACACACCCGCTGTGGACGAAGGGCTCATACGTATCTGACCATTCACCACCAGCGTACCGCCATCCTGCACATCTATTTCGGAAAGGCCACCACCACCATACTCTATGTCGTTGTTGTAGTTTGCCGTACCCGATGTGGGCCCAACATAAACAGTGGCGTTGGCTACCGTTAATTTGCCATGCAAGAAAAGATCGTTAACATGGCTATTGGCGTTGGCAATCAATGTACTTACACCATTAGAGTTTCCTTGCAGATTAACCTCTAGCCCTGCCGTGCCCGGTATGGTAAGGGCTGTGGTGGTGCTAACCGTAAAATCGCGGCGTGGGTTGGAAAGCTGGTAGCTTAGTGTACCATTCTGAAGGGTAAGCCAATTATTGTCTGGGGTAGAAACCATACCCCCCGTAAAGGTAAGCGTGGTGGCTTGGCTGTTGCCTTTATTCACGGTTACTCGACCAAGAATAGTAGCGCTATACCTTTGTGGAGCGGGTGGGTTATTCTGGTCATATAGGGAACTTCCTTGCCCCCCCGTAAAATCAGTATCATTTTCTGTATAAACAACTGCATCGCCATCACCAAAGAAGGTTACTGGTACTGCATTGAAGTTAACATAACTTCTACAATCTACTCCGTTCCTCTGATTGTTACCATAGTTCATAAGGCTACCTCCAATGGCAACACTCTGGCTGGAGTTACTCTCCCATACATTAATTCCTGAGTATTGGCCAACTATAATATCGCCATACACAACCAGGTTCTGCGCTCCGCCTCCATAGCCCCCATACCAGCCAAAAGAGCCTCCCTGTATATCCATATTGCCCAAAATAGTAATGGTCTTTGCAATACGGGGAATACCGCCCGGGTAGTTGCCATTCCACGTGGGGAGGAACCACGAGTCGGCATTCTGCCCCTTAATAGTTAGCGTTCCATAGATCAGCACATCGTGGTTGGCAAAAATAATATTCGAGCCGCCCAACGGGCTAATAGTTAAATTTCCATAGGATGTAGTGCCATTAGGAAGGTAGAAGGTAGTCCCCGGCAAGTCATTTGTAGTATATAAATCGGTGGTCCCCAGATTTTTATTAAAATCGGTGAAATCGCCCGAGGGGAATTCAAAAGTTTCCACAGCACTACTTAAATAGGGTCCCCTATTGCACGCCACCCTAAAAAGCCCATTGCCATTGGGATGCGACGATACCACAGCAAAATTACATCCCGGATTATAGCCTATATCGAGGGAAGCACCCGCCTCTATCCGTAAATTTGCGCAACTTCGTGTATCGGTGTTTGGGTCTGTAAGGTGCGTATTCAGGGTTATCGCATGATCATTTCCAATAATTACAATATCGGCAACACCGGGAACCCTTGATGCTGGAGCTCCGCCATGGCCTGTAGTTGACCAACTTGAAGTAAGTCCCCATCTACCTGATTGTCTGCTATAAAAGGTTTGTGGTGCACCAAACGGGTTGGTTGGATCATCATCACCAGCAGTGAAATCGCCGTCAATATAGTCAACACCCGATAGCCAGGGGCCGTCCATCACATTGGTTGCGGGGTCTATACTAGCCGTGGTGCCACGGCTCCATGTCAATGCAGAATTATCAAATCGGGCGGGTACATATCCTGCTTCAGATACATCGCCTCCCGCAACCACATCGTCCTGCGAGTAGGTGTAGGAGTGACTTACCGAGCCAGGTGCTATACCATCGAAACCCTCAGTTTTAACCCTCCAGTAGTAGGTCAACGACCGATTCTGGGGATCGGTGGCAAAGTGAACCGCTCCCACGGGCACTACGGTAACAGTTCCATAGGCACTTGGGTCGGCCGATAGGCTAATGGTTGCAGGGGTATAATGGGGAGCCGCATGACGTGTGGAGGGAGCACCTATGGGGAATGTGAATGAGTTAGAGGTTACTGAGTACACCTTCGAGACGCCTCCATTACCCACCTGGCCAAGGGTATAGATAAAGCGATTATCGCTGTATCCTGTCACAGAGGCATTAGGTCCTAAAAGTAAATTGTACTCATCCAGATTTAGCCGCTTGTAACCTGTGGCATGGCCCGCAAAATTAAGTATTCCATTAACGGTTATATCATTTTTTAACGTTACATCGGCTGTGCCCGCAGCCGGCTTATTGAGGCGCAGATTAGTAAACACACCTTTTCCGCTTATGGTTTGGGCTGCATCGCCGTTCATCACTAAATAGCCCGAAGTGTTTAAATTTATGCCATTATTCTCCACATGTCCATAACAGTTCACCGACCTTACATAATTAAGAAAAGTTCCTGATAGAATTCTAAGTGAATCATTAATGTTTATTGCCGGCAGACTATTGTATCGAAGTTGAGCCATGTCAGGTTTATTGACAATAAACTTGTGAAAATTTAAAATCAATCCAGTATTATTGGTTATTGTTTGTGTTCCTCCCCCGTTGAATATTGTTCTGTTGTTTCCACTTGTATATGAAGTTGTGGCTGCAATGAAAAAGTTACCTCCAATGGTTACATCCAAATTATTGGCATTAAAATCTCCGGCACTAATAGTAAAATGCGATAGCACGGTCAAAGGGTTGGTTCGAAGCCGTACTTCGGAGCTACCACTTACCCTGTTCACAGTAAGGTTACCCACAGGAGCAGTGGACTCAATGTAATAGTATGCGGGATCTGCAAGGACAGTGCCAGTAGTGGGCACTATCTCAAGGGTGCCTCCCGAAACATTGATATTGCCAGCCGAAGAAACAACCTCAAAGGCCTTCTGCTGAGCACCACCCGTACCCGTCACATCATAAATGGTAATCGTGCCGCCTGACATGGTAAAGACGTTGGAGGCATCGTTAAGGTTGAAAGAACCCACAGCATCACCAAGCGATCCCTCTGTTGCACGGATAGTATTAAGTGTTGATATCGAGAAATCTTTTAAGTCTTCAATAGAACCGTATGCCGTTGGAGTTCGTTGAAAACGGCCCCGTAACAGAAGATGCCCACCGGTTTGGGTATAGGAGGCCAACCCTCCACTCCCACCAGCAGCAGCAGCTCTATACTGCTTTGCATCCACCGTACCGCCATTGATTATAAACTGACCCGAAGCCCAGTCCCAGGTGATAAACCCTCCCGACTCGCGGGTGGAGAAGTAACCATCGTTCACCTGCAGCCTACCCAAAATAGAGAATGAGCTGCATCCACCCTGAGTTATCCCCATAGCTGCATCGTTGAGTGCCGCTACACCGTAGGCGAGGTTTACCTCCTGGTAATTATCGGCGGTGGAAAGCACTACTACCTCGGGACCATCCAGTACTAATGCTCCATTGGCAGGAATGTAAAAATTAGAATTTGGTGTTGCACCATCGCCACAAGTACCCTCTGATAGTGAAGGGATTATGGTTAATCCCTGTAGCACGAGGCTACCGTTTCGGATCCAGAGCGCTTTGCGCAGATTTGGGTTAGCTCCTGCATTGAAACCTCCAGCCGTATTGGCTCCAAAAAGGCGGAAGTAATGGTAATTGGTTGAATAAACGGTAAGCTGGTACGACTGGTCTATCCCCTTATCCACCACTAGGTTGTAAAAATCGGTTGTGCCGTTGCAGGTTACGGTATTGTGCGTGGCACCCATGAAATATACGGTGGCAAAGCCGGTTGTTGCTCCAAGCGAGGTGGAGGGAAATGCATTGTATACGGGGTAGTCTAGATTGGTAAATTTCACGGTACCATTATTGGTAAGGTCGCCATAGAGCACCACCCTGTGCGAATGCTGGTCGTAGTAGTTCAAGAAGGGTGGCGTTCCACCACCTATACCGTATGGATCGGTAGTACTATTTGTAACCCCCGTACCCACCGTGAGCGAGGCGCCACTATTAACGGTTACATCGCCATGTACGGTTAGCTGCCTACGGGCGCTGGTATTATCGTTGATACGAAATGTCCCCGTCTTCACCGTTAAATCGCCATTAAGGGTAAGATTATTCATCTGTGTGGCCGTGATACCTCCGGGCACATTGATACTTAGGTTATTATAAGTGGTCTGTGCGATGGGTAGGTTGAAGTCGGAACTATTGTAATACTCAGTGGTTCCTCCACCAGCTGCAACAAATAGGTTGGAGGTTACCGTTGGGAAATTGGTGGATGACAATCTGAGGGTACCCAGCCCCCTAAACGATTGTATGGTTTGGGTAAAACGGTATCCTCCCATATCAATAATACCCATGGGGTTTATGGTGATATCGAGCCCCGTGGTGGCCACATCGGCGGTGAGCGTTACCGTTCGGCCATCGAGTATCACCACCACATCGCCGTTGCCCGGTACGGCGGGATCTACTAAATGGGTACCCCCTGGGTCGCGTGTCCATGTATCGGCAACATTCCAATTACCCGTTTGGTAACTGTAGTAGGTACCCACTGTACCCGCAGTGAAAGAGTGCGTGCCTGGTGTAGTTATACTTGTGTTGCCGGTTGTGGTAAAACTGTTGCTGCCAAATGATGATGTACCCGTGGGATCGCCCCATGCGCCAGCTTGACGGTACTTTATAAATGTGGGAGCCTCGCCGGCCTCGGGCGATTCGTAGTTAAAAGTAAGGTTTAAAGAGGCTCTGTTGGCACTCGTTTGTATATCCCACACGCGCTGCACATACTTGGGTCCAAGGGCACCCGATTGGGCGGTTCGCATACTTATGGTACCACCCGTACCACCAGACCTAGCATCAATGGTAACGGGGTCGTAGTACCCATCCGATCCAATGGGATAAAGAACAGGTAAACTTAAATTAGCATTCCGTATTACAAAGCCCGTTCCGCTGGTGGCTATCATATTGGTATTGCTAAATGGCACCCCGTCCACAATGCTTGCAGCATTGAGGGTTAGGTTGTTGTTACCAATATCTAATACGCCCGAGTTAAGGGTAAGGCTATTGCTTACGGTGGTATTGGCCTGCAACGCTTTGATACCCCCATTGGATACGGTAAGGTTATAGTATGTGTAGGTGCCAATATTCTGATCGCCTGCACCGTTGTAGTTGACAGTACCAGTATTAGGGCCATTGGTTTGATGCCCCCCTCGTGTTCTAGTGATATAACCGCCAGAAATAGTTCCTCCCGCATTTAATGTTCCATTTCCGGTAAACAGAATATAATTTTGTCTACCATCAGAGGCATTCATGGTTATATCGCCACTCACATTCACAGAGCCAGTACCCGTGATTGAAATATAACAATCTCTAGAAGTGGCTCCAGTATTTGCCATGGTAACAGAGGCGCAATTTAGCGTACCAGAACTTACAGTAATATACTTATTTATATTGTTGGTAGTTGGCGCATTGATGATTATTCCCCCCGTTACATTGAGTGTGTATGCCCCCACGGTTATGTATGAATTGCTATTACCCGAAGCTATCTCAATAGCTCCAATTGGATTTGCTGGGCTTACATTAAGGGTTACATTTTGATTATTCTGTATGGTAACCGTACCCGTACCGGCATATTGGCCGGGATAGCCCTGCGTAGCAGTAGGGGTAGCCCACGTATTTGGCAGTGCATTCAATCTTTGCCAAGTATTTAAAGTGCCCCAGTTACCAGTACCATTAGACCTATAATCCCCCACGCTCTGGGCAAGAGCACTGGGTAGGCTTCCCATTAGGGCTGCAAGGGTTAGCAGGAAAGCTATGGTAAAACGTGTGGGGGGTAAAATTCTCCGTATCATAGTGTATGGCTTTTTTATCGTAGTAACTATATTTTTTTGTAACCTTATATATATGCAAAATTTGCACCACTCAATATATTTTGCTGGTGTTCAGCAAGATGCAGAGTGGTCGTTCCATACATAGGGTGCTGTGTGCCCATTATCGGGCAAATAGCCCCGCAAGTTATGGATATTTTTATCATTTTCGGGCATTTGGCTGCTCCCATTACGGTTTTAACTACTGCTTTGTTTACCAACGTATCATTTATTTTGGTCAATGGCTTTTTTTTGGCTATGAACAATGAAATAAGGAGTATTAAATATTTGTGAAGCGTAAATCGTGAAGCGTAAATCGTTAATCGTGAAACGTTAGTCGTTGTACTTCCCTACCTGGCGTTGACCGTTTTGGTTAATGATTCACAGAGTAGCACAGGGAGCAATACAGAGTGCCACTGAGTCAAAAAAATCTTTGCGTGGCTTTGCTTCTTCGCGGCTCTTTGCGTTACTACTTCTTAGTACCGCGAAGTTACGCCAAGTGCCGCAAAGATGCGCAAAGAACAATAACTCTGCGAAACTTAGCGGAATCTCTGCGTAACTCTGCGGTACTATAGCCCATACCACCAGTCAATTACTCATTGTATTTAACAGCCATTACGAATTCAAGAATAGCCGTCCCGACTCGTCGGGATTACGAATAACCGGATTAGCGAATAGCCGAATAAACGAATTGACTTGTCAATTTTTGTATAGCACGAAAAAAAGCTAACTTTAGCGTCAATAAATAGATTGTTCCATTACACAAATCGCTGTAAATATGTTTAGTAAGGAAATATACACCGAGCGTCGGCTTAAATTGCGGAAAAAGATCCGTACCGGACTTATTCTCATCCCCGGAAACTGCGAGTCGCCCATGAACTACCCTGCCAATACCTATCGCTTCCGCCAGGATAGCAACTTCCTCTACTTCTTTGGTATCGACCTACCCAATCTTGTGGGGGTTATCGATATTGAAGATGGCAAGGATTGCCTTTACGGCAACGACTACGACCTTGACGATGTGATCTGGATGGGCCCGCAGCCCACGGTAAGCGAGTTGGGAGCACAAGTGGGAATCCTTGGTACCCACCCCCTCAAGGAGTTGACATCCACATTGAAAAGGGCCATTAAGCATGGCCGTAAAATTCACTTCCTGCCACCCTATCGTGCCGAGAACATCCTGATGTTAGAGCGATTGTTGGGCATACACCCATCTATGGCATCCCGATACTCGTCGGGCGAACTGGTGAGGGCTGTGGTTGCCCTGCGCAGCATTAAGCAACCCGAGGAGATTGCCGAACTGGACAAGGCTGCTGATGTGGGCTATATGATGCACACCACCGCCATGCGCATGTGCAAACCCGGAGTATCGGAACAGGCAATTACCGGAGCCATCGAAGGAATAGCCGTAGGACAGGGGTATATGCCATCGTTCCCTGTCATTCTCTCGCAGAATGGCGAAACTCTTCACAATCACGACCATTCGCAAATACTTCAGAAAGGTCGTATGCTTTTGGTTGATGCCGGAGCCGAAATCGCATCGCACTATGCCTCCGATTTCACCCGTACATTCCCCGTGGACGGGGTATTCACCCAACGCCAGAAGGATATTTACAATATTGTCCTTCAGGCCAATAACCACGCCTTTTCGCTATGTAAACCCGGGGTTACCTACCAAAGCATCCACCTCGAAGCAGCAAAGGTCATCGCCGCAGGACTGAAAGAGCTGGGAATAATGGTAGGTGATGTGGACGAGGCCGTTGCCAACGGCGCACACGCCATGTTTTTCCCCCACGGACTGGGCCATATGCTGGGTCTCGATGTACACGATATGGAAGATCTGGGTGAAAACAACGTGGGCTACGACGATGAGATATCGCGTATCGACCAGTTTGGAACGGCATACCTACGCCTTGGACGGCGGTTGCAAACCGGTTTTGTTGTTACCAACGAACCGGGAATATACTTTATCCCTGCGCTAATCGAAAAATGGAAGAGCGAAAAAATCAACAGCTCCTTTATCAACTATGATAAAGCCATGGAATACATCGGATTTGGCGGAATTCGTCTTGAAGATGATGTGTTGATTACGGAAAAGGGTCATCGTTTGCTGGGCTCGCAACGCGTTCCCATTACAGTAGAAGAAGTTGAAGCAATAGTTGGAAAAGGATAGTGGAAAGCAGGGGTTTTCTCCTGCTTTTCTTCTACTTCAGCGCAAATTCTCCGTAACCTATCAAATTTTCATCCATAAACAGGCTCACCTGATAAGTACCGGGAACCAATTCTCCATTATTATCGTAGTAAATGCACATTTCCACATCCTCGTTACGGTAGTCAACCTCACGTTTGGCCGAATACACAATTTTTTCGCCTTCATAGTCAAACAAATCGGCATTGGATTTGGCCAATATAAAACCATCGGGGCCCAATATCCTTATGTAAACATAGCGATTTCCGGGCTTTGCAATGGGATTTTCTGATACAATAAAGCAAGTTTGAATCTTGTTCACCCTACGCACCCGGCTAACCTCTTTCCCTCTGGTGTTTGTAGTTTTTATTGTAACATCACGCGCCCTTATTACAGATCCCTTGGCAACGGTTGTGGTTAACTCCTTCTTTTGCTGCTCTAAGTTTTCCACTGTTTTTTGCGAAATGGAGTACTCCTGCCTTACCTTTATATTTTCAGCTATCAATTTTTGATTCAGAGTATTCAACGAATCAATTTCAAAGACCATGTCTTTCATAATGGCCCTCAAAGTTCCCAATTCCCGTTGATACTCCTTTATCTTGGCATAGCTCACTGTTCGCACCTGCTTCAATTCAGCATACAACTTTTCAGCCCGTTGGCGCTCCTCTTCCAACTTCTTTTTAATATTCTCATTATCGGTTTCCAAAACTTCATACTCAATAATTATGTTTCTGAGATTCAGGCTAATGGAATCCTTTTCGGCAATCAGCTGGTTTTGCGTTTCCTGGGCTTGCTGCTTCTCGGTGTAGTAAAGCCATCCCATAACCATTAGCACAAATGCAAACAGCACAATGAGTATCGTAAGGAACATCACTGTTTTATTAACCCTGGGCTTCGAAATATTCGTATTCTCCATATTTTTACTATTATCTTTTTTTGTTTCACAAAAGTAGTAATTAATCTGCTCAAAAATTGAGGCCTTTTATTTATGCATATTCAACTTTTTTATCATTTATTCGTTATACTTTTAGTCCCTACATATTTCTGAAACAGACGACTTTACCATATCTTAATTCTATGTTGACAGGCTGTTGGAAAATTGTTAATTTGGGGTGATGTTATGCTAAAAAAATAATTTGGAAATTCTTTTTGTTTCTCTCTTATATAAAAAAATGTGGTAAATAAAATAGCCGCACGGGAAAAATAAGTAACTTTTTCCAACAGGCTTTTAACCCTTAGGCCATGGATAAATTATCAGAATATTTTCCAAACATTTCCGTTTAACAATTGTTGATAACGAGCAGAAGTGTCTGTTTTTCATTTTTTCTTTGTTGACTAAGGCTGTTTAAAGTTTGTTATCACACTTTTAATTTCGATTTTTGCAATCATTTTCTCTCTTTTTTTTGAAACGTTTTAACAGGATATCATTATCATATGTAAATTTTAATTTTTAAAAAAATAAATGATAATAATATTATGGGTGTTAATAAAAATAATATTGACTTAAAGAACGGATATATTGATATACCCGTTGATCCAAATATTGATTTAGTGGAGGAAATAACCCGATTAAAAAAGGAAAAGAATGCGGTTATACTTGCCCATTACTACCAACAAAGCGAGATTTATGAAGTGGCAGATTACATTGGAGATAGCCTTGGTTTATCACGGCAAGCGGCTGATACTGCTGCTGATGTTATACTTTTTGCAGGTGTAAAATTTATGGCTGAAACAGCCAAAATTCTCTCTCCCCAGAAAACTGTTTTAATACCTGATTTGAATGCAGGATGTACATTAGCTGATAGTTGTCCTCCTGATGAATTTGAGAAGTATGTAAAGAGTAACCCCAATCATATCGTTGTAACATATATAAATACTACAGCTGAAATCAAGGCACTATCGCATGTTTGCTGCACTTCGAGCAATGCAGTTCAAATAGTTGAAAGTTTTCCAAAGGATCAACCCATAATATTTGCACCCGATAGAAACCTGGGAAACTATATAAAAAGTTTAACAAAGCGGGAAAATATGCTTATCTGGGATGGTGCGTGCGATGTACATGAAGAGTTTTCATTGGAAAGAATTTTGGAATTGAAAAAGGAAAACCCCGATGCCTTGATTATAGCACACCCCGAATGTCAAAAAACTATTTTGCTTGTATCCGATTTTATAGGCTCCACTTCAGAACTCTTGAAGTTTGTCCAAAATAATGAAAATAAAAAATTTATTGTGGCAACCGAATGGGGAATCCTTCACCATATGCAAAAATCATGTCCGGATAAGACTTTTATTGCTGCACCACCAAATGATAGTACCTGCGGTTGTTCTGAGTGTTCTTTTATGAAATTGATTACACTTAAAAAGATTTACCTAACTTTAAAGTACAATTTACCAGAGATAACAGTTGAAGAAAAACTATTAGAAAAAGCGCTAAAACCAATTGAGCGAATGCTTGATATTTCAAAAAAATTAAAAATAAAATAATGGAGAGTAATAGTTTTATAAGAGATTTTAGTTTAAACGAATCGGAAAAAGAGATAGAAAAAAAGGTAAGACCGAGCATTTTTAACGATTTTCAGGGGCAGGAAAAAATAGTTGATAATTTAAAGGTATTTGTTAAGGCTGCCAAATTGAGAGGAGAAGCTTTAGATCATGTTCTTTTGCAAGGACCTCCGGGTTTGGGAAAAACCACCCTGGCAAATATTATTTCCAACGAATTAGAAGTAAATTTAAAGGTAACGAGCGGACCAGTACTTGATAAACCTGCCGATTTAGCTGGCTTACTCACAAATTTAGAATCGGGAGATGTATTATTCATTGACGAAATACATAGATTAAGCCCTATAGTAGAGGAGTACCTCTACTCAGCAATGGAAGATTATAAAATAGATATACTTATTGATAAAGGCCCAAGTGCGCGAAGTATTCAGATTACCTTAAACCCATTTACACTTATTGGTGCAACCACACGAAGCGGTTTGCTTACGAGCCCATTACGTGCAAGATTTGGAATAAAAACCCATTTAGAGTATTACGATTCCAATGTTATTGAAAAAATTGTTAAAAGGTCAGCAACTATTTTAAACATAGAAATTTCACAAGATGCTGCCAAAGAAATAGCCTTAAGAAGCAGAGGAACACCAAGAATTGCAAATGCGCTTTTAAGGAGGGTAAGGGATTTTGCTCAGGTAAAAGGCGATGGAACAATTGATATGGCAATTACTACCACTGCTCTCGACGCTTTGAGTATTGACAAGAGAGGGTTGGATGAAATGGATAACAGAATACTATTAACAATAATAAATAAATTCAATGGAGGCCCGGTGGGTTTAAATACTATTGCAACTGCAGTAGGAGAGGATAGTGGGACCATTGAAGAGGTTTACGAACCTTTTTTAATAAAGGAAGGTTTTATAAATAGAACTCCCCGAGGACGAGAAATAACAGTATTAGCTTTAAATCATTTAGGAATAGATAGGAGTGCAAGGCAGGGAAGCTTATTTTAGCCAATTTTTCAAAAGAATGACTTAGCTATTTTTTTTAGCATATTCTTATTTTCCAATTTTATTCGCTTACCAACCAATGAAATATAACCTTCTGACTTTAATTCAGAAAGAAGTCTGATAGCCGATTCAGTTGCTGTGCCAACAATATTTGCCAACTCTTCCCGGGTTAAAATAATATTTAAGTACCCTTCGGGTGAAGTGCCAAACGTTTCTTCCAGCATCAGTAAAATTTCAACAAGACGTTCACGAACATTTTTTTGCGCTATATCCTTAATAAATACATTGGCTTGATCCAACTCTTTGCAAATCATTTTCATTAGTGCAAGAGAGAACTCACCGTTGGTTCGTACAAAATGAAAGATTACCGAAGATGGAATAAAGCAAATTTGGGTTGGTTCAATAACTTGAGCTGTGGTACAGGCAGGTTCATTACTTAAAACCGATCGGTAGCCAATGATACTACCGGGTTTTGCAAAAGTTACTATTTGCTCTTTACCATCGCTACCGGTCTTATATATTTTCAGTACACCTTTGCATACATAGAAAACACCATTAATTCTGCTACCCTCATAATATACAATGTGACCCTTAGAAAAATTCTCTATGGATTTATGAGAATTTAGAAAGGTATTATCCTCTTCGGTTAACGTGTTAAAAATAGAGTTTGGATTTGAAATACAAAAATTACAATCGTCAGCTCCTGTCATGGCAAGAGGATTATTAGTTTGTACTGAATATAATAAACGTTAAAAGAATAAAAACGTTTAATATTTATAAATTTAAGAACTAAAGAGCAGAGCTAAACTGATTTAAAAATCGAACATCGTTTTGAAAATAGTAACGAAGGTCCCTTACTTGGTACTTAAGCATGGCCATTCGTTCAATACCCATTCCAAAAGCAAAACCGGTATAAATATTACTATCAATACCGCTGTATTCCAATACGCTGGGATCTACCATACCACAACCTAAAATCTCCAGCCAGCCGGTGTGCTTGCATACTTCACACCCTTTACCGCCACAAAGATTACAGCTTACATCCATTTCTGCCGATGGTTCAGTAAAAGGAAAAAAAGATGGGCGGAAGCGGGTTTTGACATCCTTGCCAAACATCTCCTGGGCAAAGAAGATAAGAGTTTGCCTAAGATCAGCAAAGGATACATTTTTATCAATGTATAAACCCTCAACCTGATGAAAAATACAGTGTGCACGAGCTGAAATGGCTTCGTTCCTGAATACTCGCCCGGGACATATTACTCTTATGGGCGGTTTTTGACTTTCCATCACCCTGACCTGCACAGAAGATGTATGGGTTCGAAGAATAATGTCAGGGTCTTTAGTTATAAAAAATGTATCCTGCATATCCCTTGCAGGATGGTTCAAAGGGAAATTCAAAGCGCTGAAAACATGCCAATCATCTTCAATTTCAGGCCCGTATGCAACGCTAAAACCTAATTTACTAAATATATCAAATAGTTGATTGTTTACAAGTGTAATGGGATGTAACGAACCTAAAGAGTACGGATAACCGGGAAGGAAAGAATCAAATTTTTTTTCCTGATTTGAACTTTGACTCGATTTACTCTTCAGCGTATTAATTTTTTCGTAAACAAAATTTTTAAGATCATTGATTTGTTTACCTACATCACGCTTTTGGTCATTGGGAATTGTCTGAAAATCAACAAACAATTGAGTAACCAACCCTTTTTTACCAAGCATTTTAACTCGAAAATCCTCAATTTCCTTTATGCTGTTCGAAAAAAAGTTTTCTGCCTCTTTTCGGTAACCCCTAATCTTATCTAACATAAAAAATTTGTTACAAATTATTATTTTGTTACAATAGTGACTTTCATCGGTATATCTTCAACTGGCCTGTCAAACGCTCCGGTTTTAACCGCCGCAATTTTATCAATAACTTCAAGACCTTCTATTACTTCTCCAAAAACTGTATAATCTCCATCAAGATGTGGAGTCCCTCCTACGGTAGTGTAGGCGGCTATTTGATCGTCCGAAAAATTGTAGTTTGGTTTATTGGAAAGTATAAATTCCAAAGTATCTTGTAAACTATTAGCCAAATCTGAATAGTTGGGTTCAATGCCATTTGCAGTTAACCCATCAGATTTTTCTATAATCAAAGAGTATAAAATCTGATTTTTCAAATTATCATTTTTCCTCTTGGCAAGAACTGATAATTCTTCATTAGTAAAAATCTTACCCTGTACAATATAAAATTGCGTACCCGACGAATTCTTTTCCGGATTAACATTATCCCCCATACGAGCAGCTGCTAAGGCTCCCTTTTTATGAAACAGATTCGGACGAAACTCAGCCTGTAAGGTATAGTTAAGCAAAGTAGAATCATTTTTCGAATCAAATTGCGGTTTGGTAGCTGGATCGCCTCCCTGGATCATAAAATTATTAATAACCCTATGAAAAATAGTGCCATTATATATACCCGAATTTGCGAGTTTTATAAAATTATCCCTATGTATGGGTGTTTCGTTATATAGTTTTATTTTAATAGTCCCGTAGCTGGTTTCTATGAGGACAATAGGCTCTTCTGCATTTTCTTTAGACACTTTTTCATGGCTACTGCTACATGCGAATAAAAGAAAACCAGAGAAGAATAATAGAAAACAATAGCGTAATTTTTTCATGATATTAAAATTTAAAATAATTGGTAAAATTAGCTATAACCAATATTATAGAGAACTATAATACCTATTTTTGTTAAATTATTTAAGTTCCCGATGTTACTAAAGATGCCTTTATTACAGTAAAGAAAAACGCCTTAAAAGATTAGGAATAATTAATGCATTATCTAAAAAAACTAGCAGGTCAAACAGCAATTTACGGTCTGAGTAGCGTCGTTCCGCGATTGCTAAACTATTTCTTAGTACCACTTTATACAAGGGTTTTCCTTCCTGAAGAATATGGTATTGTTACAGAGATGTATGCATACATAGGCTTCCTTTTGGTATTTCTAACATTTGGTATGGAAACAGGTTATTTCCGTTTTGCAGGAAAAGAAAAAGATGATCGAACAGTTTATTCTACAGCTTTTTATAGTTTGCTTACTACAAGTACTATATTCATTGTAATTATCTCCTTGTTTGCAAAACATATTGTTAATGCTTTAGGTTATAGCAATAATCCGGAATATCTAATATTAATAAGCGTAATCGTAGGATTAGATGCATTCTGCGCAATCCCTTTTGCCAGGTTACGTCTGCAAAATAAAGCTTTAACATTTTCTGTTATAAAAATTATCAGTGTATTGGTAAATGTTTTACTCAACCTTTTTTTCCTTACCATTTTACCGAAATACTCCTTTTTTAATGAATATTTTCCCGGTGCTCAAAACCTGGGAATAACATATGTTTTCATAAGCAATGTTATAAGCAGTGTAGTAACAACGTTACTTCTATTGTTTTTTGTAAATGGATTCCCTCCCTTTTTAAAATTTGAAAAATTAAAACCATTGATTATATATTCTTTGCCACTATTGATAAGTGGATTGGGGGGAACAACAAATGAAACATTTGACAGAATATTTATAAAATATTTGGTTCCGGAAGAGAGTAATCCATTATATCAATTAGGTATATATGGTTCCAATGTAAAGTTGGCAGTGCTTATGGTGCTTTTTATTCAAATGTACAGATATGCAGCGGAGCCTTTCTTTTTCGCCAATGTTGATAGAAAAGATTCTCCTGAAATTTATGCCAATATGTTAAAATATTTCGTAGCCTTTACTTTACTAATTTTTCTTGGAGTAGCATTATTTACAGATATTTTCAAATATTTAGTGGGAAGAAATTTCAGGGAGGGCTTAGACGTTGTACCAATTTTATTGATGGCAAATCTATTATATGGAATTTTTTTCAATTTAAGTATCTGGTATAAGGTTACAAATAAAACATGGTACGGTATTTATTATACTTTTGCCGGAGCTGCAGTAACTATTTTAATGAATATAATACTCATTCCCAAAATAGGTTTTTATGGCGCTGCTGTTGCTCGTTTGGCTTGCTATAGTTTAATGTGCATTTTATGCCTTATAGGAGGAAATAGGCATTTCCCAATACCATATGAAGGAAAGAAAATATTAATCTACATAGGGTTAGCACTTTTAATATTCATTATATGCTTTTTTACACCCATTACATCGATTTTTTACAAGTATCTTTTACGGATTGTTTTAATAGGGTTATTTATATTATTCTTTTTGAATAATGAGAAGATTTTACCGAAGGTTTTAAAGAAAAAAGTATAGCATGCGGATAAAAATTTTAAACAGATCAAAACACGGCTTACCTCAGTATACTACTGAATTAAGTGCCGGATTAGATTTAAGAGCAAATATTGATGAGTCAATTATTCTCGAACCGCTTCAAAGAACTTTAGTGCCAACAGGTATATATATAGAATTGCCAAAGGGTTACGAAGCCCAAATACGACCCCGAAGTGGATTGGCTTTAAAAAAAGGTATAACCGTACTAAATACTCCCGGAACTATTGATGCAGACTATAGAGGAGAGATCGGAGTGATTTTAATTAATCTCAGCAATACAAATGTTGAAATTATTGATGGCGAAAGAATTTGCCAAATGATTATTGCAAAACATGAATCGATTGAATGGCATGAGGTTGATGAATTAAATATAACCAAAAGGGGAGATGGAGGATTTGGTCATACCGGAAGTTCTTAGATACTTTTAGCAAATGAAAAAAAAAGCATATTTATACATTTTCTTGTTAGTAAAATTTTGTATAAGTTGTCAGGTTACTAAAAATAGTATTAAAAGTAACTATTTAAAAACTGTTGGCCCTTACTATTATTACTATGAAGGAATTTTAAATAGAATTTACAATAGACCCGAACAGGCAATAGAATATTTAAAAAAATCTTTACAATTTGACAATTCAAATAGTGCAGCGTATTATGAAATAGCCCTGTGCCTGTCTGCTATTAATAATTACGATGAATCAATATTGTATTTAAATCGGGCAATCGATTTAGATAGCACAAATATATATTATAGAAATTTTCTTGGTATTCTTCTATTATCAACCGGAAGACTGGACGCAGCGTTGGATAATCAAAAATATTTAATAGAAAAAAAGCCGGAAAATCTAAACTATGCAATAAACTATGCCATTTTATTGAACGAGAATAACAAAAATGATGAAGCAATTGAGGTATTAAATAAAATAAAATCAGAAAATACTTTTATACCAAAGGTATCAGAAACATTAGCTCAAATTTATATCGCAATAAATAAATTGGATAAAGCCCAGGAAGAAATTACCAATCTCAAAAATTTTGCACCGGACAACCCTTTATACCTAATATATGAAAGTAACGTTTTCTTTAACTTAGGTAATGACAGTTTAGGTTTTGAAAGACTAAATGAAGCCATACAGCTTTCACCTGATTTAACATTTCCCTTAATAGAACTTTATAGAAAACAATTTGAATTCGGATTATTTAAAGAATCTCTAAATACACTAATTAAAATTTTTAACTGTCAAGTCATTTCAGATTTAGATAAGGTACAACTTTTTTACCCAATTCTTTTTGAGAGATATTTATACAATAATTATCCAAATACTATCGATAGTCTAATTTACAGCCTTACAGAACAATATAAATCATCCATCGCTGTATCTGAATTAGCTTTAGAACATTTTTATAGAAGAGCTGATTTAGAGCAATCAAGATTTTATTTAAATAAACTTTTATTAATGGATGAGATGAATCCATCTCGCCATGAAAAATTAATTTCTTTTGAATATTCTTTAAAAAATTATGCAAAAGTTATTGAATTGTCTGAAATTGCCATTAAACTATTTCCCCAAATGCAAAATTTTTATATTATTAATGCTTTAACAAATAATGAATTAGGAAATTTAAGTCAGTCAATAGTAGTTTTAAAAGAAGCAACAAAAAGAATAACTGACGTAAATGATTTATCAGATATTTACGGCACACTAGGAGATTTTTATTATCAGAATAAAAATGAAAATAAAGCCTTCAAGTGCTACAAAAAAAGTTTAAGGTATAATAAAAACAACACCCGAATACTCAATAACTACAGCTATTATTTATCGGTAAAAGGAAAAAAATTAGATTTAGCTTTAAATATGAGCAATAAAGCTGTTGAATTGGAACCGGATAATAGCACATATTTAGATACAAAGGGTTGGGTTTTATACAAATTAAAGAGATATTCAGAAGCAAAAGATATTTTAAAAAGTGCTGTTTCAAAAGATATAACCAATAGTGCAGTTATTTATGAGCATTATGGAGATGCTTTATACATGGTTGGAAATCCTGATGGCGCTTTTATTTACTGGATTAAAGCCAAAGAAATGGGAGGATCAGGTAAAGCTCTTGAAGAGAAAATAAAAACAGGGAAATTATTTAAATAATTTATTATTCATGGCCATAAAATCAATACATAAAAACTTAATAATATTAACCCTTTTAATTATTAATATTCCTTGCTTTTCGCAAACTATTCAGGAATTGGAGGAAAAAAGAAAAAAAACAGAGCAGGAAATTGAATTAACTAATAACAGATTAACTGAAACCCAGAAGAAAAGAGCAGAAAATATTAGTCAACTGAATACCTTAAAAAAACAATTGGATTTGAGGAAAAATCTAATTTCAGATTATGATAAGCAAATGAAATTAATCAACGAAGAAATTGAAGACAAGGAACTAATTATAAGTGGATTACAAAAAGATGTTTTAAATCTAAAAAAAGAATATGCAAAACTTATTCAATTTGCTTGGCGGAATAAATCGCAGATGCATATTTTACTATTTATTTTTTCTTCAGACGATTTCAATCAGGCCTATAAAAGAAATAAATTTTATCAGCAACTTTTAAAATTCAGAGAAACTCAAGGAAAGGAAATTGTTGCTACACAAAAAATTTTAGAAAGCGAAATTATATCACTTACACAACAACAGGAAAAAATCAAAGAATTAAAAATTGAAAAAGGTTTTGAAGTGTCTAAATTAAAAAAAGAAGAAAACTTCTATACGCAAAATGTAAAATCTCTTCAAAAGGAAGAGAAAAAGCTAAGAAAAGAAATAGAAGAAAGAAAAAAATCTATGGAGGCAATCGAAAAGATAATAAAAGATTTAATAGCCGAAGAGGCAAGAAAAACGTCAGAATTAAATAGAGTAAGAGATGCTCGTTACATACGAATTACTGATGGATTTAAAGGCAATAAAGGAAAAATGCCTTGGCCAACAACGTCAGGTATAATAATTAGCGAATTTGGCGAACATTTTCACCCGGTTTTAAAAGAGGTTAAAATTCGTAACAATGGAATTGATATTGGTACCGAACCAAATTCAGAAGTTAAATCAATTTTTGAAGGAGAAGTAACGAAAGTTGTAAGTATTCCGGGGTCCAATATTGCAGTTATTATAAGACATGGTGATTATCTTTCTGTTTATTCAAATTTAGTAAAGGTCAAAGTTAAGGTAGGAGATAACGTAAAAACTTCGCAGGTCATAGGGGAGGCTTATACAGAGAAAGGTAGTAAACAGGGAATAATAAATTTACAAATTTGGCAAGAAAACATAATTCAAAATCCAAAACATTGGATTTTACCATAAATTCTTTATTTTAAAAAACAATAAATTTTTAAAATCGAAACATTATAACTAAAATACAGTATAACAAGCGTGAATTTCATATACTTTGTACATGGAAAAAAGAATTAGTATTGAATCAAAACTCGATAATATAAGTCAGGTAGAAAAATTAGTTGATGAGATATCCGATCAGTGTAATCTATCAGCAGATTTATATGGCAAAGTATTAATAGCAACGATAGAAGCTGTAAATAATTCTATTGTTCATGGAAACAAATTTGATAAGGAAAAGTTAGTTCATATTTCATTTCTATTACAAAAATCAACGATACATATTTTTATTAAAGATGAAGGACCTGGATTCAATTATCATAATATACCAGATCCAACTAAACCGGAAAATTTAGAAAATGTATCAGGACGAGGTGTTTTTCTTATGCGAAACCTTGCAGATGAAATAGTTTTTAATGATAATGGATCACAGGTAGAACTCATTTTTAAAATTGTAGAATAAACTGTGCCGATTAATTTTTATAATTCAAATATTGAATTTCGTTTAAGGGAAATAAAAGTAATAAAAAAATGGATTGAAAAAGTCATATTATTACATGGATATCAAGTAGAAAATTTATCCATAATTTTTTGTTCAGAAGAAGAAATAGTTAGAATCAACTCTGAATTTCTAAAACATAATTACCCAACTGATATAATAACTTTTTCCTATTCACAGGAAAAATCTATTGAAGCAGAACTTTATATCGCATTAAGCGTTGTAAAATGTAATTCCAAAATTTTTAATCAAACCTTCAAAAATGAGTTAGAAAGAGTAATAATACATGGTGTTTTACATTTATTAGGTTATAATGACAAAACCAGAGCACAGAGGAAAGTAATGAGAGAAGCAGAGGATAAGTATTTGAAACTTTTACACGAAAATGTTACAGGAATATGATATAATAGTTGTTGGTGGAGGACATGCAGGATGTGAGGCCGCTGCTGCTGCTGCTAATATGGGTTCAAAGGTTTTACTTATTTCCATGGACCTTACCAAATTAGCTCAGTTGAGTTGCAATCCTGCTATGGGTGGAATTGCTAAAGGACAAATATTGAGGGAGATAGATGCTTTAGGAGGTTTGTCTGCTTTAGTTACAGATAAATCAACTATTCAGTTTCGAATGTTAAATAAATCAAAAGGGCCAGCAATGTGGAGTCCCAGGGCTCAATGCGATAGATTTATTTTTACAAAAGTATGGCGTGATGAAATAGAAAAAATAAGTAACTTAAGTTTATGGCAGGATAATGTGACATCTCTCTTATTTAAAGGAAAGAGGGTAGTAGGCGTAAGAACTAAGTTAGGTATTGAAATATATTCAAAATCAGTAATTCTAACCAATGGAACATTCCTCTCTGGCTTAATTCATGTCGGCGAAGTCAGTTTTGAAGGCGGAAGAATGGGTGAACAAAATTCAATAGGAATAACAGAGCAGCTAAAAACTTTAGGTTTTAATAATGGCAGGATGAAAACAGGAACACCAATTAGAATTGATGGCCGAACTGTTGATTATAGTAAACTATTGGAGCAAAAAAGTGATGAAGAAATAAAATTTTTTTCGTACCTGACCACAGAAAAGAATAATTTAAAACAGAAAAGTTGTTTTATAGCTAATACTGATAAAAAAGTACATGAAATTCTAAAAACCGGTTTTGATTTTAGTCCATTGCTAAAAGGAAAAATTAAGGGAATAGGACCACGATATTGTCCCAGCATAGAAGACAAATTAAGAACATTTGCTGAAAAGGATTCGCATCACCTTTTTCTCGAACCGGAAGGAGAGGATACTTATGAAATGTATTTAAACGGTTTTAGTTCATCATTACCGGCAGACATACAGTATAAAGCACTAAAAGCAGTCAGTGGCTTTGAAAATGTTCATATTTTACGGCCCGGATATGCAATAGAGTATGATTATTTTGATCCGACACAGTTAAAACCAAGTTTAGAGACAAAATTAATTAACAATTTATACTTTGCTGGTCAGATAAACGGAACGACAGGATACGAAGAGGCTGCAGCCCAAGGCTTAATGGCAGGAATAAATGCGCACAACAAATTAAATGGGAAACCACTATTTTCTTTAAATAGGAAACAGGCATATATAGGAGTTCTAATAGACGACTTAATAACCAAAGGAGTGGATGAACCCTATCGAATGTTTACAAGTAGATCAGAACACAGAGTATTGCTCAGGCAGGATAACGCTGATGAACGTTTAACTGAAATAGGAAAAAATATTGGGCTTGTAACGCAAGAAAGATATAATGTTTATTTAAATAAAAGTAAATTGGTAAATGATCTATTAAATTATATAATTAAAACAAGTATAAAACCAAAAGAGATTAACACCTATCTCACAAGTATAAAATCTCAGCCAATTAAACAATCAAAAAAATTGAAAGAGATAATTATAAGACCAGAAATTTTCTTAAACGAAATTAAAATTGATAATCAAAAAGTGAGCGATTATATTAATTCAATGAAAAGTTTAGGAAACGATATTTTAGAATCAGTTGAGATAAAAATAAAATATGAGGGATATATCGAAAGAGAAACTCTAATAGCAGATAAAATTAATAGATTGGACCACATAAAAATTAATGGTACTTTTAATTATAACCTAATAAATTCCATAAGCACAGAAGCAAGGCAAAAATTAGAAAAAATAAAACCGGAGACCATTGGACAGGCACGAAGAATTCCTGGTGTTTCGCCCAACGACATAAATATCCTTTTAACATATCTTGGCAGATAAAGTTCCACGTGAAACAAAAAGTTTAAGTAAAAAGATGTTTCACGTGAAACACAATATCGTCTTAATGAATATTTAATCGATATCGCTTAATCTATATTATTATTACCTTGCGACAGGAAATCTATACATCTAGACTCAATGCGCATAATTTTTAAAAAGTGGTAGTCAAACAATATTAAATATGAACAAGGAACAGTTTATTATAAAAGGTGTAGTGGTTGACCCTTTAAAAAAAACCATTGAGGGAGGAAGAATAATTATTGACAATGGGAAAATAACAGCCATCGAGCATGATTCGTCCATTACTCAACCATTTATTCTCCCAGGTTTTGTCGATTCGCATATACACATCGAAAGCTCTATGCTAATCCCAAGTCAATTCGCTAAAATGGCATTAGCGCATGGAACCATTGCTGTAATGTGTGATCCTCACGAGGTGGCTAATGTGGCAGGTATTGATGGTATAAATTATATGCTAAACGATGCCAAACAGTCTCCGCTTAAATTTTTCTTTGGAGTTCCTTCGTGCGTTCCTGCGTCGCCACAGGAAAAAAGCGGGGCGGTAATCAATTCCAAAGATGTAGAAGATTTGTTAAGCAAGAATGATTTTCTGTTTCTTGCAGAAATGATGAATTTTCCCGGCGTTATTTATGATGATCCGGAAGTACAAAAAAAAATAAACGCAGCCATAAAAATTAACAAACCTGTAGATGGTCACGCACCAGGCCTGTCGGGAGAAGGATTGAAGAAGTATATAGATAAAGGTATAACAACCGATCACGAATGTAGTACGTTGCTCGAAGCAGAAGAAAAGATAGCGCTGGGAATGAAAATACTTATTCGAGAGGGAAGTGCAGCAAAAAATTTCGATAATCTTATCCCGCTTATTGAAAATTATCCACAGTCGGTTATGTTTTGTACTGACGATTGTCATCCCGACTATTTAGAAAAAGGACATATCAATAGGATGGTAGATAGAGCCATAGGCCTTGGATATAACCTATTCAATGTTATTAAAGCAGCATCAATAAATCCCATTAAGCATTACAATTTGCCATTGGGTATGTTGCAAGTAAATGACTCAGCCGATTTTGTAATAGTTGAAGATTTAACCCATTTTAAAGTTTTAGACACATACATAGAAGGCAGATCAATGGTAGAAGAATTAAAAACCAAAAATATAATACCGGAAACGATCAAACCCCGCTATGCTTTTAGGGAAAAACCCATAGTAAAAGAGGATTTAAAAGTAATTAGTTCCGGGAACAGAATTAATGTGATTCAGGCCATTGATGGCGATTTGATAACCGATTGGCTAATCATGGAAACACCTGCTCCGGCAGAAAGCGAAATAATTGCACAGCCCGAGAATGATTTATTAAAAATAGTATTACTCGATAGATATTCAGAAGAAAAACCTGTGGTAGGCTTTATAAAAGGATTTAATCTTAAACAGGGAGCAATGGCTGCCAGCATAGCTCACGATAGCCATCATTTAATTAGCATTGGGGGTAATGACCAGGATATCGTAGACGCTGTGAACTGGATAGTAGAGCAAAGAGGAGGAATCTGTTTTACAAACAGAGGCGAAACAAACGGCATCCCTTTGAATTATTTTGGTTTGATGGGTGATGCTGAAGGAATGAAGATGAGCGCAGATTACTCTGCCCTAAATCATCTGGTAAAAAGATCCGGATGTAGTTTAAGTGCGCCTTTCATGACCCTTTCGTTTATGGGACTTACCGTTATACCCAAGTTAAAGATCAATCACAACGGGCTGTTTGACGGGATTAATTTCAAAAATGTACCCTTATTTGTTAACTTCTGAGTTGTTACTTCATGGCGTTTTTTAATAAACTTAAGTTTAACCGGTCTGTTATATTTATAACTATTTTATGCATCGGCCAGTTCAGCATATATTAGGAGAGCTACCCAATAAACCCGGCGTTTATCAATTCGTAAATGCTCAGGGCGAGGTTATTTATGTCGGAAAGGCCAAAGATTTAAAAAAAAGAGTATCGTCGTATTTCAATAAAAAAAATTACGCCAATGCAAAATTGAGGGTAATGGTGTTGCGCGTAGCCGATATAAAATATATACTTGTTGACACAGAGAATGATGCCTTGCTATTAGAAAACAATTTAATTAAGAAGTTGAAGCCAAGGTATAATGTAATGCTGAAAGACGATAAAACCTATCCCTGGATCTGCATTAAAAACGAACCCTTTCCAAGAGTCTTTACCACCCGAAGAATTATTAACGACGGAAGCCGATATTTTGGACCATATACTTCAGTAGTGCTGATGAAAACAGTGCTCGATCTTATTCGATCCATATACCCGTTACGTAATTGTAACCTTTCACTTACTCAAGAAAACATCAAATCCGGACGCTTTAAATCATGCCTCGAGTATCAAATAGGCAACTGCCTGGCACCATGTATAAATAATCAAACTGAAGAGGATTATAATAAGAATATTGAATCAATAATAGAGATATTAAATGGCAATGTCAATAAAATCAGCCAGGTATTAAAAGAACAGATGAAAAAAAGTGCCAAAGAGTTTAAGTTTGAGCAGGCACAAATGTTTAAAGATAAGTTGGATATTCTCAAGCGATACCAGGCCAAATCCACCATAGTTAACCCCAGACTCAACGATTTGGATGTTTTTTCCATTGCTAGTGAAGTAAGTTTCGCCTGTGTAAACTATCTAAAGATTATTAAAGGCGCTGTGGTTCAGCTATATAACTTAGAAATCAAGAAAATAATCAACGAAACCGATGATGAACTGTTGGGATTTGCTATTTCCGAAATACGCCGGCGTTTTAGCAGTAAATCAAAGGAAATAGTGGTTTCACTAATGCCCGATTTTACCATTGAGGGATGCAAGTACAGCATCCCGGTTAGAGGGGACAAGGCAAAGCTTATCGATTTGTCTAAAAGAAACTCAAAGGCTTACGTTGCAGATAAGTTGAGCAGGTTAAATAATGGTATCCAAAAAGGTAAGACACATAGGATTCTTTCGGCCTTAAAAAACGATTTAAAACTTCCCGTTTTTCCCAAGCACATTGAATGCTTCGATAACTCGAACCTCCAGGGTACAAACCCGGTGGCCGTATGCATTGTCTTTCGAAATGCGCTCCCCTCAAAGAAAGAGTACCGACATTACAATATAAAATCTGTAGTAGGGCCCGACGATTACGCTTCCATGGAAGAGGTTGTGTACAGAAGATACAATCGAATTTTGGAACATCAGGAGCCTTTGCCTCAATTGATAATAATTGATGGGGGCAAGGGACAGCTCCATTCGGCTTTAAAAAGCATAAAAAAACTGGGAATTCAAGATGAGGTGCGTTTAATTGGAATAGCTGAGCGGCTGGAAGAGATTTTTTTTCCTGACGAACCCCTCCCTCTTTACCTTAATAAAACATCTGAATCTCTTAAGGTAATACAAAACGCCAGAAATGAGGCACATAGGTTTGGATTGGGTTTTCACCGCAAAAAAAGGGAAAAAGAAGTAAAAAGTTCAGTGCTAGAAGATATCTCCGGCATTGGCCCAAAAACGATTGAGGTTTTGTATGCTAACTTTAAAAGTTATGATAGAATAGTTCATGCAAGTCTAAGCGAACTAATAAAAATAATATCACCTCACAAGGCCAATATAGTTTTTTCCCATTTTCATCCTGAATAATTATAACTTTTTATTAATTATTAATTTTCTGAATAATAGCGTTATGGGCTTTGTATTATGCAGAGTCTAAAGCCAAAGTGCAATAAAATTTACATTTGAATTTCTACAGTTAGGTTTAATTGTTATTTTTAGGGCTTGAACTAAACTCATTATTCACCAAATTTTTTGCCTATGAATAGATAATTTTTTTCAACACAAAACAAGACAAATTTTTTAATTAAACTATTATTAACTAACACGAAACGAGTATGAAAAAATTCACAATGCTTTTAAGTTTTGTACTGGTGGCTGTTTTTGCCTTTGGGCAGGATCAGGATGAACTCCGCAGGGTCCATGCACAGAGGGAGGCGCTGCTCCAAAAGGAGTTGCAGCAGAGCCAAAGCGTAAGGCAGATTAAGGACCTGAATCACCTGCCCACGCGCGCCATCGAATGCATGCCCGAGGCAACCTACTCCAACCCCCCGGTTGATTTCGAAACCGGGACGAACTCAAGTGTGGATGCTGGATACCGTGTAGCGCACAGGGTAGAAGGATTCGATAGCCCCATCAGCGCCATCCGCATCTTCGGCATTCAGGCCCTTTTCAGCGGAGGCTGGAGCCCGGCCAACGGGGTTGACCCCCTGAACTTTGAGGTGAAATTCTACAACGACAACGGGGGTACCGTTGGCAGCGAAATCACCGCTGCAGCCCAAACGGTCGCACTGAACCATGTCAACACGGGCGAAACGTTTGCGACCAGCTACATCGTTTACCACTGGGACTTCGTTCCCGAATCGCCCATTACCGGGCTTCCCTCAACCTTCTGGGTGAGCTTTGCCAATACCGATGCCAACGCCTGGTTCCTCTGGATCGACCAGCCCGGAGGCTTAGGCTCCGGCATGCAGTACACGGAAGAAGATGGTACATGGGACTACACCGACTACGGGTGCGGCATATGCCTCGTTCCCCAGCTGGCTGAACCCGAAGCCCCCGAGGCACCCACCAGCTTCCGTGCCGTACCGGCCGATCTGGGGGTTGTGTACGCCGATATCTTCTGGACGAACCCCTCCAAAACCGTTGCCGGCGACGAGCTGACCGAGCTTACCTCGGTATCGCTCTTCCTGAGCGGGGAGGAGGATCCCATCTACGTCAACGATTCTCCTGTCATCGGAGGTGAGGATACCTTTGCCTTCACGGGTACCGATGTGGGCATGTACACCTTCTCCATCTACGGTACCAACTCGGCAGGGGATGGCCTAACGGCTGGTCTCAGCGTATGGCTTGGCCCCGATGCTCCGGCAGCTCCCACCAACGTGCTGCTGACAGGCATAGCCAACGGTGGACAGATCACCTGGACGGCCCCCAGCAAGGGTATCCACGGGGGGTATATCAACCCGGCCGACACCAAGTATAAGATCGTGCGCATGCCGGGTGCCGTTGTGGTAGCCGATGAGTATGAAGGTACGTCCTACACCGATATTTTCAACCCCAGCGTAGGTAACTACTACTACACGGTAACCGCCAGCAATGAGGTAGGCGAGGGTGGAACGGGCACTTCCAACGTAGCCCTTCTGGGCGCCGAGGGCATACTGCTGTACGAACCATTCACCGGTATTGCCGTCGGACAGCTGCCCGCCGGCTGGACGGTGGTTGGATTGGGCACCACCAACTGGAGCGTTCAGAACAGCAATAGCGCCGGTGGAACCGCTCCCGAGCTAAGGCTATCCTGGAGTCCTTCGTTCAACGGGGTCAGCAGGCTGGTAACCCACACCTTTGGTACCGACGGACGCGAGGAGCTGAGGCTGAAATTCAGGCATTACCTGAACAACTTTGCCGTAACCGGTCAAACCCTGGCCATACAGGCATCGTTTGACAACGGGGACTGGGTAGATGTTTGGACCCATACCGTGGCCGGCAGCCTGCCCGCACAGCAAGTTGTAGCCTACTTCGATGTTCCCGCAGGGGCAACTACCATGAAATTGTGCTTCAAATACCAGGGCGATTCTTATCAGATCAACTACTGGTACATCGATGACGTTGTTGTAGAGCCGGTGGTTGACAACGACCTGGCAGCCATTTCGCTGGCCGGTAGCGCAACGCCCACCGTTGGAATGGATTTCAACTACACCGTTACCATTCAGAATTCCGGAACGGCCACGCAGAGCAACTACACCGTGAAGCTGATGAAGCAGGGTGGAGTTGAGCTGGCCTCTGTGGATGGGGAGGAAATTGCCTTTGCAGAGATTCAGCAGTACGTATTGACCTGGACACCCTCGGCAGCCGACGAAGGCCCCATATCGATTTACGGATTTATTGACTTTGAGGATGACGAGATACAGGGCAATAACCAAACCGCGCTTAAGCCCATTGTTGTTCAGCCTGAAGGAACGGTAGTTGCCACCATTGGTGAGGGTGATCTGAATCTGTATATGCCCTTTAATATGCTATATACACATAGCATTGCTCAAACCCTCTATTACCCTGAGGAAATCGGTATAGATGGCGGTATCATTACAGGACTTCAGTACACCAATAATTTCAATGAACCTTACGACAACCGTCAAATCAAGATCTGGATTGGGGAAACCGAGTTACCTAACCTTGCAGATAGTTGGGTTGATCCTTCCACTCTGCAGCTGGTTTATGACGGAACATACGACTTCCCCTCAGGTAACAATGATATCTTCATTGCGCTAGATGATTTCTATGCATACGGAGGTGGAACTCTGGTAATTTATACATGGAGGACTGACAATGGATGGTCTGGTTCGAAGTACTTCAAGGGTAGCACCAGCGCGGGCTCTAATCGTTCTCGCCGTGCACAGCAAGATACTGCCCCCTATGACCCCATGAATCCTCCCTCTGTCACGGCTAACCATGATTACCCGAACATTAAGATCTTCTTCTCCACAGCGGGCCTGGGTGCATTGGAAGGTACCGTTACCGACGGAACAGATCCATTGGAGGGTGCGCTTGTCAAGGTTTTGGGAACCAACTTCAAGACGTACAGCGGGGCCGATGGTACTTATAGCTTCCCCTTCATCCTTGCCGATACCTATGATGTAGAGTTCAGCCTACACGGATACTTCACGTACGTAGAGGAGGATGTGGTCATTGAAGCTGACGAAACCACTAATCTGGATGTTGAACTGGATGCTATTCCTCAGTACACCGTTAACGGTACAGTAATGGGCAACGACGGCATTGTTATAGTTGGGGGCACGGTTAATTTGACGGGCTACGAAGATTACTCTGCAGTAACAAACGCTGAAGGTGAGTTTACTATAGCTAATGTTTACGAAGGAACCTATACAGTTTCCGTATCGGTTATTGGTTATGATCCTTATGTTGAGGAAGCCGATGTAGACGATGATACCACTCTGGAGATCTTGCTCATCGAAATCATTGTTCCTCCATTTGGTCTTGTTTTGGAGGAGACCGAAAATCCGGACGAGATACTTTTCAGCTGGAATAACATCCTGGGCACAGAGATGTTCGAAGACTTCGAGGGTGGAGTACTACCTTCCGGATGGTCACAGATACAGAATAACTACGACCAAAGCGGACCTTCACCGGGTACGTGGACGGTTACTAGTTACTCATCTACCACATTTGCCCCATTTGGCACATACCATGTGGGCTTATGGTGGTCTTATAGTCATCAGGACGAGTGGCTTATCACTCCGGAGTTGAACATTGGACCTACCTATGAGCTCGAGTTCTGGTCTGCTGTTTACTTTGGTTCAACCTATGGTGATCACTACTACGTGAAGATATCCACAGATGGCGGAAATACATGGACTGTTATTTGGGATGCCTCCACTCTGTACGGAGGATGGAACTACTACAATACGCCCATTGTTATCGATCTTGCGGCGTACGTAGGTCAAGATGTACATTTTGCTTTCCATGCTGAGGATCCTCCAAGCAATGATGGATTGTGGTATGTATGGTTCTTAGACAATATTTCCCTTGGACCTGAAGGAGCAAAAAATACTTTGGATTTTGCCAACTTCTATCGTTACAGTGGCAATGGACAGGGTAACTATTCCGATATTGCCGATGTTATTTCAAAAGATGGAGAAACATTGGTAATGCCGGGCGTTCCTGCTAAGGCTAAGTCGTTAGTTGGTTACAACGTATATCTTGATGGTAACCTGTTAACTGAGGAACCAATAGCCGAGGAAGAATACCTGTTAACCGATTTATTGTATGGGGATCACATTGCCGGAGTTCAATCGGTATATACAACCGGCGAAAGTGAAATCGTGACCATATTATTCTCCATCCCCGGTCCTCCAGTCTATACAGTGACCTTTACTGTATTTGATGTTAAAACCGAAGAAGCTCTTGAGGGCGTTGAAATTACCATTGATACTGAAGTAATCACAACCAATGCCGATGGTATTGCCACCATTGAATTGCCCGATGGTCCATATAGCTACACAGCAGATGCCGGTGAAGGGTATGAAGTCTTTACGGGTGAATTCACTGTGGAGGGCGAAGATCTTGCCATTACAGTGCCAATGGATCCTGTCGGAATAACTCCGAATGTACTTGCATCGCTCTCGGTTTACCCCAATCCCTTTGGTAACAGCATAATGCTTAATAATGCCCAAAGGGTGTGCCGCTTGACTGTTAATAATATCATAGGTCAAAAAGTACTGGAGCTGAATCTTTCCGGTGCAGAACTGGTAACCATTCCCACAGAAGGATTAAGACGGGGTATCTACCTGATGGTATTCGAGGCGGAAAACGGGGAGCGGATAGTGAAGAAGATGATTAAAGAGTAAACAAAACTCATTCTTAGAATTATGTGTAAAAGCCGCTTTTTAAAGCGGCTTTTACACATAATACTGTGATATAGATTAGTTTTCATAGTTTACTTTTTATTTTATCCTTTTAAATACTATAAAAAATATGAGTGAATCTCAAAAAATGCTTAATTTAGTCTCATATTTAAATACAAGTACTGGAAGTTTCCCTAAGTTCTAAATTGGGTATAGATTATTCTTTTAAATATTAATCTAAAACAGCAATCATGAGAAAACACCTAAAAACATTACTACTTGGACTAATTATTATTTTACTGTATAGTCCATTTGGGGCTTCTCAACAAAACAGTGAATGCCCTGCTAAGAAAGATAAGGGGTCACAATTAATAGACGTTGAGCAATCCACTCCAACCACATTCAACCAGACGAAAGATGGTGAAGGTGAATGGATCCACTGGGATGATGGTACATTGGCCTCAGGAGTTGGCTACAATGGACCCGGTGAATTTGCCGTTGCCAGTCGTTGGGAACCTGCCGACCTTGCTGCCTATGATGGCTTGTATATTACCAAGATTAGCTTTGCTCCACGGGAAGCACAGGCAACATACAGCTTGAGAATATGGACAGGTGCTGATCATGACCAGCAGTATGCACAGGATGTTGATGAGGTTACGCTTAACGAGTACAACGTAGTGGAGCTGACAACCCCATTCCAGATTGATGCTTCAGCAGAGTTGATGTTCGGTTACTATATTGTTACTCAAGCAGGTTATCCTGCCGGAGCAGATGCCGGACCGGCAGTTGGCGGGAAAGGCGATATGCTGTACGACGTGGACGATGGCTGGGTAGCCATGGCTGCTGATTATGGTATTGACCGTAACTGGTGCTTGCAAGCCTACGTTGAGGAAATGGAACAAGAACCTGAGACATTTGTCGTTACCTTCAACGTTGACGTATCCGGTCTGGAAGGCTTCAACCCTGCTACGGAAAAAATTTATCTTACCGGAAACATGGTGGGTTGGGCTGAACCAGGAAACGAAGGCTCCATTGAAATGGAACTTGTTAATGGTTCAAAGAATCCTCCCTTTAACTTTGCCGACAGTTTCGAAAGTTACGATGATTTCGTTATCAATCCCGAACCATGGATTACATGGAGTCAGTATGATGTACAAAACTACGGTATGTCTGGAGTAACTTTCCCCAATTCTACTGTTCCCTACGTTATGCTGATAATGAACCCCAATGAAACTGATCCTCCAATTGTTGACACTCACCCTGCACAGGATGGAGATAAGTATGCCATTGTAACTGTAAAAACAGGATCTCCCACCCTTGATAACAAGTGGGTAATCACCCCTGAGTTGTCATTCAACGAGACCAGCCAGTTGAATTTCTGGGGTAGGTCAATTACCGATGCATACGGATTAGAGAGAATTAGGGTTATGGTTTCGACTTCCGGCAGTGACCCGGATGATTTCACCAAGATTTCGGAAGGCGATTACATGGAAGTTCCTGTTGATTGGACAGAGTACACCTACAGCCTTAGCGCATTTGCCGGTGAAACAGGACATGTTGCCATCAACTATGTATCAAATGACTCATTCATATTCATGCTGGATAACTTTAAGGTTACTGCTGAAGAAGATACTCCCGAAGATTTGATTTACACTGCTACCCTTAATCTGGAAGCCGGAGAGTACCAGTACAAGTATTTCCGCAATGAGACATGGGCCCATGGTGAATGGGATGGTGATCCCAACCGCGTGGTAGTTGTTGAAGGCGATATGGAAGTGAACGATGTGTTTGGTTATATTCCTGATCCTGTCAGCCATGATGCATTTATCACCGAGTTTTCATTTGACGAGGGGCAGGAGGACGTGACTATTGATGGCTTTACCATTATAGTGCGCGTTGCTGTAGGTACGGATATTACCTCACTTACCCCGTCCATAACTATTTCCGAAAAAGCAACCATTGACTATGAGTACCCAACTGCCATGAATTTCACCGATTCACAACAGTTTGTGGTTACTGCTGAGGATGGCGAAACAACCAATACCTATACGGTTTTTGTACGGACTGTCGGCGTTGAGGAGAACCTGCTTGCCAACCTGAGTGTTTACCCCAACCCATTCGGCAACCAGATTTCTGTAAGGAATGCTGAGGGTGTAAACCGCGTTATCATTACCAACCTCATTGGCCAGGTGGTTATGGATACTCCGCTTACAAGCGAGACTATCAATACCAGCAAACTGAGCAATGGCGTTTACATGGTTATCTTCCAAGGAAGAAATGGTGAGCGTGTTGTACGTAAGATGGTTAAGAACTAATTCTTACTTTTAGATATGAAGAACCCCGGTACCAGCCGGGGTTTTTTTATGTTTCTACAAGAGCGCATATTCATTACTCAATTCTCATATGTTTTTCAATGAGTTACTGAGTAATTGCCATGCTCCTTTGCTGTTATATCCTTGGATAAAAAAAATACCCCCGAGAGAATTTTTAATTCTGAACGGGGGTTAGTGTTAATGGATGGAATATTACAACTTTTTCAGATCCACATCAAAAGTTACCTCAATAAGTTTCTCCATGGTGGGTGGTATATTGAAGTTAAAATCCATAAGGTTTACCTTGAAAACACTTTTTCCCGAAAAGGTATTATCGCCAACAATGAACTTTCCTTTGGCCGTTACCTTGTTGGTTACCTGCCTAAGGGTGAGGTCACCCGTAACGGTTACCTCGTATTCTCCTTTTTTGGAGAAGTTTACCTTGTGCAAATCAACAATTTTACCCCGAAATGTGGAATTGGCAAAATGGGCATTCTTGATAAAGTACTCATTGAATTTCTCCTGATTGTATGCGCTTTGGAATCGGAACGATAGCATAAGCATGGTCAGCCTGAACTCGCCCGTCTCCACGTTCAGCCCAACGTTTACCTGTCGGTTTACCGTTTCCATTTTGCCATGGGGGGCATTGTAGCTCAGCTTCACAGTGCCATTACGCGAAGCGTATCGCTGGGCGTAAACGCTGGTTGTTCCAAGCGATAGGGATATACAAAGGATGAGAAATAGTTTCTTTGAAAGTTTCATGTTAAAAATATTTACTGTGCAACAACAGAGACATGTTCCAGCACCACGTCCGCTTCGGTGTAGCCTGTGCATAGCCCTTTCAGATTAACGGGCTTGCCAATGTCAATTGTATTCACCTGATTTTCAAGCAGAGAGAAACGAACGCCTTCCGGACCAAAAAAGCCTTCGTCCATAATCATAATAGCAATGGTTAGCTCCCCTGCCTGCTCAATGGCATCAACAGTGCCACTCACCATGAGCACCTTGCCATTATACTTTTTGGCAGCAGCCAAGGGATTTTTTACAAAATCCGAGAATAGTTCCTTGGCCTTAATCTCGATTTCCACGTCGCTTTTCGAGTAGTCAACATGGGGTTTGTTGTAAACAAAGAAGTAGAATCCTAGGGCTGCAATAACGATAATTGCCAGCAGAATCAGCAAAATCTTAAGTATTGTTTTCATCCGCAAATAATTATTAAGTTAAACAATATCAGCATATTGAAAAACAGATAAGGAGTTAAAATTTCATCCGCGAACTCGAGGTTCATGTGTTTGTGCTTATCTGTTGATGTCAGTTTCATAAGCGGGGTTA